>Ga0222622_10000143_pt1:22500-24810 | contig 24810 bp, 13 predicted proteins | sample PLM2_5_b1metaG_FD_177335 | JGI IMG/M metagenome (GOLD analysis project Ga0222622, IMG submission 177335) | Groundwater sediment microbial communities from an aquifer in East River, Colorado, USA - PLM2_5_b1 | ecosystem: Environmental > Terrestrial > Soil > Riparian zone | place...
CAAGTACTTCTCACCAGTGTTTTTCTCTGCGTCCTGGCCGCGGTTGGTTATTCTCAAGACGTGCTGCACGGTTATCGTGCAGGTTTTTATCAGGGCCGGGCTTTCAACACGACAGCAAATGCAAGCGGCAAAGTCGCGTTCGAACTGTTTGATCTTGATCAAAAGAACGGCCGCGTCCGTGCATATTTTGAGGCAACAGAGGGGCTTATGGGCGAGGCGTGGCTGAATGGCAACATCACCAGCTCTGGAGAACTGGTTCTTTCAGGGGACCTCGCCGGCTTTAGAATGGAAATTCGGGGCCGTCTCGAAGCGAACGGTTCGATAAAAGCCGATTACAGTCTGGAAGGTACTAGCTCGCAGCGCGGGAATTTTGAAGTTTCATTCGTAAAGCCTTTACCTGCGAATATGGCCGGGGACACCGGCTTTCGCTCCTCGGCAGTTTCAAAGCTTATCGGAGCCTGGGAAACAGGCGGAGCTCTGCCGGCGCAAGTGAACCCGATCACCGGAATGTCGACGGGTATTTCGTTTGTCGATGCACATCGCCTGCAGTTTTTTCCCAATAACAGCTTCAAACACCTTTGGTCACACCGGCACTGTGATGGCCCACTCTGCTGCAGCGAACAGGGAATGCTCGAATCAGGTACCTTTTCGTTACAAGGCGAGAGACTGGTCCTTAATATAACGGACGGAAACCTGATCAATACAGACTCATGCAATCCGAAGATGAACGGCCAAGTACCCGTCAAGCATCGAGCGGAAACATACAACGTATCAATAGGTCAGGATTCGCAGTTGTGCCTGCAGCAAGGTTCAAAGGCGGCGGCTTGTTACGAAAAGCAGTAGGAATGGAGCGGGCGACGAGGGTCGAACTCGCGACTTTCAGCTTGGGAAGCTGACACTCTACCACTGAGTTACGCCCGCTCAGAGAAAAGAATTCTACCACAGATACCGGTATAACGACGACGTGTTTGCAAGGTTCGCAGGGGCGAAAAGCAAAACTATTATCGGGATAAAAAAAGGGCTGCCCGTTGGAACGGACAGCCCTAACCAATCCCCTGGTGTTTAAGGCGTTATTTGGAAATTAACCACCCCAAATCCGTTGGATTTAATCGTAACGGTTTTCGTCGCGACCTCTACAGTGCCTAGATAGAGCTTCACAGTATAGGTCTGATTACCACCAACTGACTTGTAGTTTATATAGTAAGCTCCGTCGCCGTCAGTCGGGGCGTTAGCTCCGACCTGAACGTTCGAGCTGTTAAACATCTTCAAGGTATAACCTGGTAACCCGTTGTCGAGCTGATCGGTTACTGTACCCGCTACACCAACACTCTTCTTAAAGAGGTTGACGCTGTAGATAATATCCTCGCAGACGTTACCTGGACCACAGAGCAGTACGTTGTTCGCATAGCCTGACAGATGGTACGGTTGTCCGGACGTGTACGGATTCCCACCCGGGTTTGTCTCCGGACCATGAAGCACGGCCGGCGCCCCGAGTATATTGGGATTAGACGAGTCCGTCGCAACACCATCGCTATCAAGATCGGCCCGGTTAAAGCCGCTCATTCGCTTGAATCCGAAGTCAAGGTGAATGTTTGCATACATCACCCCAGAGGCGGGCATCGTGCCCGTCACGGTAACTTCTCCGTAAGACGTCCCTATCAGACGACCGTTTCCGACAGTATCACCCAAATATAAAGCAGGTGATCCGCTTGTCGTGTGATGTCCGCCGGTCGCCGTCATCGTGAAGCCCGACGAGATATCCGTTCCCGGAGTAAACCCGACACACGGGAACGTTCCCGTGACACTTACGCCGCTATACACATGTATCGGATTTGCACCCTGTGTGATGAACGGATAAGGTACGCGGAATGTCAACGTAACCATGGATCCCGGAACGCCCTCTGTATAGAGGATGTTGTCATAGAACTGCCCTGGATTGGTCGAGTTCACAACATAACCATTGGCTGAATCCTGCTGGTGGATCAGATTGAACTGCCTGCCAGGCAAATTCGCATCCGTGTCAAAGCACATCAGACTCGAATTGGTCATGTTACTCGGAATGGTGTCAAACTGCGGCGGAAGTATCGTCAGCTTGCCCTTAACGTAAGTGATGCAGTAGTTGGCTGCATCGAATCCACCCGATCCCGTCGCAGAGCTCGGGTCGATCTCGTTTGGATACATGCCAGGCGCCTGGGTCGTGCTGGCCGCATAACCATTAACACTGGTCAGCGTCACACCAGTGATAGACTCGCCCCCTGCCAGCGGATCACCACTGACCGTGAATAGGGTCGTGCCAGGTTCAATACACTA
>Ga0222622_10000145_pt1 | contig 24683 bp, 38 predicted proteins | sample PLM2_5_b1metaG_FD_177335 | JGI IMG/M metagenome (GOLD analysis project Ga0222622, IMG submission 177335) | Groundwater sediment microbial communities from an aquifer in East River, Colorado, USA - PLM2_5_b1 | ecosystem: Environmental > Terrestrial > Soil > Riparian zone | place: USA: East...
AACGTGTCTGACAATGCTAGTAAAAAGGAAAAGTAGAAACTGTCGAGAGGCAACCAACTGTAGTTAATTATTTATTTATTGCTCTGGATTAAATCGATCCAAATCTTTTCCTAGGGTCATTCTCCTCAACTCGCCTTTCTCTTGTTTATTCAAATAATCCCTTTGACTGTAGAATTTATTTTCTTCACTCTGTTTCTTGTCAATGTCTATGTCGATGTAAACGGGAGGCTTCTTGATAGGATCTATTTTGAGTCTCTTTTCTAGGACAAATCTTGTCGCGCCGTAATAGTTTGACAAATAGGGTTGCATATTTACTATTGATGCTAAAATGTCAACTTTCTTGTGTGGGTTTTTCTCTGCATCATAATTTTTCCACATCAACGACTCTATCAACTCCAGTCTGTCTATCCTCTGTAAATGCTGGTCTGTAAAAAGTTCAGCGATGCTATAAAGGCGCTGCCATTTGGTTGACTCGACCTTCTTCTTACACCTGAAATAAGTTCGTTTAGAGATATCTACGCCAACACCTTTCAAGTATTCCAGTGCCTTCATTGGGCTCATCTGCATCGTCATGGTTTGAAGAACGGCTTGCTCAGTGTCAGTCAGGATATTGAATTTGTCACTCATAGTGCCATATTTGTCGTTAGTGGTATAAACATTATTTCATTTCATCTCCTTCCTCATCTTCTTTCGTTCCTCTTTGGTAAGCTCTTCTCTAACAAGAGCTCTTGCCATGTCTGAATAAATCTTATCTACGTCTATGTCTAAAGCCTTGGCCACCTTTATGTAATGTTCTAGCATCTTATGATATGATTAGTTAATCATAATTAAAAGATAGGCTTTCTATATTGCGGAAAGTAGGCATGCTCTTATTTTTACACTTTGTAAAAATAAACATTTCATTACAATGAGTTGCAAAATGTATAAAATGAATTAATTAATTACTCATGTATCTCTCTGCTTATTAACTAAAGAAAAAAAAGTTGGAGGTAGTCACACATTTACCTATTACGTCCAATTGCTGTCTTTAATCACTCGGACCGCTGAATGCATTATCTTCGGCGGTTGCATCATGACCCGCATTTTGAGCGTAGTTCCAGCAATTAACTTCCTGATCACCGGTGCTGATGTGATTGTCATTATAGTCGCTACGATACTTATTTTCATTCTCATTCTCTATCTTACACTTATTTTCCTGGTCTAACTTCTGTTTTTGGTCGTTACAGTTTCTGTTGTTATTGTCTTCACACACTCTCTCTTTGTCATAGTGTTTTCGGTGTTCGTAAGAAGCAAATGCTGTTTGTGTCTGTGACATCCCTGTTGCTGTTAGTGCTGTCAATATTCCTGCAGACAGCACTACAAACATCAACATGTTTTTTGTATTCGACATTTGTTGTCGGAAAATGATACTAAACAGAGTATAAGTAGATTGGGTAAGAACAAGTGCTAAAAAAAGAAGGGAACGTTCTCTACTACATTAAACCTGAATTTATGAATAGGATATTATTCAGGTCCACATCTCAGTAGAATCTTATGAAATTATTATATAATTAAGGTGAGTGCTAATACCGGTTCCCTAACACAAATTGGCGGCTTCGGGTTTTTGAACATTTGTGTGCACGCCCGCCAATTTTTTTAATAATCCGATGAATGTTATACTATCTGGAGAATATTTCCTTTTTTCTTTTAAATTATTTGAATCTAAAAATTATTGTGAATATAATATTTATGATGGCAGAGCTTGCTATCAGGGCCTCCCACTTTTAAGAAAATAAACTTTATCAGTAGATATCCAATACCAAAAAAAAGGTGGTAATGTTTATGCTGGCTCGAGCTTGTAGCAATGCGTAATATCTGGATTTGTTTCTAGGGCCAGTTTTCTGTCTTTGTTGCAATCATTATGTCTTTCGAAGCACTCACGGCCGTCCCCTGGAATGTCATAACACCAGGTATGGGTTGTTGCAGCTTCTGCTTGTAGAATTACACCATACGAAACCATGACTGTCGCTCCGACCATTGCAATTGACAGTGTTGTAACTATTGCGATCATTCTTTCTTGGTTCATTAACTGTTCGTCTAGTAGAGATGATATTAAGGTTTGAGAGAAAAGTGAAATGTTAAATTATTCCTACGTCTAGAACCTTTTAGGAAAATAAACTTAACTTAACTTAACTGACTTAATATTATGGCATTCAAAATTATAAGAACAGTCGCAGCAACCATAATGAAAATAAATCCACTCTTCATAAGTCTCAGAGCCCAATCCCTATTTCCTACCACTATACAATACGACGATATTGAAAAAAGAATCATTATTACTAAACCATAAACCACTGATAAGATCCCGAAAGACTTAGTGGCAATCGCTGAGATAGTAAGAAAAATTAACGCCCCTGCAATGATAGTTGCACTAACCTGAAATAAGTCTCTATCTTCTAAATTTGCTTTATCTATCATTTATTTGGTCACCAAAATAACAAGACTGACATTGCTTACTGAGAAGTTCGTTTCGATTCTAGATCGTCTATACGACTAGTGAGATTAGCAATATCAGTTTGAAGGTCATGTCTTATTTGCGTGAGACTTGCTTGGAGCAATATATTTTCAATCCTATTGAAAATAATTTGTTGGACAAACAAATTAGTGCTCTCCATAACGAATTTACGACAGAGTGAAAGTCTTTTTTGATAAATTTCCATTGATTTCTGATAATCTCCCTGAGCAGAGATCATCTCTTGCATTATCGGGCGGTCTTCTGATTCTAACCTACGAAACAAATCCACTTCTGGCGAGCTCATTACAGACAGCTCTTTAATACATTACATTTAAGGTTTCAATGCCAGAAAACTATAGCGATGACAAGATTCAATATCACTGAGGCTCCTATCAGGGCCAGGATAATTCTATCTTTCATATTTTATTTGAATTATAACAACAGTGTTCCTATACCGACTGTAAGTAAGAAGCCAATAAAACCAATGCGCAATTCAATACAGTCGATCATTTCTTTTTCTAATTTTAAGAATATTATTAAAATTAAATCAAGCGTGAAATTGGCACATCAGCCTAGTTTGTGGCGAGGTTATGGCTTAGGACTAGGACATATCTGCTTTCCATTTATCGAATAACAATTTGGTGGCAGAAAGTTATCACTAGTGTCAATCGCGTTATCTGAGTAAGTAAAAAAGAACCAGATGCCAAAAGTTATACCTGCAGCTGCCACTATTATTATTGCTAAAATTAATTTTCTGTTAAGGAATCTAAATGACCTATTTGATTTGTCAACATCCTCTGGAAAAGTCATTCTGAAAACCTAAAGTTAAAAATAACTATTAACGGTTTCATAACTTCCATTTGTCAAGTGATTTTTCTGCATTTGTAAACTTGGACATGCTCCTATGTTAGTGATTTATTGAAATAAACTTATCAATTACCTGATTCATCCTCTGGAATGGTTTGATTCAAAAGGTTATTGTTTGTTGGGCATGGAAAGGTTACGGTGTAGTCGTTGCTGTTCGTGTTGTCAATCAGAAAGTGTCTATAATCTTTTTCTGAATTAAAACAAGCTGCATAGTCCCCGTAGACATTATGCCATCCTATGAATATCCAAAAACCTACGACTATCAAAATTATAGATTTCACTCCTTGAATAGACATGCTCCTATGTTAGTTAGTGATTTATTGAAATAAAGAATTGTGGATCCTTGTTCTATTTGAATCTAAAAATTATTGTTATAGGAATATTTATGATAACAGAACTTGCAATCAAGGCCAGGATAATTCTATCTTTCATACCTAATTGAAATTGTAAAGGTTCAATCTAATACTTGACGATTCTTATGTTTCTTTCCATCCGAGTTGTTATATATTACTACATGTGCAAAGTGTAAGAGTCCTTACTGGAACAGGCCGAGGAAAGGGAAAGAGAAGCAGAAGAAATGACATATAAAAATAAAGATCTCAGCGTTGATGAAAAGCAAATATTATTGGTATGTTATTGGAAAAATCGAGACAAACTGTTCTAAAAGGAATTGCGACAACAAAGAAGAAATATCTCCAGAAGTATCATTATGGCAATAATAATTAAAACAGCGCTCTTGACTTCACTTTCCATAATACTTCTCACTAACTCAACAACTCCAATGGTGAAACCAATTGATGTATTCGCGGAAGCAGATGATTCTGTTGATGCTGCTGCTGCTCAGGTCTATATCTCAGATGATAATAGCGACAACAAGGATGGCGGAGGCGGCGATGCGGCTGACTCGAAAACAGTCAACAACAATGAAGAGAAGAAAACAGGCTGGTCTGATATTGAATATCTTAGGGATGCAAACAATAACACGATGGTGGATTACAAAAACCTCTTTGGTTTGAATATAGGCAAAGTCTATAATCCTAACTTTGTCGACAATGCTGACTGGTTCCTTAGCAGCAGCAACTATGAAGACCATGTAGATTACTATCTGATACCATACAACTACAATTGGCACTTTTACTCTAAAATATCTGCCCCTTGGTATGGCTGTGAAGCACAGAGTAAGGCGATGCTTGTGACCGCTAAAAAATACAATGAAACAGGGGATTCCAAATACCTAGAATTTTCCAAAAAAGTATTCAACGGCTTAAATTCTCCTGTTCTAAATCATCATGGCTGGCTTTTGGGAGTGGTGGCTGAAAATAACAATCCTAGAATACTGAACAGTCAGCTGTTTTGCGTTGCGAACCTGATGACTTACTACGAATATACCGGGGACGAGAGAGCGCTGACACTATTCAAAAAGGGTGTAGATGTAGTCAAGAAAAATATCAACGACCTATCGGAAGATTGTGGAACCTACTACTCTTTGTCTAAGGATAACCTTGTATCGCATCAAAAGCATCCTGAATACATGAAGATGCTGGAAAGGTTGTATTTGATGACGGGAAGCAACACGCTGAAAAATACGCTGGACAAATGGCAGCATGACTATCTGTTTCCTTGTGAGGCTAAGAATAAGAGAGAATATGGAAGATGATAAGATGACTGTCGAGAACTTTATGGAATTTACAAAAGAAATCAAACATGATCCGAAATGAGTTGAGGATAGGTTTGTCCATTGTGAGAAATGTAAAAAATGGGAGAGATTTTGCCCAGTTGATGAAACGGGCATTAGAACTCTGCCGGTTACTAGAAATCATGTAGGAGACAAAAGGATATGTTGGGATTGTTGGAATAAGGAAGATCTAGAAATATGCAGTATGTTCGAGGAATAGGAAAAGAAAATTGGCTATACATGGGGGTAAATTTTCTTTAAAGCAATACCAAACAGACAGGGAGGGAGACTAAATAAATGGCTAGCGATCGAGTCAGATCACGCAATGGCTATTATTCCAAGAATAGGGATTGGATTCTACAAAAAAAGAAGGTTTATGCGTCAAAGAACAAGGAACGAATAGCAGACTATCACAGACAATACTATCTTGACCACAAAATAGAATTGAATCGTAAACATCGAGAATATCTTAGGAATAGAAAAAATGAAACAAAAATGTCACGGACATGAATGTAACAAACCCGTCTTTGACAACTATTATTGTGAAGCATGTTTTACAGAATTACAAAAGCAAAAGCAAAAGCAAAAGCAAAAGGAAAAGGAAAATAAACCAAAGGCAATTCACGATTTTATGTTCAAATAGAAATTTATTAATTCCAAACTTTGATTGACGTAGTGACAAAAGAAAAAGAGAAATATCACAAGTGTTACTATTGCAGTTTTTCTACTGATACTGATTTAGAGGATCTCTATTTGTATTTGCATAAACCAATTAAAGGGGTGAACCTAAAAAATCGTCAAATCAGATCTATGGCAGCACTTCTAAGTGCCCTATCATACTTGGCAGATCGTATGTGCAGTAATAGGTAAAACCACCGACCGTATTAGCCTCGAATGTAAATGTTGCATTCTCCCCACCAGCCAGATCATGATTCATCTTGTAGGGTGATTGCATAGTGAATGTATGTCTATCGCTCGCCTCGTCTGCAGTATTATGGAAATGAATTGTAACATTGTCCCCCTTATGGACTATAATGTTTGTTAATGTATACACCGCAACTGGCACACCAAGTTTCTCTTCGTTGGCATTTAGTTCTTGGGTAAAGATATAATATTCATTTGCCTTTACTCCTGGTGCGCTAACCTCTGTGACCGATGACTGGGCGGATGCCATTATGACCGTTGGTGCTAGAAGCGTCAATCCTGAAATAACTATCAAGGTCATGGCAGCCACTTTGATTGCTCTTTTTGCGTCCAAATTCTTTGTAAACATCATTCTCTATGTCTATATGCAGACATTCTAATAAACTTGCTTGAATATTGCCGATTATTGAATAATGTTTTTAATAATTTATAAAAATTGTTGAATTATGGTTAAATGCTTGCAAATTCTTATTTCGATAGCCGCATAAGGGGCTATTTCTAACACATGTAGAACGTAACCATCCAGAAAGACCAGTTTATCCTTCAATGTCATTATTCATAGTCTGATGCCCTCGGAATAATAGTTACCGTGTGGGCCCTCCTGAAATACAACTACTACTTCCTTTTTGTCAACTCCTAAGGTCTTGCACACACTTTCAGTTATTGCTTCAGCCAACCTATCCTTTTCTCTTTGGGTTCTTCCACCGAATAGCGACACAGTGACAATAGGCATGAATGAATACACCATATTGGTCAAAGGATGCTCATAAGACTTTTGTTTAAAGATACCAGTTTCATAGAAAATAATTTATGATAAATGCTCAATGCACGAAGAACTATAAGAATTAGGTCGAGAAACAGGAGATAGAAAGTGAATCATTTAATTCTATTTGCATTGGTTATTTTTGGCTTGCTTGTTTCATATTGCGTTCCCGCTACGAGTTCTAATATCACTTCCGCATCTACAGATACCGAGGCTATGATAAATGAACTTATTAAAACAGGAAAGTTCACAGAAGAAGAAGCCAAAGAGTTCGTATCATTAACAATGCAAAATGGAACTGACGGTGGTCCTGAAAACGATACTATCAATAATGATGTAAATCTACCAAAACCCGAAAAGGATACTATCAATAATGATGTAAATCTACCAAAACCCACAATGAAAGAAGGAATAGAACTTTCTGGTCCCGTTACCTATGTAGTGGATGGAGATACATTGGACGTAAATGATGTCAGGGTTAGATTGGCGTTGGTGGATACTCCCGAAGTAGGTGAAAAAGGATATCAGTCAGCAAAAGATTTTGTAAAGAATCTATGTCTTGGTAATGGTGCAGAAGTAGATATTGATGATGGACAACGTGGAGGAGACAGATACGGCAGAGAAGTTGGAGTTGTGTATTGCAACGGAGTAAACGTCAATAGCGAATTGTTAAAAAAAGGACATGCAATTACTTATACAGACTACTGTGACGTCTCAGAATTTGCGAATGATGGTTGGTCTAGATGTAATACAACAACTGACAATGAGTCTGATTCTGAAGCCAGTAATGCAATAACTGAAAAGAAACAAGGCAATTGTGATCCGTCTTATCCTGATGTTTGCATACCTTCTCCACCGCCAGACCTTGATTGCTCGGATGTTTCAGAGAAGAATTTCAAGGTTAAAGGTTCAGACCCTCACAGATTTGACAATGATAATGATGGTAATGCTTGTGAGTCCTAAGGTCTAGTGGCTGGCATACAGTCAAAAAGTGTAAAATAGAAAATTATTATTAATTCCAATAATCAATTTAATGAAGAGATGAAAACCAAACACGTGGAAAAAAATCAGGATGGGGAGATGGAAGCCTCAGTCATGTTATCGAATCAAGAAATAAAATTCTTGAAAGAAGCCGTTAACATGCATGTTCGAGAAAGGAATTTGGTTTGTCCTTCATGTGGAACAAATATTAAAGATACTTTGAGCGAAATTGACGATCCCACTATTATCAAAATCAAGAAAGAATTGAGAAAAGAGTTACAAGAAGCGTGGCGTGCAATGAACCCGTCATAATAGAAATTTATTTTTATTAATTCCAAGTTTATTGACTAGTGGATAATTACTTCAGGTGTTATTACTGCAAATTCGAAACTAATCTAGACGTGACTTATCAAAGACACGTTGAGGATAGCCATAAAGGAAAACCCGTCTATCCAACAATAAGGCAAATCAAAGAACTCGAATTAAAACCACAGAATAAAATCTGGGAATCTCTGGGAGTGGAATGAATCGGGTTGAATGAATTTTCAACTATTCAATAATATCGCGAGAGAACTTGCCATTGCGACTTACCGTTTAACCTTTTCAACAAAATTCGAACATGGACATTGTATATCAACAGAGATGAAGGCAAGACATTGATTGAGGAAGTGAATGCCTCTTTCATGCCCGCATTCACATATCTTGTCGCTATCGTCTACATGTTCAATATCCTTTTTCGTCATTTTCTTTCCATAGACGAATGAAGTATAATTGTATTTATCGTAAATATTATAAAATAACACAATATCCTCTGAACCAAAAATAAAAAATGGGAACAGATTGAAAAACTAGGATTAAAACCTCAAAATAAAGTCTGGGAATTTCTGGGGATTGAATAAATTTCTAACATGATTTATGTAGATCTTTTATGGAGACACATGTCGAGATCTTCTATGAATAAGCCACACAATTATTATTATTACTCCTACTATAACAGGATAAGAAAGAGGAAATGGAACGAACATGCCGACCACCAACGCTACTACTGCAATCAATACAATTAACACTAATGTTTCCTTAAGCCAATCCTGACTATCAAACATGATGAAGAGAGGATTTGTATTAATTTAAGGTTTTTGTGTTAATTCTTGTGCAATCGATAATATGCAAAGTAACAGATAACAAATAGAAAATTATTTTAGATAAAGCACGCAATAATAATATTAATACAAAAAGTATTAAATCATGAGGGAAAAATGTCTATAAATAATACAATTCGACCGTTCATAATTCAGACAACGGTCATGAAACTATCAGAAAATGAATCTATCCAGTATCTACAAGATAAAGGATTCAAAATATCAAGGGATTCATTTTATAGATTAAAAAAGAAAATACAGCAATCTAGATTTGACAGACTGAATTTAATAGCCAAAACTCAATTTGTAGATCAACACTTAGAAAGAATAGATCAGTTAGAATTTGTTAATCTAGAATACTGGAAGTTATACCGAGAAACAAAGGATACATTCAAGAAAGCATTAATTTTAGAAAAGATTGCAGAATTACAGACTTACATTAGTCCTTTCTATGATGCTAGCATGTATGTGATGCAAAAACAAGTAGAATCGAACAAACAAGTATTACAAAATGAAACCGAAAAAGATAGTTCCTTATCCACTGTTTGATACTGATAGTCCTTTACTGTCAGATCAAGCAAACGAGTTAGACATATTCTTAAACAAAAGTTTCTGGAATTGGGATAAACAAAAGCACGATCTAGATTTCTTGATAGATCGTAATTGTTGCTTTAATCATATCATAGGTTTACCTGTAAAAAATGATAAAGAATACCCATTATTTGATTATGAAAAACTACTATTTGACGCAATAGAAAACAATCAAAATATTTGGATTCTAAAATCTAGAGGGATTGGAGTTACTACCTTCATGATAAGATACTTTGCTTGGAAAATATTATCAAGTTCAGAGTTAGATCACAAATCTATTTTTATCGTTAGTGGCACTAGAGAAGAACACGCAAATTACATTAAGGAAAAATTGCAACAGTTATTTGAAAATTTTCCAATAACATTAGAATCAAAGTATACTGAGTTATGGCTAAAGAAAACGTGGATCAAGGTATTCCCAACCAAGAACATTAAAGACATTCGGGGGTATTTTGAAACAAGTTATATTTTTGTTGATGAATCAGATTATCTAGAAGAGTCAATACAAGATGAATTAATACATGCTATTAGTCCTTATGAAGAGAAAAGCAATTGTAAGATAATTTTATGTTCGACCCCTAATCGACCCGACGGCTTAATGCAATCTATAGAGAACGATCCCAATTCTAAATATTATAAATTAAAACTTGACTACACATACGGTCTTGATAAAATTTATGACAGACAGTTTATTGAAAAGAAAAAGTTAGAGCCAGAGTTTGAACGAGAATATAATTTAAAATATCTGGGTAAAATAGGGAATGTCTTTAATCCCTTACAAATTGATGAATGTATGCAATTAGCCGAACCCTTGAAAGATATACCAATTTCTAATTATAATCTTCATAGTGTTGGCGTTGATTTTGGTTTCTCTTCCAGTAAGACTGCGATTGTAATGACCGAACACTTGAAGATTGAAGGTGAAGATAAAATAATAGTCAGATTTGCCGAAGAGTATGATAAAGCCAACCCTCAGACCATTGTCGATATCTGTCATTCACTATATAGAAAACACTGGAATACCTTGTTTTATGTAGATGGGGCAAATAGAGGAGCAGTTAATTTAATGAAAGTTGCTTTTGATGAAAGTCTAAACTGGGACACTAAAGACGTAAGCCCCGAAATTATGAAAATAATTCCCGTTAATTTTACAAGTGAACATAAACAAATGTTAAGCCATTTACACGTCATGATAAACAAGGGATACCTGGCTATTCCAAAACAATTTGAAAAATTAATAACGTCGTTAAGAACGGCATACGCTAGGGAATACAATCTAGATAAAGAACAAACTTCTTATGATGATAGTTTAGACGGTCTCAGACTTTCACTAAAGGCTTTTCAAATAGAATAAAATTATCTTTTATATAGGAAGTCACATAGACTTTTTCCAGCAACATTAACACATTCGTTATACAGTTCTTCTTGATTTTTATCACGGTATAGTTTCATAACCTGATAGATTACTACTTCCCACAAGATTGCTACTTCCCACAGCAGATACAACATAATGATCAAGGTCTTCATTATTCACTGTTGGTGCAAATGCTTTGTAGAGAATTTTTCCTTTCGGCGCTATTGTTTGCACATCAATTGCATCCGTGAGATCTATTAATTTATTATTTTTATCATACATTTGAATTGAAATTCCAGTAAGATACATCGTTTCGTTACTAATATTCGAGATAGAACCTAGAAATCTATATTGTGGATCAAATGTATTGTTTGAAGTAATCTTAACAGACATATCTTCCACTTTATAAACCCCTTTTCCATCGTATGTCCCCGTTATATTACTATTTGATTGACCATGAGATGAATTTATTAAGATACTCACAAAAACTGCACATATCGAAATAGAGATGCTATAAATCTTAATTTCATTCAATATGTCTTAGAATCTAATATAACTAATAAGATTTTTCTGGGTCTGATTGAACACTTTAATTTGATAAGAGAAAATACTCGATTTAACAAAATCAGATAGATTTAAGGAAGAAATGCATTTTAGATATCAATAATTCTTAACAAATTCTTCTATTCAATGATACCAATCGCATTATATAGTTGGCTCTAGCCTTGAGTTACAACGTCTAAACACGGCAACTGGTGGCGGACTCATTGTTTCTTGTTCATTAGCGATGGTCTTGTCTAGAAAGCCATCAGTTGCCACATTCATAATGTTTGTTATTAAAGATTCCTGATCGAAGTTCTATTTGTCTTTCCTATTGTGGCATGTGTTCAATGTAACTTATCAGTGTATTTCCTTTTGCCAATTCTCTTTTAAGGTCATCATCTTTTATTTCATCCAATTCCAATTCCCTTTGTCTATTTCTCAGTTTCTTTCTTTTCTTAGCCGATGCTCTAGAATCAATTCCTAAAAATTCATTTTTACCAATATCAAAAGGATTATCCGTAGGTCTTTGGTTGTATGTGTCTTGTTCATTTCCACCAGTTCTTTTGATTGATTAAGTCTGAAAGGTTATAATATTAAATAAAAGTTAATTGTATTCCAAATTTAATAATAAATGATTAGAGATTATCTGAGTGAAGAATCGGAAAAACAGATAATCGAGCGTTTTAATTCTATGGATTTTCATTGTATTTTCTGTAATAATCCTAATCCTTTGGATAAAACTAATGTCCACTGTGAACAGGAACGACTGAATTTCTATCCTCCAGGACAAGATATGTCACCTTATAAGGATTTAAGATCTTCCTTAAGAGTGAGTGCTTTTTTAATTTGCCCTTTGTGCAAAAATAAGTTCTTTGTTAATATTCTAGACCAGGGCAAAATAAATAAATTAAAATAAAATAAAATAAAATAAAATAAATCAAACCGATTCCATATTGGATGCCCACAAATTGCACAGCGAACTAAGGATTCTAGATTGGGTATTGTATTAAGTTTGTGTTAATGAAAAATTTCAGAGGTAACTTAGGTAAGGCAAGTTCAAATATTTAGTAGCATGAATTCGAATACGGTTCAATAGCCGGTGGGATTCTCTACGCTTGCGTCTCATATGCCTGCGCTTCCAGTCCCACCGGTATTTACTAAAATTATTCTATAGGATGCTAGTAAATAATTGAATTAACTCAAAGGCGTGAATAAGAGAATAATGATATTTGACAAAACAATTTAGAGTTTGGATAGAAAAGAACTTTACTAGTTCATAATTTCTTATAACTCGCTTAACTCCCTCATTGGACTAGTGCGAGAATTGTATCTTGAAAAGGGTCTCTGAATTAACTATTTAAGGTCATCGTTTATATTAAATCGTTATAAACTTTTTTGGCTATTAAAATTGCAAGTAGGGATACGAAAACATCAAAATGATAATAATATTAGAGAAGGAAAAGATAACAGAACAAGTGAAGCACAAATTGCTCAAAAAGGGATTATCATTAGTCGGAATGTCAGATAAAGAAATAATATTTAACAAGTTAAAACATCAATTTCACTGATATTTTTGTTTCCTAAGTATATTGATTACATTCTAAGTATTGTTTGCGGTAACAGAAGTCCAATGTTTTCTTTTCCTTCCTAATGGTCAGATTCACATAAAATAACTACAATCGATCAATTTTATTCATAACTATCTGAAACGCTTCCTCTACTTTTTTACCATTTCATTCGTGTCTGGTTTTGAGTTTTGTCTTAAAAATGATTTTACATTAATTAAAGCACTCTGTAACACCATTAATTCAGCCAAGGTAATTTCCATTAACTTTTTCTATTAACTCCTCAGTAATAAAATATTTTTAACAAAGTTAGGTTTATTTTCTTTGAAGATCCTATTAACGTCAAAGCAGAGATATCTAATTTTTATTAATTCTTAACTGGCAAGAGTTAATTTGGTTTTTTACTTCCTGACGTAAACCGTTCATACTAATAGGTTTTTGAATAATTCTGTCTATTATTCCCATCTTTATGTCGAAATGAAGTTCACGAGGTTCAATTTCATAGCCAGTGGTTATCATGGTTCTAGTTTTAGGACTAAGTTTTTTTATCTTCTTTACCAGATCCAATCCGTTTAGACCAGGCATCATTAGATCGCAAATAACTAGAATATATTTTTCTTTATTATTTGTAAAATGCTTTAGAGCCTCTAAAGAGTCATTAAAAGTGAAAACCGAAATTCCAGCATCAACCCCTCGCAAAGCCTCTGCAAATAGCATGCTAATGTCCGAGTCATCATCTACTATCCCTACTAACCCTTCTTTAGGAGATATTTGCCGAGACTCCAAGGACGCTACACACGTATAGAACTTCAAGAGTTCTAATTTATCAAGTTTGCTTATAACTCGATCACTTATTATCTGATAACTAAAAGTTAAATACTTAGAAACTGAGTTATAGAGGCTTAACCTTCCAATGTCCGCTAACAATAGAATTGTCAGTATCGTAGACGACGACCCAGGTATCACTATGTTTTTTCATGAGGCTTTACGAAGTATTCCAGGAATTACAATATTTAGTTTTACAGATCCTATTTTGGCACTTGAGCATTTTCAAGTTAATGGTTATGCTTATGTGGCGGTAATATCTGATTTCAAAATGCCTGGCTTGAATGGCATGGAATTGTTAAAAAAGATAAAAGATTCGAATCGCTTCGTAAGGACGATACTAATGACTGCATTTACAATAGATCATAATCTATTTCGAGAATATACTAAAAAGAAAATTATAAATGGATTCCTTCAGAAGCCAATAGGTTTACACGATCTTATTATAGAAGTGAATACCCAGTTGGATTCTTACGAAGTCCAAAAAAAATATCCATCCTAATGTTTTGAATTTGATTTGCTGCCTTAAATTATAGAGCGTTTGTCTTGTTATGGTCTTGTTTGTCTGTCTATAGATTTCATTTATTATTTCAGACTCTGGTATTCTCTTTATTATTAAACTAGCAACTAAACTTTTGACCAGCGTTCGTTCTGCAGCGGTATACATAGACACGCTCCTATGTAAGCAGTTTGTTGAAATAAACTTTCCTTACTTACGTTACCTATTTACAAGAGGGTTGTGAACTGTCTGATTCATGGACCGGTCCAATCAAACGGAATATGCTTACTGGATCTGCCACTTCTATTCCATTGGAAGCGAAATTCCGGGGCGTCCACTTCGTCTGATACTGCTGTTCCCCATGTTGCCACTGTGCCAGGCCCAACTTCACTTCCAGGAGCATTGATGGTCTGAACTCGTTTGCCAGGCGGAGTCATGGGGCCGGTCAATGCTTCAGCCTTGGCGATAACCTTTCCTGGTATTTCCGCACTCCAATAGGCCAGATCTTCTGCCACTTCAAATTTGATAGGGGCGTATTCAAGTCCACGAACTTCTCCAATTATGTTCGCAAATAGTCGCATGAATCCGCCAGCCTTCCCAGTAAAAATCATATTCAGAGCCTTTCGTTGCTCTTCATCGGCTCTCTCGTCAAAAAATAATGCAAGATCTAGTTTCGTTTCACCCGCCCAAATATTACCTTTGAAGTAGTCTAACATCAACACGTTCAATCCATCAAGTGATGTTTCCCCATACTGTCCCTTCTTGATATGATATGCCATTACCCCTTCGCAATCATCGTAACTAGGAGTTTGAGCGAATATGCATGGACATGGTATGTTGCACTTGCAAACATCAAACCAGTCTCCGGAAGCATTCCACTTTGGAACGTTATTGGTAGTGACAGTTTTCACTGCTTCCATATCGACTACCATCTAAACTCTGTCTTATAAGATTTATAACCCAAGTATTTCATTTTCATCTGTCTATCTGTCTAACGGGCTAAATGAAACATTTGAAAAAGGTCTTTGGTCTTCTGTATTATTGGATCAATATTTGTTGGGAAGTTACTTCCAAAATTAGAAGCTCCTGTCAGTTGGTATTGATAATATGAATTAGAATTTCGATTAGTGACCTTGAACATCTGCATTAAATCCTAAACCTTGCTGATTTGCTCTTCTTGTCTCCTTAATGTCTTTAGTCATATTCGCATACTCTTATAGAATAGCTGATTTTATTTAGGTTTTATTAATTAAATCGTTATCATTGACTGATGGGGATTGGCTTTTTACGTTTAATGAACAAGAAGCACAATCAAACCCCCACCTGATGTTAACCCTTGTGTTTAGGCATTAATTGTAATACGTGTCATCTATAAATGACTTAAATCCACGGAATATGTAATTTTAGTATCAATAAACCGTTAGCCACAAGGACTCTGATCATTAAAACCAAAATTTGTTGGAATTTAATTAATTTGGTTTCATATTCAATAATCGGCGTCCCAGGGTGAAGCGCCAAAACCGTCATTTGGCTTATGGCGTGGTTTGGTGTAGAGCATGTCTATAATATCCGGGTCGAGTTCCTCACTAGCAGAAGCTACTAATGGGGTCCTAGTTGATTCACTTCCAGAAACTTCTAATTCTATATCTTCCTCTGAAGTGTTGAAATTATTTTCAGCAATTGGTTTCTTACCTTTATTCTTATTATGGGTAATGATGTCCATTAGCTCGTCGAATTTAGTCATTTTGCTTTCAGTGCTCCAGCTTGCTAAACGTAGAAGTAGAATTGCCCAGCGCTTCATTCGAAACGTCCGCGCATGTCATATTTTCAAAATGCCTCGGAATCAGATTAGCTTTAACAAGATCGTTGACTGGATTATAACCAGCTAGAATTTTTTCTACCCTGTCCAAGCAATACTGTCGTATGTCGCTGTAATAGGATTCGTAAGTTTGATTCTGTGCAAGAGCAAGAGCTTGCTGATTTATTGCCACCACTACAGCAATCATGGTGATAAACGCAAATAATATCGTGTATTTTTTACCCAATCTTATTCTCCTCCAGTCTTATTTTTATTAACATCCAAGTAGTTATAACTAGACCTAAGAGCATATACTTGGTTGCACCGTGAGTATAACCCCAAAAAGCAGCAACATAGCTTATTAGTATCCAGCTTAGGATAATAATGATTACACATTTCTTTGTGTTGTAGTCTTTAAATACTTGGCTCATTTAATTTTTAATCAATCTCCTTCTCTTTTTTCACCACTTTAATCCCTTTTAATGCTAACCTAAACTCATCGAGGACATTATCAAATGAAGCTAATGGCGACGAAGCTGATTGCGACCAGCAACTTCTAAAGTGAATTCGTTCTCCTTTTCTCTGAGATTTTCAATAGAATCAACATTATCCTTTTTCTTGTGCTTATTTCTTACGAATTTCCGGAGATCATCTCACCTGGTTTGTCTCGTTTTCAATGCTATTTCTCGCTAAGTCAGGACTGGCTATTGCTTCATTTGTAACGTCTGTGCATGTCATATTATCAAAATGGCGTGGAATCAAACCAGCACTAGTAAGGTCCTTAACTGGGTTTTGACCGGCTAGAATCTTATCTACATTGTTAAAGCAATAGTTAATTATGTTATCGTAAAAGGGCTTGTAGGTATAAGACTGCGCTAGAATTTGTTGGTTTATTACGACCGCTACAACAATGATAATAAAGGCAAATAGTATTGTGTATTTCTTATCCAGTCTCATTCTCCTTCTTCACCATTTTGATTCCCTTTAATGCTAAACGAAAAGCATCCAATACATTATCGTAACTTGTATCTTCTTTAGAAAGTTTTCCTAGATCGTCATAAACTTTGTTCATTAACCCGTCCTATACGATTTAGAAATATTTGTCCAAAGACTCAATGAGGTTGTCGTTGTTGGCAGCGTCAGCGTAAGCAAATATTTTATCAATCTCTTCATCAGTAAGTTTACCACCGGATTTCATTTTGTCTGTCCATATCTTTACGGCAGCATCAGGATATTTGTAAACATACAGTAACCTTTTTCTTGTATCATATCCGAGATCGACGTGATATTTGGAAAACGTGAACCAAAATAAATGGGAATAGAAATGATGATCTTTAAAATTTCTTTTCAATAAAGTATGTAAGAAATGCTCAAAATCTTCCTCAGTGACGTGAGACAGAACTAGATCATCCGGATTAAAAATATTATTTACATCAAACCCTTCACCAGTAACATGAAGTTTAAAGAATCTGGACATATTTTCTTCTCGAGAAAATCTAGATAATATTAGACGCCCAAGAAAATTCTTGTCAGTTGGACTGAGTGAATCATAATTATCCAACATATCACGAATCTTTTCGTTTTCCATTTCAGCCTGAGCTTTCTCTTTCATTTATTTAGTGACCAAAATAATAAGTCCAACTATCAGGGTTGCGGCGGTTAACGCTAACGATAGGATAGTCCACTTCGACAGGTCATGATGTCCCGTCATCATTTTATTTCTGTCCTTTCGCCATTGCGGAATTTAGGCACGCTTTTATTTTCCACTTTTAGGAAAATAAACTTTCTTTCTTGGTCTATTCGTAACCTATTGCAGGTATTTCGATATGTTTTCTTGCATATTCCTTACCTCTTAGGATATCCATGATTCTATCCCCTAATTTTCTACCATGGCTCATATACCTAAACCTGTAGTGGACAAGCTCGTGCACCATTGTCCTTCGAGCTTCTCTGAGTCCAGTGATTTTCTAGATCTCACTAACAACCTCCGTCAGGCGCTACTGAATACCAGAGTGTGAAAAATGTCGTGTAGCTCACAAAAGTTATAGACTCCAAGGCTCATTACTCTAAAAGATGGTAACTAACAAAAGTGGGTTAAGAAAATTAAAACTACACGTGCAAATGTCCATAGACGGCTGCATTGCAGGCCCTAATGGAGAAATGGACTGGATGGTTGGGCTCTCGGATGACAAAATCATTAAATACGAAAACGAATTAATGGAATCCTTTGATACCATTCTCCTAGGACGAAAAATGACTGATCTCTTTATTTCTTACTGGTCGGATGTGATAAGCAAATCTGATGACCCTTGGTATGAGTTTGCTAAAAAAATGATAGAAACCCCAAAAGTTGTATTTACCAAAACACTGAACAAATCAAAGTGGATAAATACAGACTTAGCAACAGGTGACCTTACAGACGAAATCATCAAGTTAAAGAGCCGAGACGGCAGAGACATGGTCGTTTATGGTGGTGCTTCATTTGATTCTTCCTTAATCAAATCTGGACTAATCGATGAATTTCTTTTGTTCATCAATCCTGTTGCAATTGGAAACGGCATGAGTATATTTAGAGATTTGAATGAGATTCAAAAATTCAATATGGTTAAGTCAATAGCGTTTGACTGTGGAATAGTATTACTTCACTATGAGGCAAGGAAAGCCTGATAACTTAACGTCCATTATGGCATCAAAAATTTTCGTTTTCGTTTTCGTTTCCTCTTCGGCTAACAATTTCTTGGATTCTTCAACAAAGTCCTCCAAGTTTTTATCTTTCATTTATTTAGCGACCAAAATAATAAGGCCCACTATTAGAGTAGCGGCCGTTAATAGGCAGAGTCATTTACTTACTTGTTGTTAATTGATAAGTCTGCAATTCGTCTCTTACTCTTTGGTATAGTCTATTCATTGTGACGGGTTTATCAATAGTTGAATCTATAATACCTTCTTCCATATATTTCAGGAATAATATATCTTCATCAAAATTATAAGCACTCATCAATATTGTCCTCACATTAGGATTTGAGGTCTTTACTTTCTTTAATAGCTCCAACCCATTAAGACCAGGCATCCTTAAATCAGCAATTACCAGAGCATAAGCATCCTTATTATCTGAAAAGTGTTCTAGAGCAATTACAGGATCAGTGAAAGAAACAACACTAACACTATCTATATTTTCAGACAAAGCTTCATGGAAGAGCCTAGTAGTAGAAAAATCATCATCTACAACACTAACAATCCTATTGTTAGCAGACACTGACCAAAATATGAGCTACCTTACTTAAGATAGTTTCGAATTTAGGCACGCTTCTAACTTTACATTTTGTAAAGATAAACCTATTTTATATTTATCATAATCGAAGCTGACTGGATCATATATTATCGAATACTTATGTAATCACTATGTTACCTACTGAGAGTCAGCGTCGAATGACGGAGCCACGTGGCTCTATTAACGGCAGAGATATGCTTAGACAACTATTGAAATTACAAGATACTGCAGCAATCATCGTAAAAATTTCACCTAAAGGTTATACACTAAGTAATGGACTAGACTACTGTTGTGTAGTAGTAGAATACAAGGATGGACGTAACTACTCACTACATGAATATGGAAAAGAGGCAAGAAAATTACACGAAGAGGCCGCAATTGTGGGAGGGAAAAAATCACTTTGAGTGAACAGAAAGAAGGTATTGCTGAACTAGAAGATCTCAATCTACAGAGTGCAAAATTAGCAGAAACATATCGCAGAATTTTTTATAAAGTAGATCCTGCTTTAGTTTTTGATCTCGTTACCCGTTTGCAACAAGATCCAAAAAATCCAAAACCAATGTATACTGTTGAAGTGTTCACGAAAGATGGAACAGATCCACAGAAATCAAGAAATCATATATTGCAGACGACTGGATCAGTTCCTGCCATCTTTGATAAGGGAACTCACTACGTCTCACATCACCGTTTGAACCTAGAAATTCTAAAAAAACTGAATGACATAGACTATGTTTTGGAAGTTATGGGTGATTATTCTGGTAGTGCAGCATCAAATGGAGCACAACATGATATAGGTGACTGGAAGAAAATAAAAGACAAAGTAAATAATAGGTGATGCATTTGGAAAGGCCAGGAAGATTTTATCTTTCATACTTATTTAGTGACCAAAATAATAACGCCGACTATTAGAGTCGCAGTCGTCAATGTTAGTGATATTATAGTCCATTTTGAGAGGTCATGATGTCCTTCCATCATTTCATTTCTTTCTTCATTCTCTTTCTTTCTTAATTTCTGTAATTACTTGTTTCAAATATCTTTTCAACCCGTTATTGTCAAATTCAAACGATTCTTCACTGGAAATTTTGGCGATCTCTTTGTCTTCAGAAATTTTCTTGACAGTTTTCTGAATTTCTCTCTCCATTTCCGCCCGTCCTATAGGTTTCAGAAGTTTCAGGGCGCGTTCATGTATAACTCCACGCAAACTATTGTTCGCTGAAACAAGTGTTGCAGAATTAAAGATTCCTAACACCATCAAATATGCAGCCACTTTCAAAACTGTTACTGTAGTAATCCCAAATGGAGGATAGGGAACGACAATTTGCGTAGCTGCCTGGTTAGCGCTGAATATAAAAAATATACCCCAACCAGCGATGACCCGAAACTAGAATCAGATAACATCAAGATTTTAACTAACGCAGGAATAAATCTTGCTCAAAAATCTGGAAGATATCAAGAGTCAATCACATATTATGATCGAGCGTTGGCAGTAAATGCTACTTATGTTCCAGCTTTGTATAACAAGGCAGTTTCCCTGGATAAAATAGGAAACCACGAAGAAGAAGCACAAGCACTATTTGACAAAGCAAAAGAGCTAGATCCAAACTACAAAACTGACTTTATTGTCACTGCTGCAAGCGTTAGAATCAGGAGTTTATTCAATCTGCTTCTCCTTTTTTACTAAATTGATTCCTTTTAATGCTAGCCTGAAAGCATCGAGCACGTTATGGTATGAAGTCTGTTCCTTATCTAATTTTCCTAAATCATCGGATATGGCGGTTCTTAAACTGGTAATGAGCCTTTCAAACTTTGGGTTAATTGCTACTAAGGGCCTTTCATGCTCTAACAGCTCTTTTGTATGCATTATCATGTCTTTTCCAGCTGTTGAAAAAGGGACCGGGACAACTGTCATATATCTTGCAAGATCGAGGTTGTGTTTCTTGCAATACTGTTGCCTTTCTTGAATGTAATCCCATTGAGTAGTCTCGCCGACTTCTCTCTTCAACGTCGCGATGAATTCAGGATTAGCACTATCGACATAGATTTTGACTGAGTCGAGATATTCCTGGTCTATGTTTCTCCTGTTCAAACCACGAATCATATCTATTACCTTAGAAGCCATGTCTTCGTAACGGGGCCTTTCAAATTCATCTGCGAATAAGACTTCAATACGTCCATTAGCTACCTGCAAGAGGACCAGTCCAAAAGCTGAGCTACCCCATCCTGGATCTATTCCTAAAACCTTGTTAGCTTCTACAACGACACGATTAGGATTGTATTTCTTGCCCAGTTCTACGGCCGTATCAATATCTTTAGTATGGAATGTATTTCCAATCAAACCTAAGTATTGCAAATCATATTCTCTGCTAAAGGAAGGAGATTGTCTTACCTTGTCTATTTCTTCCTTTGAATAGATTTTGCGTATCCCATAAGAATAATCTAGTTTTAGACGGTGATAGATACATTCTTGTTCCTTCTCCCTTTCAATTGTGTCGAATAAACTTCCAGGTCTGTCAGGGGTTGAAGCTAAGACTATGAAAGGGTTTGATTTGCCGATATACCTTTCTGATATATCTCTAGCATCTTGTTGCTGTCCTGGTGGAAAGAAATCAGCTTCATCTAGCAAGATAAAGGAGACATTAGCTAATCCTCTCATTGAATCTAAATGGTGTGAAGGATAAACTTCTATTCTAACTCCATTCAAATCTAGGACGGTCTCCTTGTTACTGAATAGAATTGCTAGCTTGTTGTAGAATAACCCCTTTAGTCTATCAATCAAAGTTACAGATAATTCAATCCTGGGCCCTGTGACAATGCAAACCTGTGAACCTTTCAGCTTGTCATCTTTAGTGCATAACCAACCAATGACATGAAGGAAGAATTCTGTAATGCCTAGACCTGTTGACTTGAGGACCCACAAGTGTTTATCCTTGAAATCTCCATTAATTGAAAATAATTGATTGAATAACAGCTGTTCATAATCAAATAGTGGGAACTCTATTTTGTCTTTAACTGGAAGCCCTATAATATGATTAAAGCAGCAATTACCATCAGTCTCTTCTGCTAGTCTAAGATGTTCTTGTTTATCCCATATCCAAAATGGTTTGTCTTTTAGAACTAGAAAACTAGACGATGAACTTTCTTCTTTCTGTTGGTTTAGTTTCTGGTGTTGCTGATATGGTAGCATTTCCTATTATAGAAGGGGCAACGTCAAAGTAATTACTTAATGTTATGTTCAGCCTGTGAAGCTCCACTAATGAGGACTGTTTATTTGTCGTTGGTTCAGTGGTGGAATCTATAATTTCGTGATGTTTCTTTTGCAGAAAATAAATCTCGTTTATTCTCTCTTTGAACTCATGTAAATATTCGTATTCACCTTCTCTCATTGCCTTATACCAATTGAAAGATTCTCGCTTGATTTGTTGCCTTATTGTGGACAAGTATCTGTCTGTTATGGTCTTGCCTGTCTGGTTGAATATGACTTGCATAATCTCCAGGTCTGGCACTCTCTTAATAGTTAAACTAGCAACTATAGACTTGATTAATTCTTTTTCTTTATGGGGGAATTTGGACGTGCTTGTATATTCCCCTATTAGGAAAATAAACTTTCTTTCTTGTCCTATTCGTAACCCTATTGCTTGAATCTTAAAAAGACGTTACTAGTTATGATGATTTGTTAGATGCTTTACGATTATCTCTAAAAGGCTACAATATAATATGATTTAGTTAGGAAGTGAATTATTCCGAAGACTCTGATTTAGTCGATCATTGTGTTTTCTTACGGAATTTCGCAGTTTCCTGTTGCCTTGTCTCCTTCTTCTTCATTGAAATCTGTTACAGTGTCATCTCCACTGCCACACTTGAACTTGTCTGCACCGCCACCACCGGTTAATTCATCATCACCTTGGGCAGCATTTATCTTGTCATCTCCACCAGCACCTGAGCCAATTAGGTTATCTCCAAAATTGAAATCATTTCCCTTTCCACTGTTTATGACATCATCTCCACCATCACCGTTACCTTCAAAGTTATCTCCCACATTGAAATCATTTCCATCTCCACTATCTATAACATCATTGCCACCATCACCTGAGCTAAAGCGGTTATCTCCAACATTGAAATCATCTCCTGCTCCACTGTTTATAACATCATTGCCACCATCACCAACACCATTATTGTTATCTCCAATATTTTCATCATTCCCATCTCCACTGTTTATGACATCATCTCCACCATTACCAACACCATTAATATTATCTCCTTTATTGAAATCATTCCCATCTCCACTGTTTATGACATCATCTCCACCATTACCAACACCAAAGAAGTTATCTCCAGTATTATCATCATCTCCTGCTCCACTGTTTATGACATCATCTCCACCATCACCAACACCATTTTGGTTATCTCCAAAATTTCTATCATTTCCTTTTCCACTGTTTATGACATCATCTCCACCATCACCATCACCCACTGCGTTATCTCCAATATTGGTATCGATCTCCCCATCTCCACTGTTTATGACATCATCTCCACCTTCACCATTACCAATTTCGTTATCCCCGCTATTGAAATCATTCCCATCTCCACTGTTTATAACATCATCTCCACCATTACCATCACCATCGAAGTTATCTCCAGTATTGATATCATCCCCATCTCCACTGTCTATATTATCATTACCACCATCACCATCGCCTTCATTCTTATCTCCAGTATTCCTATCGTTACCGCCTTTACTATCTATCTTGTCATTCCCGCCCTTTCCCTCAATATCATCAGCACCGTCAGAACCTTCCAGGTTATCATCACCATCGGTTCCAGTGACGGTGTCAGCAAAAACTTGATTCAATAATTGTCCGGGAAAAAGGCTTAATGTAGTCGGTATCAAAGCACCGATTAGTAGAATATAACCAATAAAAATTGCAGGTAATTTGATTTTAGAAGATTCCCTATCATCGCTTGATTTATTTTGGCTCATTATATTTTTTCTTTCAATAGAGCCAGTAATTAAATCTACAGGGAAGAATGTTATGTTAAATTATTCTGATTATAGTATCGGAAGATTTTTCACGAAATTAGTTACCAGCATTTCGTAAAGATAAACTTTCTTTACCTATTCACAATAACTTTATTTCATTTCATTTCATTTCATTCCATATGGAGACGATAATGCTCATGGTGGCAGAGCTTACTATTAGGGTCAGAAAAATTTTATCTTTCATTTATTTTCGTTTGCTTTTATGACCAACTTGTGCGTAAATATTATAAGATTAACAGATAGATCATAGTTGCAAACTTCAGACCAGTGCTTCCCAAATCTTCCTAAGATCTTCCTTTAATCCTTTGTAGGTATCTAAATTTAGTCTTAGTTCGTCATCGGCCGGAATGTTTTCT
>Ga0222622_10000146_pt1 | contig 24668 bp, 30 predicted proteins | sample PLM2_5_b1metaG_FD_177335 | JGI IMG/M metagenome (GOLD analysis project Ga0222622, IMG submission 177335) | Groundwater sediment microbial communities from an aquifer in East River, Colorado, USA - PLM2_5_b1 | ecosystem: Environmental > Terrestrial > Soil > Riparian zone | place: USA: East...
GCTTCGATCAGCGAAATTTTCTGCCACGCCGAAATGCCTTCGGGCGTCACGTTGGTCCAGGTTTTTCCGCCGTCGGTTGTGAGATGAATCAAACCATCGTCGGTCCCGCACCAGATTCGGTTCGCGTCGAGCGGTGACGGCGCAACGGTGTAAATCACGCCGCGCCGATGGGCCTGCTTTGTTGCATCCTCTTTGTATTTTCCAATGCTCGCCGGCAGCTCATAATTCGGTCGCGATAAATCCGGGCTAATCTTTTCCCAGTGATTGCCACGATCGCGTGTTTGCCAAAGCGTGTTTCCGGCGAAGAAGAGCAAATGTGGATCGAGCGGCGAAAAGACAACCGGCTCGGTCCGCAACATCCGGAAGTCCTCTGTTTGCACCGGCACCGGAAGTATATTTTGCGCCTGACCGGTGCGGCGATCGAATCGCGTCAGCTTACCACCAATGATAATGTCTGGATCCAGCGGATCGGCAACCACGTAACCGTACTCCTCGGCGGCAACGGGTTTCCAGTCGCGGAACGTGACTTCGCCTTCATCGCCGCGGCTTTTGATTCCGACCGAACCGCTTTCCTGTTGTCCGCTGTAAAGCCGGTACGGAAATCCGTTGTCGGCGCTAACATGATACAACTGGGCGGTCGATTGGTTATACCACGAGCTCCAACTCTTACCGCCGTTCACAGTGACGATTGCGCCCTGATCCGAACCCAGCAGAATAATGTCGGAGTTGTTCGGATTGATCCAAACGTTTTGATAATCGTCGCCGCCGGGTGCGCCGCGCCAGCCGTCCCAGGTTTTGCCGCCGTCCGTCGATTTCCAACAAACCACGCTGGCCGAGTAAACAATCTGCGGATTTTTTGGATCGAACCGCACCACCGGGAGATCGCCACCGCCGATTCCAAGACCCGGCCGCGGATCGTCGGTTGTGCCGCGCCAGGTTTCGCCGGCGTCGTCCGAGCGATAAAGTTTGGCGATCGTTTTCGTCCGGACCGCTGCAAACAATGTTTTCGGAGCGCTCAGCGCGCTCGCGATGTTCGCCTGCACGACGTTGCCCGGCAGTCCTTTGGTTAATTGTCGCCATGTCTTGCCGGCGTCGGTGGATTTAAAAATGCCGCCGCCGTCTCCGTTGAATACTCCATTTTCCCATGGCCCTTCGCGTGATTCCCACAGCGCCGCGTAAACAACCTGCGGATTGCTCGGATCGATCTGCACATCGCTCGCGCCGACGTTCTCATCGCGATACAGCACCTTTTCGAATGTTTTACCGCCGTCGAGCGATCGATAAACGCCGCGTTCTTCGTTAGGCCCGTACGGGTGACCGGCTACGGAAACAAAGATGCGGTCCGGATTTTTAGGATCGACGACCAACTGCGCGATCTGCTGTCCGTCGCGCAATCCTAAATGCGTCCACGTCTTGCCGGCATCAGTCGATTTATAAATGCCGTCACCGACCGAAAGATCAGGCCGATGCAATCCTTCGCCGCTACCGACATAAATCACGTTGGGATTTGAAGGAGCGACCGCAATCGCACCGATGGAAGCTGTAGGCTGATCGTCAAATATTGGCTGCCAGGTGCGTCCATAATCGATCGATTTAAAAACGCCGCCGTTCACCGGCGCCATGTAGAAAACATTCGGCTGTGACGGCACACCGCAGATCGCGCGCGTCCGACCGCCGCGATACGGTCCAATGTTTCTCCAGCGGAGAATCGAATCGAACTGGCCCGCGCGTGCCTGCCCAATCCCCAAAACAATCGCAAAACCGATTACGATTGCGTTTCGAACCGATCGCATAAGTCGGCCATTTTCTTCTGTGATGACGAAAACGCAACGCGTCAATCGCCCATTGTCAGGGTTCTCTGGTTGCTTGACGACTGCGTCCAATCTTCTATCTCCCATCTTCTAACTCCGAGCTCGTTGCTCAAAACTCCATGCTATCCGCGATAATCTTCGATCTCGACGGCGTGCTCGCCGATTCCGAGCCGTGGTGGAGTGAGATCGACGCAGAATTACTCGCTGAGTACGGCGTGACCTATCGCGGTGAATACCACCGGAACGTGGTCGGGGTGAGTTACCAGATTGCGGTCGAGTTTTACAAGAAAGCATTTGGGCTTTCCGTGCCCACTGAGGAAATGATGCGTCGTCGCGGTGAGATCGCGACCGAGTTCTTTGCCAATCGCGTCGGCTTGTTTCCTAACGTCAAAGAAGTGTTGGAAGAACTGCGGCAGATAAAATTGCATCTCGCCGTCGCGACGAGCTCAGTAAGCACGTCGGCGCGCCCATTCCTGGATCGACATCACTTGACCGAATTCTTCGAGGTCATTGTTACCGGCGAAGAAGTTGAACGCGGCAAACCCGCTCCCGACATTTACCTGTGCGCCGCGCAGAAGCTTGAAATCCCCGCTGACGCATGCCTTGTGGTTGAGGACGCGCTTCCCGGCGTCGCCGCGGCCAAGGCAGCGAGCATGCCCGTAGCCGCGATTCCCGACCGCCGCTTTGTCGACCCACGCGAGTACGAGAAAGAAGCAGACTACGTCCTCGGCAGTTTGAAGGAATTGCCGGCGCTGGTTCGAAAACTTCTGGTCGCCGAATAACCACCACGCCCGACTCGTAATGTCCTCAAGTTCCGCCGCAAACGGCGTACCCTTGAGCGCGCAAGTCGTCGGCTAGGTCTTTTTCCATTTGAACAGCATGTTCGTACGGCATCGGGTTCAGATGCTCGAACAGCTCCGGCAATAATCGAACACCATATTTCCTGACCAGCCGGGCCGATTTGTACCCGTTCTTATGATTTTCAAATCGATGATCCACCGGCAATCCAGTCATTCCAACGTAAACGGCCGGTTTGGACGGATCGCGCGCAGGATTAAGCCGCAAGATCGACAAATCCTTCAAAGCAGCTTTGGAGAGTAGAACGACGTAAACGTTATGGTGGAACTCCGGTTGTGCTAACTGGAGCCGTCTCCGCGTACGACGACGCATCGGACGCTGTAACTCGGAGAATAATTACGAGCAAGTGATAACCAAACTATCCTGCTGTAGCCACGGCTCTGCGAGCCGTCAATGACGTGCAGCTCAACAAGAACTGAACGCCCCACAGGGGCGTGGCTACAATATTTACGCCGACTTCAAAAGGAAAATCAGGAACGAAGAAGAACGAAGCACGGAGTAGAAAGTTCGAAATTCGCGGCCCGGGAGGAGCGTTTTCGCGTGCTCAGTCTCAACTCTAGACTATGCACATCATAAGTTTGCGGCTTTCTTTGGGCGATGCCGGAAACCAGGATTTTGCCGCCGAGTCAACGCATCCGCGGCGTACTGGCGCCAGTCGTTACTCCGTTCAAGGCCGATCTGTCGCCTGACGAGGCACGATTCATCAGCCATTGCCAATGGTTACTTTCGCAGAACTGCGGACTGGCCGTGTTCGGCACCAACAGCGAAGCGAACTCGATGTCGGCCGAAGAGCGAATGACGTTGCTCGATGCCCTGGTCGCCGCCGGCATCGACCCATCCCGCATGATGCCGGGCACCGGTTGCTGCTCGATCACCGAGACAGTGGAGCTCACTGCGCATGCGGTAAAACACGGTTGCGCCGGTGTGCTGATGCTGCCGCCTTTTTACTATAAAGCGGTCAGCGAAGAAGGTCTCTACCGTTACTTCAGCGAAGTTGTGCAACGCGTCGGCGATACGCGTTTGAAAATTTACCTCTACCATATTCCGCCGGTGGCGATCGTCGGTGTCACACCAAAATTGGTCGAGCGCCTCCTGAAAGCTTATCCAAACGCGATCGCCGGAATGAAAGACAGTTCGGGCGATTGGAACAACACGAAAACTTTTCTCGAGGCCTTTGCCAAGGCTGATTTCGACGTATTCGTAGGCAGCGAATCGTTCCTTCTCGCCAACATGCGCAATAACGGGGTGGGCACCATTTCCGCGACGGCCAACGTGAACCCGGCGGCGATCCACAAGCTGTCCAGAGAGTGGAACACCGCGGATGACGCGGATCAACAACAGTCAAAATTAGATGTCGTGCGTGAGGTTTTCAGTAGCAGGAAATTTCCGTCCATGATCGCGGCGTTGAAGGAGGCTATCGCCATCTACCGGAACGATCCGAAGTGGACCAGGATGCGGCCGCCGCTGGTCGAGCTCACGACAGAGCAGGCAGAGTCGCTTGCCGCAGATTTGAAAGCCATCGGGTTCGCCATGCCGGGCATCGGTGCGAAAGCACAAGGGCTATGTGGGTAATCCCTTCTTTGCGATGAATTGCATTTGATCGCAGAAACGATCGAGTTCGCCCAATGTGGTGTAGAGGTTGGGCGTGATGCGAATACCCTGGAATTCTTCGTGCATGATCGGGACAGTGAAGATGTGGTGTTTGTCGAATAAATATTTCGTCACAGCTTCCGGATTGGTGTCCTCGATGTGCACGTTGGCGATGGCGCATGATTGATTTGGATCGAATGAAGTGTTGAAGCGGATTTTGGGCACGTCTTTGAGCCGGTTCATCCAGTAACGGGACAAGTAGCGTAACCGCGCTTCCTTGCGTTTGCTTCCTATCCCGTTGTGAAAGAGAAGCGCTTCGCCAATAGCGAGCTTCGGCGCGGCCGAGTGGGTGCCGATCTCTTCGAATTTGCGGATATCCGGTGCCTGCTTGGATTCCGCGGCCATGAGCGGCCAGAGTTTATCGATTTTATCGCGTTTGACGTAAAGCATGCCGGTGCCTTTCGGCGCATAGAGCCATTTGTGCAGACTGGTGCCGAAGTAATCGCAACCAAGATCGCTCTGTTTGAAATAGAACTGGGCGAAGGAATGTGCGCCATCGACGATGGTCTCAATGCGGCGGGCACGCGCAATGTCGCAGACGGCTTTCACCGGAGTGATCTGGCCGGTGATGTTGATCATGTGCGAGATCAGGATGAGCCGTGTGCGATCGGTGATTCCTTTTTCAAACGCGGCGGTGATCTCGCTGAGGTTCTTCGCCGGAATCGGAATCTGAATCAGCTTGAGCTTGAGATTTTCCCGTTTTTCCCGCTGACGCAATGTGGTGAGCATCCGCGGGTAATCCTGGGTGGTGGTGAGAATTTCGTCGCCCGGCTTGAAGTCCATACCCATGAGCAGAATCTCGAGCGACTCCGAAGCGTTGCGCGTGATTGCGATCTCTTCGCGATCGCAGCCGAACAGCTCCGCCAGGCCGGTGCGAATAGTTTCCGATTGCGGCTCGAGAATTTGCCACATTGTGTAAGCGGTGGCGTCTTCCTGTTCCCAGATGTAACGAACGAGCGCCTCAGTCACCATCCGTGGGCTGGGCGAAACGCCGCCATTGTTCAGGTTGATGATGCCGCGCGTGACGCTGAACGAGTTTTGGATGATGGCCCAGTAGTCTTCATCGGTGGCCGCTTCTTCCGGCGTGAGATGCGCGACGTTCTTCGACGCCGCTTCGACGTTTCTTAATAACGAGCCGATCGTTGCGGAAGAAAGCGCGGCCAGACCGAGGCTTTTGCCTGCGATGGAAATGAAGTCCCGACGGGTGCGCTTGCGAATGACAGAATTCGGGCTCCTCATGAGATGGGCAGCATTAAGAAAAGAATGAAGCGAGTGGGACGAGCGACATGGACAGTAAAGCCGCGAGGGTAGCGGAGACCGAGCCGGGAGCCGAGGGAATCAAAATCGCGTCGCGTACGCAGTTGCACCGCAACTGATTAAAGCGATCCCGCAGACCGCGTGCAATCATTGTCTTCGCTGCGGCGGCTCGCAGGCGAATGGAGCTGAGGGATCAGCTACATAGAACACGTCGCGGAGCGAGGGAATGGAGCTTTTGGGGAAAGCGACATAGAAGGTAAAGCCGCGATGGGTAGCGGCGAGTGAGGTGGAAAGCGAACGAGTTTCAATCGCGCGGGTAGACGGCAACGCAGCTAGGGTAGCTGGCGCGAGCACAAGGCCGTGCGAGATATCAACGTATAGCTGCGAGGGTAGCAGCGAGCGAGTGCGGGCAACGAGCGAGTTTCAATTCGCTACGACGTGACAAGCCAGCACTAATCAAAGCGGTTTCGGTGCCGGCGTGCAATCATTGTGTTCGAAAGGCGGGATTGCCGTTGGGCTTAACATTAAGCAAAGTGCGTTGTAGCGGCGGCGGAGCCTGCCCTGAGCCAAGGCCGATGAGCGGGAGCGAATGCAAAATTTCGAGTTCGGAGTTTCGATGCGGCGCTTTAGCTCGCCATGCTTGTAAGGGGCTTGCAAACCGCGGTACAAACGTGCTAGATGCCTCTTGTTGCCGTTTCGCTCACACACCGTCGAAATCTGCATTTCAGCCCTATGGCTGACCAGTTGCACATCTCTTTCGCCATTGCGGCCCAATACGACTGCGAATCCAACGAATTCCGTCATTGCACGAGACGGTTACAAAATTGCATTTGTTGAATTTGGCGAGCAGGGATCCTATCAAGATCCGACGCAGCTGCAAAACGCGCTCGCCTTGGTTCGCGATACACCGCAACCACTCGTCATCACCTATGTGCACGGCTGGCAAAACAACGTGGAATCCGGAGATGTTCAGAGCTTCGAGTCTTTGCTGGCGCGATTAAACCGAGCGCCTGCTATCAGAAATGTCGGGTTTCACGTAGTTGGCGTTTACCTCGGCTGGCGTGGCAAGTTAACGCCGGTTCCCGTCTTAAAGGAAATTAGTTTTTGGAACCGCAAGGCAACCGCGGAACGTCTCGCGAGCAATTACGATTGCTACGACGCCATTGCTTCAATCTCCGAAGAAGCACGGCGCAAAGGGCGGGGAAACCAATATACCGTTCTGCTGGGACACTCCTTTGGCGGATTAATTGTCGAAAGGTCCGTCGCTCACGCGATCAACGCCGAGATACACGGGCATGCCGACGCTGATCGGAGCATGCCGGCGGATTTGGTGATCGCTGTTAACCCCGCGGCTGATTCAGTTCTGGCCCGGCAAATGATTGCCGCTTTGTATAGCCGCAAGACCGAAGGCACGCGGCCATTATTTGTCTCAATGACGTCAACGGGCGACTGGGCGACGGGAAGCGTTTTCTCGATTGGCACCGGTCTGGCGTCAGTCAGCAAAGGATTCAACCAAGTTGAAGTGCCGGGTCCCGAAAACACACAAGTAAGCGAGCGAAAATTTTATACCTCAACACCGGGTCACAATGAGATGCTGATTAACCATATTACGGTGGACAAACATCAGACAATCAATTCACCCAACGGCCTTCCCGCGCTTGAAGAAAACTTACAGCATAACCATGTTGGGAACGGCTTCACTTTAGACCGTGCGAAAGGAAAGCTCGATGTTTGGCAAATAAAGCGGGTTGGAGATGTGGACGTCCCTTATTGGGATGTGCAAGTTGATCCCAGCATTATCAAAGATCACGGTGACATCTGGAACGAAAGAGCCGAAGCGATGGTGGCTGCTATTTTCCGTATGGCCAACCCGATTCTGAATCGCAGCGCCAAACCCCGAGCTACACTTCATCGCGCGCCAGATTTCAACAGACTTCAGCATCCATAAGAAACTCAGATCGCGTGCGATTTGTTGTAGCTGTTGTCGATCCGTCGCGCCGAAGGTTCATGCGAAAGGGGGTCAACTTCTTCGCTGCGTAAAGATCGGTAACGCGACCCACGCGAATCCGATCAGAGCCAGCAGAAGGGGAATAAAGAAAACGGCTTGGTCAAAATTGTGCGGGAGCCCGAAGACTGAAATTACGAATGCGAGCGCGGTCACGTTGAGAACGAACGCGAAGAGCGCGGCATACGGCCGTGTCCGCTCGACAATCCCGAGCACGAGCAAGACGAAAAAGAGAAGCGCGGCCAGGGGCAAACCCCAGACCACTTGGAAAAGAAAGTCGGTGACGATCTGGAGCGGGTAACGGGTGGCGAAAGTATGTTTGAGAAGAAGCGACGCCGTCCCTGCGATCAGATTAGGCAACGACAGCAATACCGCGGCGACGTACAACAATCCTTTCATGCAAGTGGGCCGATCCACCTTAGATCGACAACCAACTATTCGGTGCTAGCGCTCTTTGCGAGCACGACTTCTTCAAATCAGCAGCAATTTTCGCGAATTATCCGTGGAGCGCACGCAACTCGCATGCTGGTGAAGGCGCCTCGCGACGACATTGGCGGTGGCAAGCTGGGCACCTGTTCCGCACTAGAGTTTAGATACCTGGGCACTGCGACTTGGCAGTGATGTTCAGCTTGGCAATTACGCTTTCGATCCATGCATCGTAAGCCGCTTATGATGCGCCGTAGCTTCAGCGGAGGAGGTTATGATGCATGACTGAGCACGCTGTAGCGGCGGGCATGTCGCCTGCGCATCCTCTAGCCACGCTCTGTGGACGCTGACAGCATTCGCAGTTTTTCCGAGGCACAACGCTAATCACAACGTGCGTGGTGACGCCACTCTGCTAGCGTGCACCAATATGCGACAACTGGTTTTTGGGTTGGTTCTTGGGTTGGCGTGCTCTGCTTTTGGGCAAACGGTAGCGGATCGGGTAGCAAAGCAGAACGCGCTTTTTGAGGAGTATTATCAAGCCGGGCTTAAGAATTTTCCGGAACGGGCAACATCGTACGGCGATTACCGTTACAACTCACAGCTTGGACAGGTTTCGCTCGCGGAAATCGCCCGCCAACATGCGGAAGCCGATGACTTTCTCGCTCGATTAAGGGCGATCCCGACCGATGGCATGAGCGACAACGACCTGTTAAGTCATCGCATCCTCGAAAAGCAGCTTGAGCGCGAAGACGTGAACTACGCGCTCAAGAATTACGAGATGCCGGTGAACCAACAGAACGGCGTGCACACCCGGCTCGCCGATTTGCCGAACGCGGTGCCGTTTGATTCCGTCCCGCATTACGAGGATTACATCTCCCGATTACACCAGATCCCGCGGGTGCTGGAACAGACGACAGAGGTAATGCGGCAGGGCGAGAAGGATCACTTGATGCCGCCCAAGCTCGTTCTCGAAAAGTTGCCCGGCCAATGCGACGGCATTATCGCCGCGAACCCGTTCCTCGAACCAACCAAAAAATTTACGGCGGAATTTTCCGAGCAAGACAAGAAACGCCTGACCGACGAGATCACCAAGGCCGTTAACGACGATGTGTTTCCCGCTTATCGAAAGTTCGCCGAGTTCCTGCGCACCGAGTACGATCCGAAAGGACGAACCGAGCTTACGATCGAAAGCCTCGCTGACGGGAAACGGCGTTACGCCGAAGCCGTGAAAACGATGACCACCGTCAGCGTCCCGCCCGCCGACATCCATGAAATCGGGCTCAAGGAAGTAGCGCGTATCACGGCCGAGATGACCACGCTGTAGCCACGGCTCTGTGAGCCGTCCAGACGCTCAGCTTCTGATAACTCGAACGCCCCCGCAGGGGCGTGGCTACAACTAATAAACAAACGGCATTAGTCGTTTAGTGCGACGCATGTATCGGTGTATTTCGCGCCAGGCGTCCCCTACAACAGCTCGACTGCTACGCCTGTAGCCGCTGGCGACTTGTCACGCCGTAGCCTTGGCGAAAGCGGATGACTGCGGCCTTTGATTTTCCCTGTAGCTGGGGTCGTCGACACTGGAAAGCTCTTGGTCTGCCGACTTTTCTTTGGCCTTTGACCTGCGGCTCGGCGTATTCGACTCTCACCTCTCTGCAACGCAAGCGCTATCTCTTTGTCTGCATCAATCGTCGGGCCGACGACAATCCAAAGGGATGCTGTGCGGCCAAGGACTCGGAACAAGTGTATAGAGCGTTGAAAGCGGAGATTGCCGCGCGCGGACTGGCCAAGCTCGAGGCGCGCGTCTGCACATCGAGCTGTCTCGATCAATGCGAGACCGGCGTGACGGTTTTAGTCGAACCCGATCACTTTTTTTACGGGCGCGTCACGACTGCGGACGTTCCCGAGATTGTGGACGGACTCGTTAAGGGCCAACCGGTTAAACGTCTCATGGTTACTGCGGATCAACTCTGTGACGAAGGCGGGTAGTGGCAGCTGCCTGCTCAGTTTCTTTAGATTACGGACCATGATTTCCCAATATTTTCACGCGGGCGGATTGTGTTCTTTTGCGCTCTACACGGCAATGACAAAGTGATTGAGCCACACGAGCAAGCGGGCGAATTGGACGCTGTCGATACGACAACCTATTTTCGACGATATGATTGCAAACGAACAAACGTCCCTGAGTCGAGTCGCAGATCGTGAAAAGCTTCCATTGTTGCTCGACAAGGCGCGGCAGTTTGCCGGCGAGTACATCGACAGCCTTGAAAAGCGGCCGGTTTTTCCCGGCGAAAAATCGCTGCGAGCGATGGATGCCCTGGTTCAACCGCTCCCCGAAAATCCGAGCGACCCATTCCTGGTTCTCGATCAGCTCCAGGAAATCGGCGCGCCTGCTGTCGTCACTCAAACGGACGGCCGATACTTCGGTTTCGTGAACGGCGGAATTCTTCCAGTCGGGCTCGCCGCCAGGTGGATGGCTGATGTCTGGGACCAAAACACTGCGCATTATGTCATGTCGCCGATCAATTCGCGTCTCGAAGAAATCTGTGAACGTTGGATCGTCTCGTTACTTGGCTTCCCCGAAGAAACCGCAGCCGGTTTTGTATCCGGAACAACGATTGCCAATTTCTCAGGCCTATGTGCCGGTCGCAACGAATTGCTTCGTCGACGCGGCTGGGACGTTGCCCACAAAGGTCTTTACGGTGCGCCGAAAATTCGTGTCGTCGCCAGCGCCGATGCGCATGCAGCGGTCCACAAGTCGATTTTGATGCTCGGACTCGGATCCGAAAACGTCGAGCTTATTCCAGTGGACGATCAGGGACGCATGCGAACCGATCAAATGCCGAAACTGGACGAAGCGGCGTTAGTCGTCACGCAGGCCGGCAACGTAAATTCCGGAGCGATCGATCCCGTCGGCCGAATTTGCGAACATGCGCACGCTTCGGGTTCGTGGGTTCATGTCGACGGCGCATTCGGCCTTTGGGCGCGTGCGCTGCCATCGATGCGCAAAACTTGCGACGGCATTGAAATGGCGGACTCCTGGTCGCTCGACGCACACAAGACTCTCAATGTTCCCTACGACAGCGGTATCATTCTTTGCCGGCATCGCGACGCATTGATGAGCGCGTTCAAGGCTTCGGCTTCCTACTTTCAGTGGAGCGAACACCGTGACAGCATGAATTTTCGGCCGTCGATGTCCGCCCGGGCGCGTGTGATCGAACTCTGGGCCGTTCTCAAGACCTTAGGCCGGCAAGGAGTCCGACGTTTGATCGAACAGCTTTGCGAAAACGCGCGAAGCTTTGCCCGGCTTCTATCCGAGCAAGGGTTTCAGATCCACAACGATGTTGTTTTTAACCAGGTGCTCGCCTCATGTGATGACGACGCCCTCACGAGGGCGACGCTACAGAACATCCAGAGTTCTGGTGAATGCTGGTGCGGCGGCTCAACCTGGCATGGAAGAGCGGTCATCCGAATCAGTGTTTGCGATTGGGCGACAACGCCAAAACAGATCGAACGCTCCGTGCGCGCTTTCGTGAAAGCGCGAGCTATTGCAACGCGCTGATTGTTCGCGCCAAGACGCTGCCGAAGACTCCAGCATTCGACGACAAACGCCGTCGCGCGCCAGCGCCGCAAGCCAGACGTTAGAATCCAGAAGGACGAACACGCGGCAGTCTTAGAATTTCGTCTTCGCTCAGCTTCGGAGCGTCTTTCATCAGGGCATCCGCGCGAGTCCACAAATCTTTGAAGCCTTGCTGTTGCAGCCAGCGCAGAACTTTTTCTCGCTCCTTCGGAGGGAATTCTTTCAATTCCCTGATGACATCAGTTGCGCTCATGATGAAAACAATACTTACGAACCTACTCGTCGCAAAATCGGTCTTCCGCTACCACGGAGGATCATCTATCATAAGCCGCTCCTGACGTGCCGTAGCTTCAGCGGAGGAGGTTACGATGCATGGACTTAACGGGTGTAGTGGCGACGGAGCGCGGCGCTGTAGTGTGCGCTGTCTCAGCGCAGAATGAAATGAATTTTGGATTTTACTCCGCTGAGGACAGCGGACACTACAGCCCTTTTCCTGGTTTCCTGGGTTCCAGATTTTCTTCAGACTCCTCAACATCTCATCTTCTCAACGCCTCAACAAACTGCTAATCTCATCCCATGAAAGACGTAAAGACGTTGCTGCTCCTAACATCCCTGTTATTCGCAACCCTCGCCTACGGTCAAAGTGCCAAAAGCTCTGCCGTCGCTGCTGCTGCCGCACCGCAATCGTCGGCATCGGCGTCACCGTCAACTCCGCCAACCATCGCCTCAGCGATCGATCGCGAGATCTCAATTATAGAGAAGGAAATTGTCGAAGCCGCCGAAGCGATGCCGGAGGACAAGTTCGATTTCTCCCCGGAAAAGCTGAACGTTTCCGGCAGCGACTACAAAGGTGTGCGCACCTTCGGCCAGCAACTAAAACACGTTGCCGCCTCGAACTACCTGATCTGGTCACCGATCACCGGCGAGAAAGCTCCTGACACGGTTAACGACGGCAAAGGTCCGGACAATATGACAGCCAAAGCGGACATCATTAAGTACCTGAAGGATTCCTTCGCGTTTGGCCATAAAGCGGTAGCAACTCTAAACGCATCGAACCTGGTCCAACCGATTAGCTCGAGCAGTGGCAGACCTACCACTCGCCTGTTCCTGGCAACATTCGCCCCCGCTCACGCATTCGATCATTACGGTCAGCTGGTCGAATATCTCCGAATGAACGGTATCATCCCGCCCGCCAGCCGCGGCCAGTGATGATTGGGGAGCGCACTGCCTGCCGGCCTGTGTGCGGGCGCGCTCGTCCCGCGCCTGCGGGAGCGATTTAATCTCCGCTTTGCTTCCTCAGGGCGATTTACCAGGCACCGCTGGCGCCTTCACGTTTACATCGACTTTTTTGGTCTCGCCGCCATGGCCGACAAATTGGCCGCCGAAGAAGAAGAGCGCTGCGGCAACTATTATAATAAAGATCACGAATATGGCCACGACTGCCGCGTTGCTGCCACCACCGTTATTATCAGCCATAAAATCCGTCCCTCCTTTATGCACTGATGAATTCGCTTTTCGTAGGCGATGTGATCGTGTTCGGCGATTGAGTAGGGCTCATCGTCTCACCCTGCTGCCAGTAGGCGGATATGATGGGAGAGCGGGGGCGAGAGGGCAGAACCGTGATGAGTGATGGGTGAATAGTGATTAGTGGCTGAAAAGATAGTTAAGAGTCGATGGTTGAGAGCTGAGAGACGGGGCGGCGGAACGGAGAAAGGGAATCGTGATCCGCCTTCGTCCGCTTGGCTACTCCGAAAGCGTTCGCGAGCAGGCGGCGGGACAGGTCGGTGAACAGTTATGGTCTAAAGCTCAGCTTCGTCGGGATTTCTTGAGCAGCTTGCGAAGCCGACGGGTGGTTTCATCACGATTAATCTTACTCGACGCCACGTCGAGCATCAGTTTTTCCCATTCGGCGCTGTCCGGTAACGTTTCGATTCCGTTGACCCGCAAGAACACGATCGCCGCCATCATAGCGGTGCGTTTATTCCCGTCGAGGAACGGATGGTTGTTACAGATGTAAAACAAATATGCTGCGGCGATTTCTACCAGATCGTGATAGGGAGACTTGCCGCCGAACGTTGATTGCGGTGTGAGTACCGCCGATGCGAGAAGATTCTCATCACGGACGCCGCCCAGACCTCCGAATTGCTTGATCGCTTCGGCATGAATCTCAACAACGGTCTCGATGCTGAGATGAAAACAGTCTTCGGGCGTCCCGCTCACGCCAATTTGCGCAGCGTCTTACGATAATCCTTGGCCGTTTTTTTAATGACGGAACGAATCTCTTCCGTGGAGGGGCCGGAGCGTAGCGGCATCAACACGATCGCACCGGTGTGCGGCACGACGGTGACATTGACTTTGTCTCCGACTTTAACGCGCGCGAGGTCCATCAAAGCGGTATCGAAGATGATCCCCTGAGAGTTTCCGACTTTGGTGATGGTCTTGGTCATCACGTAATACTATGTTTTACGACGAGCGACTGTCAAACCTGAAGCGGAGCTGAGAAGGTGAGAGAATGGTGATTTCCCACAGCGAATGGAGCCGCAGGGGTGCGAGCGACCCTCCTTCGCCAAGGCTACGGCGTGCCAAGCATAGAACACATGCGAGCGGGAATCGCAGGGGTAGACGGCAACGCAGCTAGGGTAGCTGGCGCAAGCACCGGGCGGTGCGAGTGATCATGGGTTAAGCCGAGAGGCCGAATGGAGCTTTTGGGAAAAGCGACCCGCCTTCGCCGATGCTACGTCGTGGCAGGCATAGAACACATCGCGATCGGGAATCGCGCGGGTAGACGGCAACGCAGCTAGGTAGCTGGCGCAAGCACGGGGCCGTGCGAGTGATCAACGTAAAACTGCGAGGGAAGCAGCGCGAGTTGGGGAAGGAGCAAGTTTCAAAGGAACGGGAGTGAGTAAGTCAATCCGAGCTGCATGCGGCCGGATCGGTGATCCGTGACCGGTGACAGCGGAAAGCTCGTTCGCAGGGAACCGGATGGGTGCGCTGGCACGAAGTATGTTAGGCGATCAATGCTGCGTAAACTCCGAAAAGGTTCGCGAGCTCGCGGCTGAGGGAAATTACAGGAAGGACTCTGAATAGATCGCGACCGTCCAACGACTAAATATTATTATTATGAAAAAACTTACCAGTTTATTAATAGGCTGTTCACTGGCACTGGCTGGAGCCGCGTTGGCCCAACAGCCAGTCGAACAGCAATCACCATCAAAGGGCAAGCACGCCCCGGAAAAATCGCACGCAACCCAAGTACAGCCCAATGTGAATGCGGCGAAGCCTCAGGGTCCAGCTGCGACGCAGCAGCACGGCGCGATGAAGGAACAGGGAGCTACGCAGCAGCCCGGTGCGATGAAGGAACGCGGCATGACGAATGAGCGCGGAGCTATGAATCAGCCCGGTGCAGGAAAGGGCCAAAAAGCTCCAGTGCACCAGGAATCTGCGACCGCTCCCGCGACGGGAACGGATGCTTCCGGTCATGCGGCGGGAATGCCGACGAAGATCGGGAAAGAGCAGCAGGTTAAGGAGCGCAAACAAGGTCAAGGTGTGAAGCAGCCCGCAACTGAAGCCGGCGCAACGTCGGTAGGTGGCCAGCAAAATATGCAGGCTAATGCGGGGGCCAAGGCGAAGAAGCCGGATCCGCAGCAGGTGCAGCAGATCAAATCGCAGCACGCGAACTTCCGTGCACAGCCAAAGCCGCAACAGGTTCCGCCGGTTACCTACAACCAGAATTATCGGATTCAAGGAAGCGAACAGTGGCAGGGTTCGCGATACGAAGTATTCCGTTCGTATCATCCGGAATGGCACGATGAGGGCTGGTACCATTCGCATTACTCCCAAGTGACCTTGATCGGTGGCGGTTATTATTTCTTCAACAATGGCTACTGGTTTCCGGCGTGGGGTTACAGTCCTTCGGCCCAATATTACGCCTACGACGGACCGATCTATGTTGGTCAACATGCCGAGCCGCCGGATAAAGTGATCGCCGACGTGCAGGCCGTGCTACAACAGATGGGCTATTACAAGGGCGAAGTGGATGGATTGCTCGGGCCGATGACCCGGGAGGCGCTCACCGCCTATCAGGCCGACCAGGGGCTCACCCAGACAGCGGCGATCGACGAGCCGACTCTCGATGCCCTTGGGATGAGCTAATAAGAAATTAGAAGGTTAGATTTGAGAAGCCGCCGGGGCGCACTAATGCCCTGGCGGCTTTTCTTTGTTGCGTTTGCTTTTCAATACGCCTTGGTACGGCCGCCGCGGGTTGGTTTTGATATCACATTTTGTGATATCAATGTCTCGATCTCCTCGTCGCTTAACTGGAAAGCGAAATCAGGCGGGAACCGGGCCTCGTAATTCAGCTCGGCGCCTGGCTATCTGGGCGACTCAATTAGATTGCGTCTCGATCTTCAAACACAATAACCTGCTCGCATGAGCACAGCATTCCAAATCACTGGCACCAACTCAGCAGCGCTCTTTACGCTCAAACTCCATCGAGGCGAAGGTATGGTCTTGCTCGCTATGAACTGGAAAGCCGGCACTCCATCCAAAGACTTCGTTGGCTTCGCCATCGAGTATCAGGAGCCCGGAGGCAATCGTTTCTATTCCCTGAAAAACCGCATCGGCTTCCCCGACAGCAGCGGCAACGTCAATCCGAAGCAGCTCTCCACTCGGCTTTCCCCGATTCAGAAGTTCCGTTGGGTCCACTTCCCGCGCTTCGCGGATCTGCCCGGGGCCTTCGTCTATCGCGTCACCCCCGTGTTTATGAACAGCTTCGATGAACTCAGCTATGGCGAGTTTCAGGAGGCAGCGATCGAACTCCATCGCGAAACGTATCCCGGACAACTCAATGTCACCTTGACCCGCGGCTTTGTCGTCTCCCAGGCCTTCGTAGATCGCTATGGCGGCGATGATCCTGATCAGGCCCTTGCAACCCTGCTTCCGGCGAAAGCCGACCAGGGCCTTAGCTTCACTCCCACGCATCCCAAAGCCGCCGAAGCCTTTGACTGGATGGGTTTCGAAGCGCGCCGCGCCATTCTCGACCTCCTCGATCAAGCCATCGCCGATCCCTTGGCGCAGGTTCGCGTCGTCGCCTACGATCTCAACGAGCCCGAAATCGTCACCCGGCTCGAGCACCTCGGCAACCGCCTCAAAGTCATCATCGACGACAGCGACGATCACGGGAAGCCCGCCTCAGCAGAGAACGTGGCCGAGCAACGCCTCATCGCCTCCGCTGGGCCGGCCAACGTCAAACGTCAGAGCATGGGCGGCCTTCAGCATAACAAGACCATCGTCATCGACAGCCCTACTTTCAAAGCCGCCGTCTGCGGCTCCACCAACCTCTCATGGCGAGGATTCTTTGTGCAGAACAACAACGCTGTCATCCTCCAGGGCGACAGCGCAGTCCGCCTTCTCCTGGACGCCTTCGATAACTACTGGAAACACGAAACTCCCGGCACCTTTGGCAAGACTGCCTCCGCGGTCTGGAATCCCATCGACCTGCCTGGCATCGACGCGCAAATCGCCTTCTCACCCCACCTGAAGAAAAACGCCCTGATTCCCGCCATCGCCGATGACATGGCCAGCACCACGTCCAGCCTCTTATTCTCGCTCGCCTTTCTTTACATGACCCCCGGAGCCATTAAAGACGCCATCAAACAACTCCAGGAGGAAAACCGCATCTTCAGCTACGGAATCTCCGATGCCCGCGTAAAAGGCCTCGAACTCACCAAGCCCGACGGCACCGTCAGCGTTATTGGCACCGCTGCCCTAAGAAAGAACCTGCCCGAACCCTTCAAGACCGAAACCTCTGGAGGCCGCGGCGCGCTCATGCATCACAAGTTCGTTGTGATCGACTTCGACCAGCCCTCGGCCCGCGTTTACCTTGGCTCTTTCAACTTCTCCGCTGCCGCTGACACCTCCAACGGCGAGAACCTGCTCCTGATCCGCGATCGCCGGATCGCCACCGCCTACATGATCGAAGCCCTGCGCATCTTCGACCACTACCATTTCCGCGTAGTCCAGGCCGAAGCGACGAAAGCGCGCAAGAAGCTCCACCTCATCAAGCCCCCACGCCAAACCGGCGAAGTCGCGTGGTGGGAGGAAGACTATCTCAACGCCCTGAAGATCCGCGATCGCGAACTATTCGCGTGACCGGCAGGCTCCTTTTACTTTATCGGCCATAACTCTTCTCCAGCATACCTGAAAGTGCAGGCCTGCCGTCGATCTTCTGCTGTAGTGGCAGACGTGCCGTCTGCCCGCTTCTATTTTTCTGCGAGCAGCTTCCTTCGACGGATGATCTCCGCCAGGCTGCGCAGCGAACTGTTTACTGCTTCAGCGTTTGGAAAGATTTTTGCTACGTCCGGTTCCAAGACAACGACGTTACTTCCGCGCGCATAGCGCTGCGCATACTTTCCGCGGATGCCTTGAGAAAAATCGTACTCTCGCAACATCTCATCATTCTTTTCACGCGCTTTCTTTTTCATTAGTTCGGTCCCTTCTACTTATCATCCAGAGGCAAAAAGATGACTGCACCTGGCTTGACCTGTGGGAGCACGGCGAGCAAAGCCGGCATTAGCGGACGAGTGTTAGCCAATCGATTCGACTGCGCTCGTAGCGCGATGACCGCGATTGTATACTGCCCTATGTTCTGCTGGTGCACCATGTTACTGCCCCGCCACGCCGAAGCTCAGCGAAGGCGGGTCCATCGTCACGAGCACATCGAATCCAGCCTCGACTGCTTTGCGTAATAGTTCGCCATTCTCGATCCCCGCCCATCCGATCAGCGGAACGGATTCCACCTGATGTTCCAACAAATCGCGACGCAATCGCCAGTCGAGATTTTCGTCCAGAAGAAGGCGCATCTAGGACGCAGAGAGTGCATGCTCTCGCGCTTCTTCCAAGAGAGCGATCACCTGCTCGCGCTTTACGCTGGGGAATCCCTCGAGGAATTGCTCGATCGAATCGCCAGCCTCCAAATGATCGAACAAACTCTTTACTGGAACGCGGGTCCCAGTGAAGACCGGCTCACCACCAAGAATTTCAGGATCCTGTGATACGATCCGCGCGAAGCGCGCCCGGAGGGCAGCCAGTTCTGCGGAACTAGCTGGATCGCCCAGCTTCTTTTGCGCGTGTGGTTGCTTGCGGCGTGTGGATCCCATATTCGAAGAGGCTGCCGCCGTAAGGCGGTACGGCGACACTGCTCACGCTCGCCAGAATACCGCATGACGCTTTTCGCCGCAAAATCGATATTCTTTGAACGCTGCGTCTCTCAACTCTCAACTAATCACTATCAACTCTCTTCAACTATGACCGTCCAGAATCTCTCAGCTCAGCCGCCTTTTATCACGAAAGACGGCTCGACTATTCGTTCGATTCTCGATCGCACGAATGCGCCGGTCCAAAACCAAAGCCTTGCGGAAGCGCGCCTCCCCGCGGGAGGCAGGACAGAGCGGCACTATCACAAGATCGCGGAGGAGCTTTATTTCATTCTCGAAGGCGCGGGCGAGATAGAACTCGATGGCGAACGTCGAATGGTCGGCCCGGGCGATGCGATCCTCATCCCTTCGGGAACGTGGCACACGATCATGGCTACAGAGCCGCTACGCTTTCTCTGTTGCTGCGCGCCGCCTTATGCGCACGAGGACACGTATTTCGAATAACCGTTAGGACGAAGGTTTCGGCCGACAGCTCGAAGAAAGATAAGGCGAACCCTCAACTAATCACCATTAACCGTCTCCGATAAACCAGTCCGAGCAGAAAGGAGACTGAACATTGTCGGAGTTACCGCGCCCACTGGTCAGACACTCAGCGATACAGATCGTGCGAGCCGATATCAAGTGTTACGACCGTGTTGCCATCCATATAGAATACGACTCGGAGATTCGCCTCCATTTCGGCTGCGTAGACGACGCGACCATAGCGAGAGGAAAGCTTTTGGATCTTGTGCGCGCCCAAGCGTGAATCGAATGGATTTTCTTTGAAAATGACAAACGCCTCGCGTGCGCGATACTGTTGCTGCGCCGGCAGTTTTGTGAAGCTACGCCAGAACGCGCGAGTCGCGCGGAACCGATATTTCATTTATCACCCGGATACGGCTCGTTCAGCGCCGTATCCAGGTCGACAAATCGGCCGGCTTCTGCATCGGCCATTCCTTGCTTGAAAGATTCCGGGATCCAGGAGTCGTCGTTTTCCACGACAAATTTGGCAACTTGCGCTCGCTCGGTCGCGGGAAGGGCTTTGAACTGCTCGATAACTTCAGTGGCGCTCATGACGATCAGAATACTCTACCAAGCTCTTCGCCGCAAAATCGATGTTCTTCTCCGATCTCTTCAATTGGACGTTGGACGTTGAGCGTTGGACGTTGAGCGTTGAGCGTTTTTTTAATGATCCTGTCAGGCTGTAGCCGCTGGCGATGACTGCGATCTAATAGCTCTCAACCCTCAACCACGAACTTCTCTTCCCATGTCATTGGTCTCGTAAACGCAAGTGTGGATCGCGCCACGATACAAGATGGATGCTCTGGCAAGGAAGAAGAGAAAGCGAGAATGTTGAAGACGCGCGCGGATCCGGTGGCCGACGCGTTGCCGTAGGTGGCGGAATTGGCACGGTCATCCTCGTCGTCGCGTACCTTTTGCTCGGCGGTGATCCTCAGGCGCTGTTCCAATCACAGCAGCAAGCGCAATTACCGCAATCTGCGCAGTTCGACAGTCAAACGCCGCGCGATGAGGCATCAAAGTTCGTCGCCGTCGTTCTCGCCGACACCGAAGACGCGTGGCATGAGCTCTTCCGGCAAATGGGCCGAGAGTACAAGGAGCCGAGGCTCGTGCTCTTCACCGACCTGACTCAATCCGGCTGCGGGTTCGCCAGTGGTGCGAGCGGTCCGTTCTATTGTCCGGAAGATCGACGCGTTTATATCGACCTCGGTTTTTTCCGTCAACTCCAGGAACGCCTGGGTGCGGGAGGCGACTTCGCAGAGGCCTACGTCATAGCCCACGAAGTTGGACATCACGTTCAGAATCTGCTCGGTATCACCGATCGCGTGCAAGCGGCGCGCGGTCGAGTGAGTCAATCTGAATACAATCAGCTCTCTGTCCGGCTCGAGCTGCAGGCAGATTTTCTGGCCGGCGTTTGGGCTCGGTATGCCGACCGGGTTAAGCACGTTGTCGAAGCCGGCGATATTGAAGAAGCTATGCGGGCAGCCAGCGCAGTTGGCGATGACAGACTTCAATCCAGATCGCGCGGTTACGTCGTGCCCGATTCATTTACGCATGGCACGTCCGAACAACGTGGCCGCTGGTTCCGACGCGGCTACGAGACCGGCGATCTCCGCCAGGGCGACACGTTTAACGCGCACGACCTGTAACATGCTTCCTGATTAGATTCTTTTCGGAGTTCGGAGTTAGATGCGACTCGATTTTTGTGTGGCGCATCATAAGCCGCTCTTGGCTCGCCGTAGTCCCGCGAGTGCGGGACGAAGGAGGCTATGATGCATGAACTGAACACCTGTAGCAGCGTCGCTGTGCGACGCTCCACTTGGCGGTTATGGCCGCTTGCCGTTGGCCGCGGTTTGTCATCAAACTCTCAACTCTCAGAGTTTACTCGTCACGGCGAGTGGTGGGCGAAAAATTTCGGAGTTTAGAGACGGGCTCAGCGCCGCCTTTCCTAATCACTCGCCATGATGAATAGCGGCTGCATTTCGAAATCGGTGTAGAGTGGACGCAGGCGCTCCTTGTTATAATATTTGTCCACGTTGACCGTTTTCTTGCTGCTGGTCACCGCTTCAATCGGCATGTTGTCATAGCGCCCATTCTTCAGGACGACGAGGCGGCCGTGGCGGCCATGCAAGATGAGGTCGAGGGCAAGATTGCCGTAGGCCATGGGCACGATCGAATCAATCGCGTCAGGATCGCCGCCGCGCACCATATAGCCGAGACGCTGGTTGATGGTTTGGATCGGCTTGCCATTGTTGTATTTGGCGGAACGGTCTTTGAGTTCGGCCGAGACCAGGTCGCCCATTCCGCCGAGTTTCAGATGCCCGAAGGCGTCGGTCGTCTTGTCGGAGAAAACCATTTCGCCGCCTTCGAACATTGCTCCTTCCGAAACGATAACCACTGAATATTTGCTCGGGTGATGCGCGCGGTCATAGCACAACAACTCGGTCAGATGCTCCATGTCGAATTTGTATTCAGGGATAACGCACCGATTGGCCGCGCCTGCCATCGTTGGCAACATCGCAGTGAACCCAGCGTAGCGTCCGAACACTTCCATAACGAGAAATCGCTCGTGAGATCCGGCCGAGGTGCGCAGACGATTCGACAATTCAATCGTCCGGCTGACGCATGTGCTAAAGCCGATGCAATAATCCGTGCCCGGCACGTCATTGTCCATCGTCTTGGGTATCGCCACGACCTTAACGCCTTCCTTGGACAAACGGGTCGCGAAACAAAGTGTGTCGTCGCCGCCGATCGGAATCAGATAGTCAATTCCCAGCCAATCCAGGTTCTTGATGACTTCTGAAGTGAGATCGTTCTTGTCTTGATTGTAGGTTGCGCGCAGTGCTTCAGGTACCTCTTCTTTTTTCACTGCTGACGGGTTCGTCCGCGAGGTATGCAGAAACGTGCCGCCGGTGCGTGCTGCACGATTGACGATTTCTTCCGTCAGGATTTGAAAGTGCTCGCTATTGTCGGCGTGTTCATCACGCAGGATGCTGATCGCGCCCAGCCAACCATGGCGGATACCAACGACCTGATAGCCTTCGCGCAGAGCGCGAATGGTGACAGCGCGGATCGCGGGATTGAGCCCCGGCACATCCCCGCCGCCGGTAAGAATGCCGATCAGACCTTTCTTGGTGCTCATGCGACCGCTTTGTCGTTTTCTTCGAGCATGCAAAGGAAAATCGACGGAAGCGATTGGATGTGCAAGAGGCATCGCTCAGAGCCTCCGGGTAAGTTTGTTAGCCATCTATCGTAAGCCGCTTACGATGCATGACGGATTCGCTGTAGCGGCGGCGGAGCGAGCCTTGAGCTTGTCGAATAGGTCGGCCGCAGAATTTGCCCTTGATTTTGCTGGCTCCCAGAGAGCGGGAGTCTCAAGCGGGAGCAAGATCCGCCTCAAGCGGCTTATCTTTTTTGAAGCGACTAACACCCATCACGCTGAAGCCGATGACCCGACCCTGCGCGTCCACGCGCTCCATAAGCGCATCGTTTTTCGTCTCCTTCATATAACCGGCGGCATCCGAAAATCGCACTTCGAGATAATCGGCCTCCGCGTCGAACCACACTTTTACTTTATCGGCCATAAATCTTCTCCCGTTTTGGGTTTGTCGGTCAAGTAGGCGATGACCAGAAACGCGTCGTTGAGGTCAATCGGCAATAGAAATTCATGCCAGCGCGAAAACGTCCAGCAAGACAGTCTTGGCGGGCCGCTCTTCATGGACGAGCCGGCGAACCCTTTCGGTAGTCTCACGCGAGAAGGTCGGCTCGCCGCAACGCTCACAGATTTGGGCGGGAATATGTTCGACGAGGACGGGACGACCATCAATCGTGAACACCTCGCTCACAAATTCGTTTCTCGCGGCTGTGTTGCCGCATACGTGGCAGTTAAACATGGCTAGCTCCGTCTCCGGTAATCAACGCATTCATTCGGGTCTGGGTCATAAATTGTGATAATCTTCGTCAATTCCGTCTCGGCAAACGATACCTGAAAGTGCAAGGGCCGTCCACCCGCCGTGAAACCGAGCAGCAGTGCACTCGCGGAATATTTGTCGTCGGGATAGTGCTCGATCACCTCGGCATCTGCGCCCGCCTCTCGGATTTCCTGTTCGCTGATGTTCCGCTCGACTGCGCGCCGGAAAGCGTGACGGCTCAATTCGAATTTCCCGGTGGCAAGTTGCTGCCGAACATCCTGAAGCGTCTTCATCTAGTCGCGGCTTGAATGATGATGGTTTCCCAACCACCTGTAAATAAAGCAGCACCGCGCATCATAAACCGCTTACGATGCATGAGCTGAACAGCTGTAGAGGCAGCCGTGTCGGCTGCGAAAAGGCTGTAGCCACGGCTCTGTGAGCCGTCCACGACGCGCAACGTACTCCGATCCTGCTTCGTCCCGGTGCCGCTGCGCGAGCGGCGCGTCGGAGCCAGCCTTGAGCTTGTCGAATAGGTCGGCCGCAGAATTTGCGCCACGAAGATGGCCAGCGCGCCCATCGTTGGCCAGTGGTTTCTCTCTGCCCGAAACAATTGCCATGGAAGTTGCTGGCTCAATTTTCGCTGTCTCGCGAACGCGATGTCGCTAACATCATGGCCTAATGAGTGTGCAAGATTCTGACGCCACGATGGCTGTGTTCCTCGACCTGGAAAACATCGCGCTGGGCGCGCATGACGCGGACTTTCCCGCGTTCGACATCCGCAAGGTGCTCGAGCGTCTGCTGCTCAAGGGCCAAATCGTGGTCAAGAAAGCCTACTGCGATTTTGAGCGCTACAAGACGTTTAAGCGGGGGCTGCACGAAGCGGCGTTCGAGCTCATCGAGATCCCGCATGTGCGCCAGTCCGGCAAAAACTCCGCCGACATCCGCATGGTCGTCGATGCGCTCGATCTCTGTTACACCAAGAGTCACGTCGACACCTTCGTCATCATTAGCGGCGATTCGGACTTTTCACCGCTCGTCAGCAAATTGCGCGAGAACGACAAGACGGTCATTGGCGTCGGCGTTAAAAAGTCCACGTCCGATCTATTCATCAGCAACTGCGACGAATTCATCTATTACGACGATCTCGTGCGCGTGGAGCCAGCAAAGAAACGTCCGAGCGTTGCCGCGACCGCGCCAGCAGCGAAAACTGGTAAAGATCATAGACCTTCAATCGACGGGGCGCTCGATCTTCTGAGGAAAACCTTGGAGGCGCTCCGCGCCGAGCGAGGCGAGGATTATCCGATCCGCGGTTCACTCATGAAACAGGCGATGAAACGTCAGAACCCCGGTTTCAACGAGCGAGCGCACGGGTTCCGCGCCTTCAACGAACTGCTCCTCGAAGCGCAAACGCGCGGGCTGCTAAAGCTGGAGCGCGACAAACAAGTCGGTACCTACATCGTC
>Ga0222622_10000147_pt1 | contig 24664 bp, 50 predicted proteins | sample PLM2_5_b1metaG_FD_177335 | JGI IMG/M metagenome (GOLD analysis project Ga0222622, IMG submission 177335) | Groundwater sediment microbial communities from an aquifer in East River, Colorado, USA - PLM2_5_b1 | ecosystem: Environmental > Terrestrial > Soil > Riparian zone | place: USA: East...
GCGAGCACTTGGTGGCGCGCGTCCTCGGGCGAGAGCGTGCGGCCCGCGGCGTCGGCCTCGCGCTGCAGATGCTCAATGCCCTTCCGAATCGTCGCCTCCGAGAATTGTGCCTCCGCGGCCGCGCGGCCCACCGAGATCGCGCGCCCCTCGCCGTCTACTTCGTCGGGGAGTCGGGCGGCACGGGGGGCGCTGGGGTCGCCGGTCGAGGCGAGGCGCTCGGCGGCGCGGCGGCGTCCGCGCTCGCCCCACCAGAGGCCGAAGAAGACGCCGGCGCACTGGCCGAGGAGGACGACGACGACGAGGGCAACGGTGAATCGGTCGATGGGGCCTCCGGGGTAAAGCCGAGGATCGGCGTGAGCAGCCAGCGCCAGAGGCGGCGGTACCAGGTCTGCTGTTGGCGCGCGCGCGCCTGCGCGCGCTCGTAGAGCAGGAAGAGCAGCCCCAAGTCCGCGCGCGTGACGAAGCGATCGGGGCTCTGGGCGATCCAGTCCTTGACACTGACGCCGGCCCCGAGCGGGCGCTTACGGGAGTTCTTCATAGTTCTCGTCGGGCCGGCGGTGGAACGTGCGGTCGCCGCGGCCCTTCATGCCGCGGTCGCGATCGGCGGCGAGCATCTCGGGATCCCAGGCGCTCGGCTCGGACACCCCGCCCCAGGTGGACTTGGCGGGCGAGGGGCGCGAGGCGATCGCGTAGCGGGTCTCGTCGTAGAAGTCGTCGCCCCCCTCCCCCCAATCGTCGGCGTCCGTCTTCAGGACGTCCTCGGGGTCGTCGGGGTCGATGACGCGCGTCTCCAAGACGTCGAAGCAGCGGCGGTTCGTCTCGGTGTCGAAGAAGCGGAGGCGCGGGTGGATGTCGGTTTTGTTGGGCCCGCGGCCTTTGTACGAGAACGCGTCGCGGAGCGCCTGCAGGCCCATCTTGCGGTCGATGTTCGCCTGCGAGAGCGGGAGGCCGAGCGTGCTGAAGGTGTCGGCAATCGTCGGGGTGTCTTCGCCGCGGGCCTTGATGTTGGCCCACGCGTCGTGGCCCGCGCTGATGTAGGTGAGTTTCGGGATCCCGAGCTGCGCGAGCCGGCCGTTCACGCGCTGCGCGATCTCGTGGGGCAGGAGCCGGCGCCCGGTCACGGTGTCGATCTTGAAGACGTCGCCGTCTTCCGACGTCGTGTAGAACCCGAACGAGAACGGATGGTTGTAGCCCCAGTCGAAGGCGCCGAAGACGGGCCAGTGTCCCGGGCGCTCGAACGCGGGGATCAGGTGCACTTCGCGGCGGAGCTCGGCGAGCGCGGACCCGGCGCCCGCGGAAAAGTCGCCGTCGCGTTGCCAGGAGCGCCAGGGCTCGGGCAGGCGATCGAGCTTCTCGGCGTAGCGGGGGTCGCGCTGCATGAGCTCGGCGTTGTCGGTGAGCCGGGCCTGGAGGAAGGCGAAGTCTTCCGGCTTCTCGCCGTCCTCGGTGTGGAACCGCTTCTCGACGAACCACCGCTTGTACCAGAAGTGGCCGGGGCCACCCGGGTTCGAGGGGAAGAGCGCGAACGGCCGCGCCATCGGCACGGTCGCGCGCAGCCGGTTGCCGGTGAGCCAGTTGACTTGGAAGTGGGAGTAGTGGGTCGCCTCCTCGAAGATCATCCAGTCGTATTCGGGGCCCTGATAGATGAAGACGTCCTGGTCGTTTCGGAGATAGCCGAAGTAGGAACGGCTGCCGTTGAACCAAGAGACGAGGAGGTCGTTGCCGTTCCACTTGTAGAGCTGGCGGCCGGCGATGACGGCGGGCACCTCGGCGCGGAACTTCTGGACGTGGTTTTCTTTCACCTCGCGTTCGGTGCGGCGGAAGAGGATGCCGGTCGAGCCGGGCCACATGAGCGCGGCGGCGGTGAGGACGGCGCGCGAGAGGTAGGATTTGCCGCCACCCGCGGCGCCGCCGAAGCCGATGTAGGAGGGCCCGGGGGTGTTCTTGGGCCGGAAGATCGGCGTGAGCTGGTACGCCTCGTACTGTTTCGGCTGCAGGGCGTAGAGGACGAGGTTCAGTTCTTCGATCGTGACGACGGGGATCTTGACGATCGGTGGAGGGGCGGTCATCCGAACGCGATCGCCGCCTGCTCGTTCAGCCACCGCCCGTGTTGGATCAGGTACTGATTGAGCGGGTTGAGCCCATACTTCGCCCAGAACGCGGCGGGCTGGAGCTGCTCCTCTTCGTGGTGGTGCGCGCGGCAGAGCGAGACGGCGATGTCGCCGTGGATGCGCGTCTTCGGGGTGTGGGCCGGGTCCGAGCTCGTTTCTTGGCGGAGGCCGAGGTGTTCGCAGACGACGCAGCGTTGCCAGCGGAGCCAGGCGAGGAAGCCGGGCTCGCGGAGGATCTCGGGCTTCGGGGCGGCGGTCACGCGAGTCCCGCGGCGACGAAGCGCGCGCCGTGCAGGAAGTTGTCCGCGACCGGCCGGCAGAGCTCGCCGGCGGGGGCTCCACACTCCGTGCACGGCACCGCCTTCGCCTGTGCCCACGCCTCGACCATGTTCTGGAGGGGATTGCGGAGCATCCGGTCGACGTCGGCGTCGGTCACGAGCAGTACCAGCGGACGGCGATTTTCAGGGCGCGGGCGAAGTCGCGGCGGCGCTCGAGGCGGGCGAGGTAGGGCTCGAGGTCCCACAGCCGCTTGCGGCGCCCCTTCACGGGATCTCTTTCACGACGATCGCGCCGTTCGGGGACCCGAGCGCCACGACCCCGACGGGCATCCGGACGTCGGCGAGGATGGGCGTGTTCGGCCCCGTGCAGGGCGGCAGGTGGCGCAAGATGTCGTCGGCGACGAGAAAGGCGTGGACGAGCTTCTCGTCCGTGGTCACGGAAGCACGTCGTCGTAGATCTGCTCGGGGTGAATCCCGAGCTTCTCGACGGCCTCGAGGTACGCCCCCTGCTTCGGCTTCGTAGCGTCGATCATCTCCTGCGTGATTGTCACCTTCGTCGAGACGTCGCCGGGGCACGGGCAGAGCTTCCACCGCGTGTCGTGTGTCAGGCACCAGAAGTGCCCGTGCCGCTCCTCGAGGTGGAGCTCGACCGGCTCCCTCACGGGAGGGGCCCGAAGGGTGGGCGGGCGTTGCCGACGTTGACGGAGACGTAGTGCTCGACGAAGAGGCCGCCGGCCAAGACGAGGACGGCCGCGATCGACTCGAGGGACAGGTTGAACGGGAGGCCGGCGAGGATGAGCCACGCGACGAGCGTGACGACTTCGAGGGCGGTGAACAGGATGACGCCGATCAGGGCACGCGACATAGAACCTCCGTTAGGAGCGGGGGGCGAACCAGACCGCGTAGACGATCACCGCGACGACCCCCCCGTACAGCAGCCAGAACCCGATGTCGACCGCCCAGGTCGCCGCCGACTTCCCGAAGCCCGTGAAGCGGCCCTCGCGCTCGAGCCGCTCGAGGTCCGCGGCGGCCAAGAGCGACAGGTGGCGCCGGCGGGCATCCTTCTCGACGACGATGGTCATCGGGGGAAGCCGCTCCCCGAGGCTGCCCGGTCGTCATCGTGGACGCCTCTCCCGGGCATTACTCGGAGCAAGGACCGAGACTCCGGCCGGCGGCCTCGGCGCGGCAGGAACATTTCACGCCGAGCGGCCACGTCCACGCCGCGCACCCGGACCTCGAGGGGAGCAGCGGGCCTCACGATGCGGGCGGGGGATCGCCGATGGCGACCTTCACGGTGAACGCGCCCCGGCCGTTCTGTTCGAGATGTCCGTTCGTCTCGAACCCGATCTCCGCGCCCGCGGGGATGTTGAGCGGCGCCTGCGCGACCAACGCCTCGATCGCGTCCAGCGCCCGCACGGAGGCGGGGGAACCCTGCACCTGCCCCCGGCCCATGTCGAAGCACCGCTTCACCTCGCTCGCAAACGCGGCATCCCGCGCTTTCCCGCTGAACGACCAGCTCATGGGGCCTCCTTGTCCGGCATGGTAGTGATCGCGGCTCCCTCGGGCGGCGCGCGCAAGGCGCGGAACTCGTCGTACGTCCAGCTCCGCGCCGGATAGGGCGTCTGGGCCGCCACGCCTTCGAGGATGTCGCGCAGGTGCTCGACGTACCGTCGCAACAGGGCCAGCCGCGGGGGCTCCGAGAGGTCGGGCGCCGACGACTCGGTGATCGCGGCCGGGGGCGACTTGAGCCGCTCGGCGGCCTCGAGCAGCAGGCCCACGACGTCGGGGCGCACCCCTTCCCGCGTCTGCACGCTCATCAGGTCGAGCATCGACGCGATCGCCACGAGCGCGGGGGCTATCCCGCCCCACACCTCGACCAGCCGGTCGTACTCGACCCGCAACCGCTCCACCGCCTTCACCCGCTCGGCCCCGTTCAGGCGGTACGCCCCGCCCGTCATACCCTCCACCTCCATCACTCGGCCCCCCTACTCGGTTTCACGTGAAACTGCCGCGTCGCTGTCACCAGAATCACGACGAAAGTCTCCCAAATCCCGGGAAAATACCCGCCACTCCCGACACCATCCCATCACTAACACGACGAAAGAACCCCAAAATCAAAAACTGGGTCGCACGAGCCTAGCTGTCACCTGGGGGCCCCGCGCTCCGCTTTTCCCTTTCGGCCTTCCGGGTGCGCGGTGCGGTCGGCTGCGGGTGATCGACCGTGCGTTTCGTGCTCGACTCCCCCGACAAGCGCCCCGACAGGTGCGGCGGGCAGATGGCTAACGCCTGCAAGCGCAGAAGCATGGCCAGCCTGCCTGCCCCTGATGCCCGATCAGTCGCCATCGTGTGCGGCCCTTACGGCGATGGTGAATGGCGCCCCGTCCGCGCCCGTCAGCTCGGTGCGGATGGGCACGCCGCCACGCGCGAGCAGCAGGTCAAGCGCCTTGATCCGGTCTTGGATGGCGACCTGCTTCCCGTCCTTCTCGGGCAAAGTGCCCTTGAGGGCGATATGCGTTAGCTGGCGGGCGGCTTTGGGCGTGGCGGCCTCAAGGATTCGCCGCGCAACCGCTGAGTGTGTACGGCTTTTGTTGCCGGGATTGCCACGCCGAAGGGCGCCGCCATGCTTCTGCGGCTCTAGTGGTGCTGGCAGTAGGTGCGTAGCTGCTGTCACGCCACCAAGGTACGCCTAGGCGGCTGTCCGAGCAAGCGCCGAAGGACACCCCGGAGCGCGAGCGCGAGCGATGCACGATTTTGCTGCGCCCGATTCACAGAGGCGCGGGCCGGTTTTGCTACGCGCCTTCTGCTGCGGGTGTGGTGGGTTTCGTGGTGCATGGTGGGCATAGACGGCGAGCGGCCCGGCTATCTGAGCCCGGGCCGTGTGTGGTGGGTGGGGTTGGCCGGCTGCGCCGGCCCGGGGCTAGTCCGGCTCGGGTGGGTCGAAGTCGCTGGCTTCGTCTGCGAGCCGTTCCTGGTAGTCCTTGGGTGTGGTGTCGAGGGCGGGCGTCTGCGGGCCGCCGTCCCCCGGGGTGTTGGCGTGCGCGGTGCGGATATGCTCGGCGCGTTCGGCCTGAGTGAGCCACTCGCGACTACAGTGCGGGCACATCATGGGGTCGCCTCGATGAAGTGCAGGAAGCCACCGAAGCGGCCGGCGCGATACGCGGCGCTGGCGGCGGCGGCGGCGTCGGTTTGGGTGGCGTACAGCTCGGGGTAGTCCTGTCTGACTCCACGCGCGTCGTAGGTGTAGACGCGCCAGTGCGTCTCACGCGTGCGCTCGTCCGTGAAGCCGTGATTGCATCCGCCGAGCAGCGGGTGACACACGTGCGTCGTGTCGTCGGGCTGGGCCAGGCGCTGCGCGGGCGTCAGCTCCACGATGGCGGGAACGCCGCAGCGCGGGCAGGGGCACAGCGGGATGAGGGGCACGGCGGAGGCCGGGACCTTGGGGGCGGGCGCGGTCATTGGTCGAGCCCCCGGAGGAACGCTTCACCCGCGCGCGTCCACTCCATGCGGGCGGCGTCCAACTCGTCGGCCGTGGCGTTGTCACCCTTCTCGCGCAGCGCCGTGTCTACTTCGGCTGCGTACCCGTTGACGGTGTGCGCGTAGGTCAGGCAGGCGTCGTGCAGCGCCTTCGCGCGCGGGTCTTCGGTCTCGCCGGCCAGGTGGCGCTCGACAGCGGCCAGCGTGGCCTCGATCTCGTTCGAGTCGCTGGCCTGGACGTACACGTCCCACGAGCCCGCGCGGTGATCTGTGAACTCCTGCAGGATGACCACGCGGCCGCCGATGTTGTACGCGGTCAAGGTGAAGGCGTTGCGTTGCGCGGCTTCCCCTGCGAGCCAGAGCGCGAAGGCGCTGGGGAATCGCTCGGCGATTACTACAGAGCCGGGCTTGCGCTTGAGGGGCTGCGCGGCGGCGCGTGCGTTCTCTTCGCACTCGCTCGCCGACAGACAACACACGTCGGGGCTGGGGCAACGGTGTTCCATAGGTCACGCTCCTATGTGGGGTGAAGGTTGGCTTACTCGGTCATCCTAGCGGTTTCGTCGTGACCGCGCAAGTAGTAGAAAGAGAACGGCCCGGGGCGAGCCCGGGCCGGGGTGCAGGGTGGGAGCGCTGGGCGTGACTCAGCGCACGAGGACGGCGACGGCCAACAGCACGAGGCCGAGCGCCAGGGTCACCAGACGGTGCACGGTGCGCGGGGTCATCGAGCGCCCGCGACTGGTAGGCCGTTTTCGAGGATGTGCTCAAGCGCGTCAGCGATGCGCGCGAGCTGGTAGGCCGTCTCGTACTGCGCGGCTTGCTCCCACGTCTCGTGATCCGCGTGGCAACGGCGCAGGTCGAAGTCTTGGGGCGGGTACTGCTCACGTTTGCGGCTCATGCTGGCACCGATGCTGCGAACCGACGCCACCAGCCACTTGCCCCGCAGGTTGGGCAAATCGGGTTGTGAGGCAGCGAGGCCACCGTCCATTCACGGTCACAGGTCGCGCACCACCACACCTCGTTGCGCGCCCCCGCGACCTCAACGCCGAGCTTGTTGCCGTCCTCCGCGCGCCGCTCGTGCTGCGCGTGCGCCTGGGCTTGCTGGGGCGTCCGCGTCTTGTGCTTGTGACAGGGGCAGCAGCGGCCATCCTCGCCGCGCTTCCGGCACACGCACTTCGCGCCACAGATGGGGCAGCTCATACGTCGCACCCGCAGCCAACGTGATGCTGTCCGTCGGGGTCGTGCGGGCAGGCGGCTCCCTCGTCGGCCTCACGCTTCGCGAGCGCGTCGAGCCACCGGGTCTCACTCGGGACGAGCGGCTGCACCTCGTGGTGATCCACAGCGGCGATGTCCCCGCCCGCCATCTCGCCCTTGTCGGGCGCGAGCTGTATCACCGTCGGGTGCGTGTCCACGGTGTAGTCCTCGTCGAACTCCACCACCACGACGTCCACTTCGGCGGGACGATCAGCGCCCACGGCCTGCACGATGCCGCCTTCGACCGTCAGCACGACGCGGTTAGGGCGCTGCGTGTTCAGCTCCTCGCACAGCGCGTCAATCTCCTGCGGGCGGGGCGCGTCGTGCGCGCCGCAGTTGGTGAGCACAGCCCAGACGTCGCCTAGCGGGCTCTTGCTCTCGGGGCCGTCGTACTCGTCTAGGGCTCGCTCGATCAATCGCAGCCCGGCGAGAATCGCGCCGGTACGTTGGGCGGGGGTCATGCGGCACACTCCTCGAAGAGGTTGGGGTCATTGAGGCCGAGCTGTTCGCGTCGCGCGTTCGTCCAGTTCTCGGCGGCGTTCGGGCCGGCGAAGTCACCGACGAGCGCGGCGGCCAGGCGCTTCGACTGACGGGCCAGCTCGGCGGTGATCTGCTTGGGCGTCATGTCCGCCACGGCCCGGGGGCCGGTGAGCGGAGAGAGTGGCGGCGCGTCGGCGTAGGCGTGCTCGCGGCGAATCTCGTCGCGCACCCAGCCCGGTTCACGTTCCCACCACGGGTTAGCGGGGCGGTGGACGTCGGGGACCACTCCGCGCGCGCTCCCGTACTGGTAATCCACGTCAGCGATGCACGCGCGGCACTTCGTCGCGCGGCTCATGGCGTCACCTTCGCCAGTGCTCGCGCACCGAGACAGGCCGCACACTCGCCGCACTGTGTGACGCCACGATGACAACGAGGGTCAAGCGCCACGAATAAGCGGAGCGCCCCCAGCAGCTCCGGCGCGGCGGCGATCAGGCGCGCGTTGGCCTCGTTAAAGTCACGGACTAAGGCAACGTCGCGCCCGGTCGCTTCCGGGTAGGCTGCGAAATCGTGATTGCCCGCCGTGGGTTGGTACGTCCACGGCCCCGGAGTGTGCGCGCTCATAGCCACCTCTGCCGCAGCGCGTAGCCGCCGTCGCTGTGCGCGTGCGGGGTGTAGTCGCGGTCGCCGTTCGAGTGGTCGTTACTCGGGCAGCCCTTACCGATGCACGAAAAGTTTTTGCCCCAGAGGCTGTAGGCCAGGTCGTACACGATGGCGAAGCCCATGTCCATGCCGCAGCCGCCGATCTTCACGGCCTCGCGCTTCTCGTCGAACGTGTAGCCGACGGCCTTGCAAATGAGGGAGTCGATCCAGCGGGGTGAGTCGTCGCGGATGACGTAGCACGAAATGCTCCGCGACATCCCCGAGCGGGCGACGTGCTTGACGGTGGTGTGGACCGTCGAGCCAGGTGGGAGCAGCTCGCGCAGCGTCACCCGCGCGGCTTCCTGTTCAGCCTTCGTGTATTTCATCGGTCACGCTCCGATGAGGGGGACGGTTGACCTACGCGGGCAACCTACGTGATGCGTTTCGTCGTGTCAAGGGCGGGGGAGTAGGTCAGCCGAGACCCTCGGGGCGCGTCTCAGCGTCGAGCCGGTGACGCGCCTGGGCCACCGCGTAGACCTGGGGGTCCGTCAACTTCGGGGAGCCGTCCCGTACCGCGCCGATGCGTTCGAGCCCCGGCCATCCCGCGCACCCCGGCCAGTGTGCCGGGGAGCGGCCGAGCAGCTTCCGCAACTTCTGGCGTGTCGCGCTGGGCGGCGGCGATGAGCGCGGCCATTTCGTCCGCACGCCCCGCAGCATGCGCCAAGCACAGGACGCCGAAAGCCGCGAGCCCCCACAGGAGCGCCACCAGCGCGGCGAGCATCACGCTTAGTCTTCCCTCGGCTGGGCCAGTATCCAGCGGTCGACTTCGGCCACGTCGACAACGGGGTTCGCGCGGTCGCGCGCGCTGCGATGCAGCTCGGGCACGTCGCGCACGTCCCAGCGCCGGCCATCCGCACAGCGCACCACCTCGCACGTCCCGAAGTCGAACCACCAGGGCGCCGACGACACCGGCTTCGCCTCGGCGGGCCGCACGCCCCGCGGCATCCCGGGCCCCTCTTGGCGGTGCGTCACGCGACGAGCCCGAGCTTGCGGAGGTGGTCGAGCGCCTCACGCACGCCCCCCATGACGTATGCCACACCGCGCGCCTCGCAGCGGATCTGCCACTCGACCTGTTCGGGGCGCTGCCGGCCGGCGGGCGCCTTGCTTTCGTGAAACCACGGGGCGGCGTGAATCGCCGCATGCCCCGCACGAGCGGCGCGCGCCCATTCGCTGCGGAGCGGCGGAAACACGTACAAATCCGGTATGCCTGCGGTGCCCGGCTCGCGCCGGCTGCCGCGCCGGTAGCTCTGGGCGGTGCGCGCGACGAAGCAGCCGACGCTCTCGTAGAGCTTCACGACCTGGGCCTGCACGCCCTGCCGGCCGAGCTCGAGCTGGGTCACGGCTTCCTCGGCACGAAGCGGTCGAGGATCGAGCCGATGGCCTCGGGCGGCTTCGGGTCAGCGGGAAACGTGCGGCGCTCGCGCGCCTTGGACTTCTCGTAGACCGCCTCTTGCGCCTGGAACAGCAACGGACGAACCCCGTGACCAGTGTTGAAAAGGCATCTCATCGTCAGTTTCTCGCCCGGCCGCTTCTTGCCGAGCTCGCCCGCCTCGCACATCAGCCGCACGCCCTCGATGGCGTCGGCGATCTGGTAGCCTGTGAGGCGCTGCTTGCGAAGCGCGCGGATGATCTGCACGTCGCGACCGTCGCTGTAGCCCTTCGGGGCTTTGCCGTCGGGGACGTACAGGTGCAGGCGCACCAGGCCCATGAGCTGGCCGTCTGTGAGGTCGCCTGTTCCGTTCGACCGGGCATCGCCCGGCTGCGAAGCAGCCGCACTCTCTCTCTGCCTCTTCTCTGTCTCTGTCTCTGTCTCTGGCATAGAGTTCGTATAGACTCCGTCTAGAGTGTCTAGAGTTGGACTAGACAGTTCCCCGTCGAGCACGAGAAAACCGGCCGCCACGAGGGCCTCTAAGTCCCTGTGAACACGGATAGATGGGCGCCGCAACCGCCACGCTATATCACGACTAGAGGCGACGACCGCGTTGGAGGATTCAGACGCGAGCAGCCACATGGATACCAGCACTGACTGTGCACTGTCGGGAAGCGCCTGGTATGTCGGATCGTCGAGGATGTCGCGGTATAGTTTGATCCACACGGGCCGCTTCTTCTTGTAGTGCTGGAAGCGGTCCCAATTCTTCACCCGGAGTACGCCGCTCACATGTACCTGTGCGGCACGGGCAGGTGGAGCGCCTTCGCCCGCTTGAAGGCCCACTCATTCTCGCCGTACGAGGGCATGCGCTCGCCGCGCTCGTAGGCGTCGAGCAGGTTCTGCGAGTAGTCCCCCGGTGTGAGGTGAGCCGGGTTGCAGCACGCCTTGCGGACACCGCTCTCTTGGCACACCCTCCCGTGACAGGCCAGCTCGTCATCGGCGAGCGGCCGGGGCGGCACGCGGCCATCGGGGCTACCGAGCACCACGGCCAGGCGGTTGCCCCTGACCGTCTTCCCGTTGAGCCGGAAGTGGGGGTAGCCGTACTTGTTGAGCGCCGCCGTCCACGGCCAGCAGGCATCGGGGCCGCCGGAGCGGTCCACCTTCGCCCAGAACCGCTCGGCAAGCGTGCGCTTCACGTCGCGGCCGGGAGGAGTGCGCGGTAGCCGCCTTCGCCGGCCGCCTCGTCCATCATCGCCGAGACCTTTTTCACAGTGCCGTCCCCGGGCGACCTGACGAGCGTGTGCGCGAGGAACGCCTCGCTCATGGTCTGCATCCCGGCGCCGGCCGCGGAACACGCGGCGTCCACCCACAGCACGAGGTGGCGCCAGGCCACGCGCTCGGCCTGCTCCCATCCGTACTTGGTTAGGTGAACGTGCGCGTAGAGGGCTTTGGCCACCGCCTCGATCGACACCTCGAGCCGCACCGGCACCGAGACCTTCGAGCCCGGCGTGTCGGGCACGCGGAAGGCGACGCGCGCAATGCGCTTCTCCCAGTCCGAGCCGAGGTTGAAGTCCGAGGCGCCGTAGCGCCGAAGGATCCGCTCAAGGTCGCGCTGAGACGCGCTCACCGCCGTCGATGTGTCGGCCGACTTCACGAATCGCTTGCTCACGTTGTGGCTTTCCGGCGTCGCCGCCGTTCGATGAGGTTCAAGAGCCGTGGATCCCAGCGCACGAGGTCGTCGGCCAGCCAGCAGGTCCACGTGTTATTCAGCTCGACCTTCAACTCCTGCCGGCACTCCTCGACGAGCGTCTTCGCCGAGAGGCGCGTCGTCCCCGCCCGCAGCAGCCCGAGCGCCCGGTCCTTGATCCACACCCAGGCGCACGCGCCGTCGCGCGTCTGGCGCCATTCGAGGTAGGCCGCGTACCTGTTCTGGTCGCGCGTCGGGGTCTCGACGGCCGGGCCCGTCGGCGGCGCTGGAAGGTCGAACACGTCGGCCTGGTCAGTGTCCACGGGCTTCGGCCTCCTCGCGACCGAGCGCCGTCGCGCACTTCGTACAGAGCAGCTCGCGGTAGACTTTGTCGTTTGGGTGGACCTCGAACTCCTGCTCGCACCGCGCGCACTTCTCGGCCGGCGCCGTCTTGGCGCCGAGCGGGGCGGGCTCCTGGTAGACGGCCTCGATCTTCATTTGCTGCTCCCCCTCCTTCGTCGGCTCGACGAGCCCGTCGCGCTTGCAGACCCAGCCCTTGAAGCCGAACTGCTCGAGGAACGTGCGCGTTTCTAAATGCCAGGCCGCGGCACTCCGGTCGCTGAACGCCTTGCGGAGCCGCCGCGCGATCCGCAGCTCTTTGCGGAAGCTCGGGGGCACACACATCGCGACGAGCGCGCCGCCGGGGAGAATCCTCCAGGCCCAGCCGCCCTTGGCGGCGTACGCCTCGTGCTTCAGCTTCTCGGCGAGCGCCGGCAGTGTACCAGCCCAACGCGCTTCTTCCGGCGCGGCGAGGAAGTCGGGGTGTGGCGTGCGCTCGGTCATTCCGCCCCCTCGTCGTTCGGGTACTCGATCTCCTGGGCGCCGCAACTCCGCGCCATGAACACGGCGTCGGTCAGCGAGCGGTACCAGCTCCCCGACGAGAATGAGCCCACGGGTCCGCGCCACGTGATGAGCCAGACGTGGTGGCGGCGCGGGCCTCCGCCCTTCTCAGCAGAGACGGTGAACTCGCGTTCGCGGAGCTCGGCGACGGCGGTCATACCGAGCCCTCCCAGCCCCACTCACGGGCGAGCGCGTACAGCTCGTCAGCCGGCCGGAACCACTCGCCGCGGATGTGGAGGTGCTCGAAGCGTCGGTGTAGAGACCTCTCCGTGACGCCGATCCCTGGGCTGCTCCCCAGCAGGCGCACCGGGTACGGGCAACTCTGCGCGATGTTGCCGAGGCGGATCTTGACGTCGGACGTGAGACCGATCTTGATGGGTCCGGGACCGCTCGGTTCGATTACCTGAATGAGGTAGATCGAGCTGCGTGGCGTCTTGCGCCGCTTGATGGCGGCCACACGGTACCCTCGACCGATCGAGCCGTAGAGCTCTCCGACGGTTACCTCGCCGTCGTGGAGCTTTTGGAGTAGCTCGTACTGCCCGGCCTCGCGGAGATTCCGCAGCCAGTCCAGGCGGTTCTCGTACTCCTTGTGGGTCTTGGCGCCCGAGGCTCGGCGGATGTTGCCGATCCCCTTGACCCGCATCTCGATGATGAAACTGCCCCTGCCGTTGGATCTGTAAGCCACCAAACCTCCAAAACGTGTCGGGGTTTCCGTCGGAGAACTTTCCCCGCCTGCCTCGGTTTCCCTACTCGGCTGTCCGAGCAGGCGCGACAAATAAAAAGTCGTTTCCCTCTAGCGAGTTAGGTCAACCTCCACGGTGGCCCGTCGCATCTGACTCTGGATCAGGAGAGTCCTGGTTCGATCCCAGGAGGGGCAACTTGATGTCGTCGTGTACGATGGTGTCGTACTCTTTTCCGGCCGGGGCCACGCCGTCGGGGGGATTGTCGGGGGGCGCGACCCCACGCCCCTCTAGGTAGCGCAAGTACATCGCAGCGGCGGCTAGAAACGTTACGAGTCCCACCGCCACTTGGCGCGGCCAGCCTTCGGGCCCGACCATGCCGAACACCCCGACGGCCAGCGTGGGGATCGCATCGTACCACTTCGGGCGCCAGGTCATGCGCGCTCCCCGGTCTGGCGTAGGGCCCACGGGCAGTCAGTGCTCGGGGCTTGCGGTTGGAGCGCCTGGCCGAAGTTCAGTTGCCGCAGCCACAGGCGCCCCGTGAACAGGACGCGGAAACGTTCGCGCCACGTCAGCGCCCAAAGGGTGATGGTCTCGCGCTCGTTGGTGTACGCGGGCAGCGGCAAGTACGGGGGCTGATTCTCCGCCCATACCTGCGTCTGCTCGGGAAACTCGATGGGCTTCATGGCTCCCCCGGGGTCCCGCGTGGGGCGCTCATTCCAGTTCCCCGGATACTGCGTCAGCGCGAATCGCCAGCGGCCCCGACCACAGCAAATAATGGAGCGCCGCATATACCGCTGACGTGTAGCTGGCACAGCCTTCGCTCATGAAACGGTCTCCATCCACGACGCGCCACACAAGCCCGGTCGCGTCCTTCTCGACGCTCACCCCGTGCTGCGCGAGTAACGGAAGCACGCGGTACTCTAGGACGGTCTCCTCACCATGCGGAGTGCGTCGCCAACGCTTCGGCTGGTACGTGCTCATGGGTCCTCCGGGGTCCCGCGTGGGGCCTCGCGTTCGCGGCGCTGCATGAGATCGTTCAGTAATAGCGCGAGCCGTGACGCCTGCCCGATGGGAAGCGGGCCGAATATCGGCTCGTCGATCGCCTCCGGGGTCGGCAAGATTTGAGTGCGACGCGGGTCTGGCTTACTGAGAAGCACGTATCCGCGCTGCGTGCCCGCTCTATCCGCTTCGGCTTCCACGATCCACGTCATTGCGCCGCTCCGGTCTCCGGGGTCTCGCGTGGGGCCACGAAGTCAGGGCAATCGCACGCTGGCTGCTTGGGTGGACGCCCGGGGACTTCGCAGTCGTATCCGATGCAACGGAACGGGGCGCTCGGGTCGGTCGGTGGAATGTTCAGCGCGTCGTCGAGCCGGTGCCACGAGTCGGGATGTCCACAGCGTTCGCAGATTCTCACTTGCCCTCCTGGGGGGTCCCGCGTGGAGCGGACCCCACCCGATTCAGCGCGTCGCGCACGGCGCGCGCCTCAGGCCCCGAGAGCGGCCATGCGTTCATCGGCGGGTGCGCGTTCTTGCTCACATACCGCTCCGCCTGCGCTAACGCCGCTCGATGAACGTGTCGGGCAGGAGCCCGTCGGGGGCGCTCGCCGGTTTGGAGGCGGCGCACTCCTCACAGACGATGCACGTCACGCCGGGGGTTTCGCTTCCGCAGCGTGGGCAACGCCAACTCTCTCGGGGCGCGTCCCCGGAGTCGGGCAGCGACACGCCGTGCGCGAGCAGCCACTCGGCCAACCCTCTTGCGCGCTGACGGCGCTGGGCGCTGTCATGCTCGTCAAGTTGCCGCTGCGTTGGCGACGCGGTATCGTCCTGAATAGGCGCAAACATCGGATGTGCTCGCAGCAATCGGGCCAGCCGCTCCGGGCCATGCACGGAATCAGTCATGCTTCCGTGAAGTCCACGTAGTACGCCTTACCGAGTGCGAACTGCGCGATGGCGGCGGGGATCGTCCCGTCATACTGCGTGCTGAACTTCAGGGTCTTGCTGTCGGCGCTCCAACTATGCGCCGTGATGCTGCTCAGGATCATCTTTGCGCGAACGCTCATGCGAATCCCTCGTTTTTCTCGACCAAGAGCCACTTTCCATCTTGGCGCTGATAGGTTTCCCCATGAAGCGGGCCGAACAGCGTGGCTCGCCAGTCGTGGTCGGGGTCCTTCGCGGCTACTCGCTCTGCCGTGGCGAAATCCCAAATCTTCCCCATGTCGTCCTGAGGCTCGCGATACACCTCGTCCCCGTCGCGCGTCACGCAGGCATCCCCGAACCCCACAGCAATGATTTTCCCGGGATGCGCCTCGGCTAGAATCGGCGGGCAATTCGCGCACGGATTCGGCTTACCCTCAAGCGGCGGCAACTTCTCCCACGTCATACGTTCTCCTTTTGGGCCGCGGCCGCCAGAAACGCCGCCAGCCCCGCGTCTATCGCAGGCGCCTTCTTGGGCGGCACGTAGTCGCCTGTCGCCACATTCTCTATGCAGCGCGCAATCGCCACGTGCCAGGACGCTTCTACGCAGGCCGCGAGTCGCGCATCGCTCGCCGCGACCCAGTGTGCGTCACATTCGTGCGAGTGCCACCCGACGCTACACCACTGCCCGCACTCGCGGGGCGTACTCGTCCGTACCTGCTGGATCGCCGCCACCAGCCGAGCCTGTAGGTCGGTCATCCGGCCATCACCTTCAGCGCCGAGAACTCGCCAGCCACGGCCCGCAGCGCCTCACGATCGCCCGCCAGGTACGGCTCGACCTCGTGCTGCCGGTAGAGGCCGCCGACGCCCTTGGCACTGTGGCCCATGTAGGCATCCTGGCGGCTGGGCGGGATCTTCGCGAGCTCGAGGAAGTGCGCCCACGTCCGCCGGCCGGTGTAGATCGTGAGGCCCTCGAGCTTCAGCGCCACCGCCGCCTGCGTCAGCGCCGCCTCGAACGTCCGCATGTGGCAGAGCGGGCGCACCGGCGTCACGATCCGCGGAATGATGCGGTCGCGGTCGTCGCGCTTCGTGCCGTGGATCAGGATGCGGTCAGCCTCGACCTCCCACGGGGTCTCCCAATACTCCTTGTTGCCCATCCCCGTGCAGCAGAGCGTCCACCACATCGCCCCGTAGCGGCCGAGCTGCTCGGCGACGGCGCGCGCCACGTCGGGCGGCAGGCCGCTCGTCTTCTTCCGCTTGACCGCGCGGGTGCGAACGCGCGAGACCTGGGCCCAGAGCTCGGAGTACCGGCCCTCGCTCACGTTGTCGCGGATGAACGCCTGGGCGGCCGAGCGGGTGAGGTTGAACATCCGCGGCTTCGCACGCTCCCGGTACCGGGCGAGCATGGCGGGGAGCTCGGCCACGGTCGCCGTCGGCCGACCCTTCAAGACCGCGTGCAGGGCGTACCCGTAGTCCTCGGCGGTCTTCGGGGCGAGCTCGGCCTTCTCAAGCCACGCTTCGACGGCGGCCTTCAGAGGCAGCGCCCGCTCGGGCGACAGCTTCAGGGAGAGGCCCTGGCGACGGAAGGAATTGAGGAGCACGACGGCCTTGATGTGCCCGTCGGCGATCATCCGGGCGAGGTCCTCGCGCCCGGCGTCGTGGATCTCGTCCAGCATCCCCTGAATCTTCTCGAACAGGTCAGGGTCACTGGTGCCACTGGCCCGCCGGATGGAGACACCGGCGACTATCCTCTCAAGTATCCCGCTTCCGCGGGCATTGGATCGGTACATGACTGGTCACGCTCCAGTTCAGTCCAGCCGCGCGCGAATCCTCGCGGCAATCGCCGTGGCGGCGTCCCTCATTCCACGTTCGTAGTCGGTCGTCGCCTCGCCGTGCAGTTTCGCCACGTCCTCGGCAATGGTCTCACAAGCCTCATTCTCGGCGACCTGCTCCTTGCCGACCATCAGACGCCACCCGCCGCACGCGCACGTCCCAGGGTCTCGCTCCGCACGTCCTCGCGGACCTGGCGGATCGCCTTGATCTCTTCGCCGATGTCGTGGTAGATCGTCGTCACGCCCGCCACTCCACGAAGCTGCCTGACAGCCTCCATCGTGGCCTCCGCCCGCTCGGGGTGGAGGTTCTTGTCGAGTACGACGAGGAACGCGGCGACTTCCACAGAGACCCCTTTCGAGTGAAACTCCGCCCCTGGAACCCGTCGAGCCCTTGGATCCGAACGCGCTGGACGCTCGCGTGCTAATCGACGGTACGGCCGTCCCAGGGGCGCTTTCCTAGAACATCGGTTCCGCTGACCCCTTCGCCGGGGCCGCCCGGGCCGGCTCCTCGGCCGGTCCCGGGGCGGCGACTGCCTCCTCGGAGGGTATTTGGGGGGCCAGCTTCTCCTTCAGTTCCTCGGCTCGCTGCTTCGTCTGGTCGGCGACGGCCTGGTTCACCGAGTCGATGGAGTCGATGATCTCGCTCGGCGCCCCGATTTCGCCGGTCTCGCCTCGCGTGTCCAATTCCACGGCCGCCGCCAACTCGGGCGACAGCGGGAGGTACTTGCAGAGGCGACGCACGGCGGTTTTCCGGGCCATCTCTCCGTACCACTTCTTCCAGGTGTCCCCGTCCTTCATCCGCGACACCGCCCGCGCCTTCTCGACCTCACCCCTGGTGAGCACGTCGAAGATCGGCGGCCCCTCCTTCGGGAAGGCGACTGCGTAGACGTGGGTGATCTTCGCGTCGGCCCGGTCTTCCGCGATCGGCTTGTGGTGGATGTGCGGCGCCGTCCCGAGGTCCCAGGAGAACTCGTCGCCCTCGACCACGCACCGGGCCTCGACGTGATTGATGAGCCCCGAGCGCCGGGCGAGCTCCTGGTAGCCGCGGAACTCGATCATCGGGACGCACTCTTTCCCGAAGGCGACGAGCGAGGCCAGCCGGAGGGGCGTGTTCGCCTCAAGGCCGAGCCGCGCCAGGTGCATCACGGCGAACAGCACCGTCTTCGGATCGCAGCTCACGAGGTCCGGCTTCTGGGCCAGCGCCAGCCGCACCCCGCGGATGACCTTCTCGACGTCGGCCTGCGGTGGCAGGACGGCGGCGATGTCACTGCGCGCCCTCTCCAATAGGGAGATTGCGGTCACGGGAGCGACGGCGGTGCCTTTGGTCATCTAGTCTCCAATTCCTGCGCGGACCTGGTACGCCTTGAACACGTCGAACGGCTCGCCCTGTTTCTCGAACTTCGCGAAGGCAACGCGACAATTCTTCAGGCCGTCGAGCAGCTTCTCTTGAAGCGTCGTCAGCATGGCGAAGCCGTTGATGTGGGCTGCCACGGCGATCGCATCGAGCGGCTTCGTCGCTTCCAGCGTCTTCCGGTCGAAGGACTTTCTGCCGCCTTGCTCCGACCAGTAGACCCGGAGGCCGCCGCCCTCGACGGCGCCCTTCTCCCCCATGAGCGCCTGCAGCTTCTCCTTCGCGGAGGCCAAGAGATTCGCCGACGTTTCGCCGAGGTCCTTGGCTTCGAGGTACATCCGCGCCGTCTCGCACCACTCGGCGTCGCTACGGAGGATTAGCTCGCCTCCGCCAGCGGCTTCTTCGGCCTTGGCGAGTTGGGCGACCAGCTCCGGCGTCGTGTTTGGCACCTCGGGCGGCGGGATGCGCTTCTCGACGTGCTGGCGCCAGAACTGCTCCTCCTTCACGATCAGCGCGTCGATGAGGTCGAGATCGCGCTCCACGTCGAAGTGGATGAGCTCCCAGGCGTCGGCGTTGAAGAGGGCGAAGCTGCCCCACTTGTAGCCCGTCACGGCGAGGTTGTGCTGCATCTGCACGATGTAGTGGAGCGGGAGCCCCTCGCGCTTGACCTTCGCGAACGTCCAGATGGCCGGGCACTTGAGCTCGAGTACCCCTGGCCCGCGGGGGTCGTTGAGGATCACGCCGTCAACGTTGCACAGCATGAATGGGTAGCTCTTGTGCGTGGCCTGAGCGTGCCGCCGTGCCTTGCGGCCGGTGAGCTGAGTGTAGAGACGGCGCGCGACCTCTTCGAGGTAGATACCGCGCATCATCTGGGCGTTCGGGGGATCGGGTTCGCGGAGGCCGAGCTTTAGCTCGTAGAGCTCGCGGGCGCTGCGGTAGGGGTTGCAGCCCAGTACGCTCGCCGCGTCGCTGCCGCCGATGCCCAGCTTCCGGGCTTCGATCTGCTCCTTGGTGAGGCCGGACGTCACGCTCGTCGTCATGCCTTCCCCTCGGTGAACTGGCGGTACATCTCGAGAACCTGGCTCAACAGGAACCGTCGGAGGAGTTCGCCCTGATCCATGCCCTTCTGCTGGGCGACCACTCGGACCGCCTGCTTCTCTAGCCGAGTGGCGCGAATCACGATCCGTGCGGCCCGGCGGTTGCGGCGCTCCTTCGGCCCTTGCGCTGTCGCGACAGCCACGATACCGTACCCTCCACGGTTGACCTAGAGACCAGGGGTGACCAAGGGCAACCTACTAGGGGGACCTGGCACGTGTCAAGAGTGCGTTTTTGGCTGTGGAGGAGTGATGGCGAAGCGGAAACCGGAAGTCGAGCGTAGCGAAATACATCGCAGGATGATGGCGGTCGTTCGGGAGCAGGGCCTCACCCAAGCCGACCTGGTACGCGGCACGAGCGCCACGAGCCCCACGGTGAGCGACTGGTTCAACAAGGGGGCCGTGCCCGACGCCGAGAAGCTGGGCCACTTCTGCCGGCTGACGCGGACGAACGCCCACTGGATGATCTTGGGGACGGGGCCGAAGACGGCGCCTGGCGAGGGGGAAACCGCCAGCGACTTGGCCTTCGCGCTCGGCGCCCGCGCCGTCCTCACCGAACTGAAGCGGCTGCTCGGCGGCCTCGAGGTCGCCTACTTCGGGAACCGGGCGACTACTTTAGACGCCGCAGCCCTGGCTGCGATGAAGGTGATCGAGCGAACAAGCGGGCCGTCTCACCGAACGCGGCGTCAGGCACCGTAGCGTTGACCGCGACGTTCGTCGGCGTGAGCAGTCCCTCCACATCCTCCGCCCGCAGTCGCCGGTAGAGCTCATAGACCGTCCCCTGCGGGGTCGGCCGCGCGAGGATTCGGTCCCCCACCACGAACGGATCTAGGGCCCGCGTGACCTCAAACACGGCGACCGTCACTAGAGCCGGCAGTCGAAGGTTCATCGCGCCTCCTTCTTGGCGTTGGCCCGCCAGCGTCGGGTGCGCTGCTTCCCACCAGGTTCCCGCTCCCACTGTCGTTTGCGATGCTCGGCGACGTATTTCCGACGCCGCCCGGTTCGTGGTTGTACGAGTAATCGCCCGCAGCCGCAGGCGCAACGAGAAGGATCAGACTCGGGTGACCGCATCGGTGCCCCTAGGGGGTGGGGTCGGTAGGATACGCGACGCCACGACGAAACACAAGGCACCCGAAAAACCAAACAGCGCCCGCCGGTCACCCGGACGGACGCTGCTGGTGCGGTTACTCGAAGGCGTGAACCCCGATTGGCCGCTCGCACGACGAATCTAGGGAGCTTATTTCCTCGTCGCAAGGAGGAACAACGCTACTTGAGGACGGCCACGATCCCAGCCCCCAGGGCGGCGCCCTTCACGAAGTAGCCCGCCTTGCAGAAGAATCGACAGGGTTTGGGCGGCGGCGGGTAGAACGTCAGCCGCGGCACGCTATCCACCACGAGCGACTTGATCGGGCCGAGCGTGTAGAACTGCACCTGCCATCCCCGCCGTGTGTAGCCCGAGTCTGCCGGCGTCACGGTGAACCCCGCTACGAGCGTCGAGTCACCCACCTGCTCGCCCACCGCGACCGCCGTCACCCCATCCACGCGCGGCACCACGTACAGCGTCTCGGGCACGGTGATCGTGATGCGCTCCGTCACGTTGACCTTGAGCGTGTCGTGCCGGATGCGTGTCACCCACGCGGTGTCGATGACGCGCACGGTGTCCCAGACCGTGCGAATCCGCGGGAGGCCGGGCGTGGTGATGTGTTTCGGGAACACGTTCCGCAACGTGAGCGCCGCGAAGAGCGCCAAGAGCACCCAGCCTACCGTCTTGAGCTTCATGGCGCTACGCGCTTCAGGTAGAGGATGGGCCCACTCGCCGCCGTCAGCTCCCAGCCTTGCGCGCCCAACGAGTCGAGCGCCCGGCTCATCTGCGCGGGGGACGGCGAGTAGAGCACCCGATACTCCCACGCACACGGGCGCGGCTGGCACGCCGCGAGCAGCACCAGCACCGCCAGCCGCTTCATGGCGCCTTCACGATCAGGAGGTAGCCGAACGCCGTGAGCGCCCCGGTCGAGTCGTAGAACGACACGACGCGGTCGCCGGCGGGGAACTTGCCGCGCAGCGGGTAGCGGCGCGGGCCGAAGTCGTAGGGCAGGCTCGCCTCGGCCACCGCGAGGGTGTCGACGAACATCCGGGGCCGCAGCACGAGCATCGGCCCGACGCGTTGCGCGGTGGTCACGGTGACGACGTTCGAGGGCGCGCTGATGTTGGTGGCCGTCCCGAGAGTGCCCGTGTAGGCGACGACCTGGAACGAATACGCGAGGTTCGGGCCGAGCCCACTGAGGACACAGGAGCGCACCCGACCGCCGGCCGCGGTGGAGCCGTAGACGGGAGCGCCGCAGCCGCCGGTGAGGACATCCGGGCGCGAGGCCCAATCATAGGTCGCGGCTTGGCCGAAGCGCACCACGTAGCGCGCCGTCCCGCTCGTGCTCGAGGACACTTCCGTCCAGGTCAGCACCACGGCGCTGTCCGTCACCGCCGACGCCCGCAGGTCGCCGACCTTAGCCGGGAGGAGTGCTGACGGGGGCGGTTTAGGCGTTGGCGGGCCACCGAAGGGTGCCGTTGCCGCCATGCCACCGTTGCCCGGGGACGCAAAGGCCCCGCCCGCCAGCGCCACCATCACGTAGTACAGCGCCAAGGTCCGCGGGCGCAGGATGTCTCTCAGCATTTTGGGGGTCTCCGTAAGAAGGTGGCGATCGTCATCCGCAGCGCCTCGGCATCAATGTCGGGGCCGCGGCGCTCTGCCTCATGCACCTGGCGCACCAACTCCACGATCTGCGGGTCCGACAGGTTCAGCACGAAGCGACTCGCCTTGTTCCAACTGCCCGTCTCCCGGGGCGCGCGGCGACGCCCGCCGACGGAGACCGGCTTCGCCTGAATGGCCGACGACCAAGTGCTCTTCACGGCTGCGCCCCGTTCGACGGCCCCAGGTCCCCAATCCAGATGACCTCGAGCGTCGCTTGGTCGACCGGCGCCATCACCTCCATCAACTGCCGGAACGCTTCGCGGCTCGCGACGACGGCTTCCTTCAAGACGTTCACCTCGCCCGTATCCTCGTCCCGCGCGACGCGGAGCTTGCCGCGCCGCAGGCCCACCCCGATGCACCCCTCGACATCTTCCTCGGTGCAGGCAGGGTGCAACAGGCACCGCGACCGGCCTGGCACGCCGATGATCTCGAACGTCTCATAGCCGTGCTTGTAGAAGATCGTGCGCTGGAGGGTGTAAATCCCCGAGGGGATGCAGGAGATGCTCGGCGCGTTGTCGCGCCAGTCGTCCTCGACCGTATGCAGATGGAGCGGTGCTGGCGGTGTAACGTCAAACTCGTCGGGCAGCACGTGCAGCTCCCCGAACACGCCGGCGGGGATCCGCTCCTTCCGCAGCACTTGCAGTCTCATGCCTGCGGCCCCGCCGGCGGCGTCCCGCTGCCGCCGCGCCAGAGTCGCAGCGCGTCGACGATGAACGTCGGCGAGATGAGCCCGGCCCCGATCCCGAGCAACGCGTACTTCACAACGTCGCTCGGCTGGCGCTCCGCCGGCACGAGCAGCACCAGCGCACCGAAGATCACGAGGAGCAGGAACCCCGCGGCGGTAGTGGGCAGTTTCCAGCGATCCGAACTGCGCGTGAACGTGGTCACTTCGCCCTCCCTTGAGAACGTTTTTACAGCTTCGAGAGCAGTGCCACGAGGCCCAGCACCACCGTCACCACCAGCCCGATGAGCCACCGCTGCGTCGTGCGCGCTAACAGCATCGCCGCGTCGCCGCCAGATTCCTGGCTGCGCGATTCCCGCAGGTCGGCGATCTTTTCCTCGAGCACGTGCACCCGCCGATCCAGCTCGTCGCGCGTCGGCATCCGTCCCACCAAGTCCTTCACGGTATCGCGCCACTCGTTCGCGCCCAACTTGTATTCCTTGTTGGCGAGCTCGACCTTCTCGTTCGCGCGATCCACCGCCGTGATGGCGGCCTTGACCGCCTCCTTGTTGGCGTGGTCGCGCTCGTCGTAGCGGCGGTCCCGCTCGGCCATCAGCTCGCGGAAGGCTCTGAACTCCGCCGCCAGGGTGTGCAGCGTCACGGTCTCGCAATCGTCGCTCATGGAGCCACCGTCGCCGGTGTCTTCCGCTGAATCGCCTCGCGCGCCACCTGCTGCATCTCCCGCCCCAGCCGATCGACTTCCTGGCGCCGGGCGTCGGGGGTGAGTGACTCGTCACGGGATACTTCGGCGATCTCGTGGCGCAGGCTGGCGAGCTCGTCGGCGTAGCCCTTGAAGTCGTCGTAGCGATCGAGGAGGTCGGCGTTCTTGTCCTCGAACGTGTCAAGCTCGTCGAGACGGTCCTCGCGGTTCAGGAGGTCGCGGGTGCTCTTCGCTTCCTGCGCCTGACTCCACGCAGAGTAGAACCGCTCGACGTCCTCGGAGCCGCGGCCCGCCGGCTTCGACACGAAGCCCCGTACACCCGGGATGTCGGCCGCCGTCTTCGAGGGCCGTGGCTCGTTGGGGAGGAGACCGACCTGCTGGCCCCCGACGTCCCCCAGGTCGACCGCCATGCGGCCGAGACCGCCAGTCCAGCCGAACATTAGGTTGTCGATCTTCTGCGGCGACTGGCCGAGCATCCGGCCCAGGCCCTTCGCTACCTCGGACGTCCCCTCAGTGAATTGGTACTGTGGCTGCACGTCTTCGAGGGTGCGCGACACGATCGGCTGGCGACGAAACATGGACCAGTTGGCGAAGTTCTCGATGAGCGGCACCAGCGTCGTCGGGATCGGCACGAGGCTCGACACGTCGCTGCCCACCGTCTGGGTGAGCGCCTGCTCCAGGCCCTTCGGGTCGTGCGTATGCGCCCACTCGAGGATGTGCTCGGGGATGGTGCCGAAGATGATCCCCAGCTCGAACGGCTTCGGGATCTTGTAGTAGGTCCCCCGGAGCTTCACGTGCCAGAAGAGGTCCCGCTCCCACTGTGGCTTCGCCCAATACTCCGGGTCGTCCTTGTTCGCGTAGAAGAGCAGCGTCGAGGGCAGCGTGATCGCCACTCCCGCGCGGGCCGTGGTCCGCACCGGGTGGTCGCGCATCGAGCGCGCGAGCCGGTAGTAGCCCTGCAGCCGTGCGTTCCAGAACGCGGTCATCATCCGAATCGCCTCGGTCTTCGCCCCATGCCGGGCGAAGTCGACCGACACCTCACGCGAGCTGGCCGCCGCCTTCTCGAGGCCGGCCCGGCTCGTGCCCTCCCTCTCCACGCCGCGCGCGAACTCGCCGATGCGCGTCGCGTCCTCGGTCGCGGCCGAGAGCAGCTTCAGGAGCTCGATCGGGCTCTTGATGACGTCCTTCAGGATCTCTCCGGCACCGGGCGGAGCCCCCAGAACGTCGCGCACGCTCTTGCGGAGGCTGTCGCGGTCGAGCTCGAGCAACGCCGCCCGCTCCCCGCCCGCGGCCTTCCACTTCCAGAACAGGTCGTCGCGCTTCAGCATGTGGAACAGGCCGCGGCCCCAATCGAAGCCCGGCTTGAAGCCGTACTCCGACTGCACGAACGCGGCGAGCTGGTCGCGGATCGGGT
>Ga0222622_10000148_pt1 | contig 24384 bp, 21 predicted proteins | sample PLM2_5_b1metaG_FD_177335 | JGI IMG/M metagenome (GOLD analysis project Ga0222622, IMG submission 177335) | Groundwater sediment microbial communities from an aquifer in East River, Colorado, USA - PLM2_5_b1 | ecosystem: Environmental > Terrestrial > Soil > Riparian zone | place: USA: East...
CCTTGAGCCTTGAGCCTTGAGCCCTGAGCCCTATACACTCGTCGCGTGAAGTTGACCGTCACGGTCATTACACGCGACGAGGCGGCCAACATCGCCGCGGCTCTCCAGTCTGTCTCATGGGCCGACGAGATCATCGTGGTCGATTCGCAGAGCGCGGACGACACAGTGGCGATTGCTCGCGGGCTCGCGACGCGCGTGGTCACCCGCGACTGGCCCGGCTACAGCGCGCAAAAGAATTACGCCGCAGAGATTGCTTCGAATGACTGGATTCTGTCGCTCGACGCCGACGAGCGCGTCACTCCTGACCTCGCGGAGGAAATCAAACGACTGTTGAGCGGAGCGCCCGCCCAGTCCGGGTATCGCATTCCGCGGGTGACCTGGTACCTCGGGCGATGGATTCGCTCGACCGACTGGTATCCCGACTACCAGCTGCGGCTGTACGATCGCCGCGCGGCGCGCTGGAACGGGCGCCGCGTGCACGAATCAGTCGAACCTGACAGTCCGCCGGGCCAGCTCAGACACGAGCTGCAGCATTACGCCTACCGCGACATCGCGGACCATCTCGCCACGATCGATCGATACACAACCCTGGCAGCCGAGCAGTGGCTATCGGAAGGCCGGCGCACCACCGCCCTCCAGATGTTCTTCCATCCGCGCTTCGCATTCATTCGCAACTACCTGCTGCGTGGAGGAATTCGGGACGGCGCCGTCGGCCTGCTCGTCTCCAGGCTGAATGCCTATTACGTATTTCTGAAGTTCGCCAAACTGTGGGAGCTGCAGAACTCAGGGCTTCCGCCTTCGCGGCGCTCCGGCGGACCCACCGTAGCCTTGGCGAAGGTGGGCAAGGCTCAGGGCTCAGGGCTCAGGGCTGAAGGCTCAGGGCTCGAGCCTCAGGGCACCGGGCGCGACAGCGGGTGATGTTCTCGCTGCACATCGATACGGCGCGCACGTGGCGAGGCGGACAGAACCAGGTGTTGACGACGGTGATGGGCCTGCGAGCGCTGGGCCATCGAACCACGCTCGTCGCGCATTCTGGTGGCGAACTGCGGCAGCGTGCGAAAGAGGGGCTCGATCTGGTGCCGCTCGCACCAAGAACCGAGATGGACCTGACGGCGGCGTGGCGATTGTCCCGCATCATCAAACAGCTCAAGCCCGACGTCGTTCACGCCCACGACCCGCATGGTGTCGCCATGGCCGCACTCGGCCTTTCGATGAGCACGCAGCTCGCCAAGCCACCGCTCGTGGCGGCGCGCCGCGTGGATTTTCATCTTCGCGGCAGCTCGCTCTCGCGCTGGAAGTACCGTCAGGTCGATTGTTTTATTTGCGCGTCCGAGGCGATCCGCCACATGTTGATTGGTGACGGTGTTCCGGCGTCGCGCGCCGTGACCGTCCATGAAGGCATCGACATCGAACGCGTCGAGCATGCGCCGCCCGCGGATCTGCACGGGGAGTTCTGGCTCCCTCACCACGCGCCTCTGGTCGGCAACGTCGCGGCGCTCGTTCCCCACAAGGGGCAACGTCACCTGATCGAAGCCGCCAGGCTGGTGCTGCCGCAGGTGCCGGACGCGCGGTTCGTCATTGCGGGTGAAGGCGAATTACGATCCGCGCTCGAACGTCAAATCAAAGAGGAGCGCCTCGACAAGCACGTGCTGCTCGCCGGCTTCCGGCCCGACGTGTTGTCGCTGCACCGGGCCTTCGACATCTTCGTCATGAGTTCCATCACCGAAGGGCTCGGCACATCGCTGCTCGACGCCATGGCCGCCGGAAAACCAATCGTCGCGACGCGAACGGGGGGAATACCAGAAGTCGTCGCCTATGGCGAGACCGGTATTCTGGTTGCACCTCGCGATCATGATGCGATGGCGGAGGCGATCGTCAGGCTGCTGAAAGACGACGATCTTCGGCGGCGGATGGGGGATGCGGGCCGTGCGCGTGCGCGATCGCTGTTCAGCGCCGAGCGGATGGTGCAGAACACCCTGGGCGTGTATCACCGCGTCGCCCTGCAGCCGCGCCGCGAAGAATGACGCCCGCTACCGCACCGCCTTTAACCCCGACCGGCATCCCGATCCTGCGCGGGGACAATCATCGAAGGTCACGGCCGCACCGTTCTGCGAGAACGTGACCCCGCGAACGACGCGTGAACTGGGAGTGCCGTCCGGTTCAATGAGATTCACCTGATTGATCGGCATGTGGCTGACACCGTCGAAGATGCGCAGCTGGTAACCGTTGACCACGAACCCGACCCGGAATCCGTCAGCCGCCCAGGCAATCTCGCTACAGTGTTCCGCGGAGGGATTGAGCTCCGCGACTTCGACCGCATCCGCTCGCGTGGCTCCGAGCCAGAGGGTTTCGCACCAGCCGGTCGCGCACGGCTGCTTCCTGACCAGCCCGACGCCACGGGCAGCGGACGGACTCGCTGCCAGCAATTCCTGGACAGCGCCCGCCCGCTTGCCTGCCAAATACGCGGCGCCGATCGCGAGTGCAGCGATGAACGCGAGCGTTGCAGTTGTCACCCACGACGCGCGGCGCGCGGGTGGCACAGTCCTCGAAGTGGGCATTGCGAGTCTCCCTGCTTCTTGCCGTAGCCGCATGCGTTCATCATGCCGACGTGGCAGAGCGAAAAATCAAAACTGACGGGATCGTTGGGATTCAGCGCACGCAACGACGCCGTGACGTCTGCGGCCATTCGCCATCCAGGACTGGTGTATCGCGTCAGACGAAGGCACCGTCCGAGGCGGATGACATGCGTGTCGAGAGGAACAATCAATTTCGCGGCGGGCACGCTCGTCCACACGCCGAGATCCACTTCATCCCGGCGGACCATCCAGCGGAGAAAAAGATTCAGCCGCTTGCACGCACTGCCGGCGGAAGGGCGCGGGAAAAAATAGCAGACGCCTGGCCGCTTCGGCCGTCGACCGTAGGCGCGGCGGATGTCCAGGTCCAATGCACGGGTGGAGAAACTGTCGAGCGCTGCGCCGATGTCAATCGCTGCCGGATCCAATCCCTGGGCAAAGAAGCGCTCGATCGAACCGGACTGTTCGAGCATCTGTCGCAGGATCCACAGCAGCGCAATCACATCGTCGCCGCGAATCCATCGATGCACCATGGCGCGCATCGCCGCGGGAGCCGCGTCAGGCTCAAAGTGCCGTACGAACGCGGCCGGACTCGAACCGACCGCGGCAAACAACCTCTCGATGGAATTGAGAACGCTCGCGACGCGCCCAAACGCAAGCGCCGCCGCACAGAAGCCGGCGATCTCGCGATCGGCGGGCTCGGCAAACGGCCGGACCTTCTGGATTGGATCGCTGGCCGCGTCGATTCGGTTGTAATCGTGATAGAGAGCGTCGAGTCGGCTGGCAAGCTCGAGAGCGTTCGCGGCACGTCGCATCGGACGTGCCGATGATAAAGGGCTTAGGGCTCAAGGCTCAAGGCTTAAGCCGCCCTGAGCCTAAGCCTTGAGCCTTGAGCCTTGAGCCTTGCGCCTTAGTTCACTCGAATCGCGAGTGCCTTCGTGTTGTTCGAGTCTGCCGTTTCCGGCACCACGTCGTCTGCATCGGCAACGGCAATGATGTAGTACAGCCCTGGCGCCGTTCCCGTTGGCACCGTCACCGAGACCGTTCCGGTATTCGTGGCGTTTGGCGCTAACGCGACGACCGCGCGGCTTCCGATCAGTACGTCCGAGGCATCGAAGGTGAAGTTGTTCGACAGGTAGAACTTCGTGCTCGAGGCGCCCGCCGATCCGCCACCGACGTTCTTGACGGTGTCGCTCACCGAGATCGTCGCTCCGGCGATTGCCGAAGCGGGCGCTGTCAATGCAGACACTGACAGATCCGGCCCCACACGTGTGGTTCCGTACGAGACGTTGTTGGTCTCGGCTGATTCCACCACCGCATTCGCATCGTCGGCGCTCACCAGAATGAAATACGAACCGAGCGCCGTGTCGGCGGGAAGTGTGACCGCCGTGCTTCCGGCATTCGTCGCACCGGCGGCAAGGGCGGGGACGCTGCGGCTGCCGAGCAGCTTATCGGCGGGATCGAGTGAGAAGTTCGTCGACAGATAGAACGACGTCGTCGACGGGCCAGCCGCGGCGCTGCCCTGATTCTTGACGGTATCGTTCACCGTCAGCGGGAACCCTGCGCCGGCGGTTGTTGGAATCACGGCACTCGACACGATGAGGTCGGGACCGATTTTCAGTGCGCCGCTGAACTTGACGTTGTTGGACTCCTGCGTTTCGATCACCGCACCCGGGCCGTCTGCTTTGGCGACGATGTAATAGGTGCCGGCGGCCGTCTCGGCCGGAATCGGGACAAGTGTCGTTGCCGAATCGGCCGCACCGGGCGCGAGCAATCCGACGGAACGAGTCGTCAACAGCGTGTCCGCGCTGTCGAGCAGAACATTCGCCGACAGGTAGAACGAGGTGGCGGATGCCGCCGCCGTTCCGCCGCCCTGATTCTTCGTCGTTTCGCTGACCGAGACCGAACCACCGGCGGCGCCGGAGGCAGGTACCGTCAACGCAGACACCACGAGATCGGGGCCGATCGGAATGACCGAGCCGGCTTTGACGTTGTTGTTCTCGTTCGATTCGGCGACAGAGAGCGCGGAGTCAGCCTTCGCAATCAGGTAGTAGTTGCCAACGGACGTGCCTGCCGGGATTGTCAAGGTCGTCGCTGCAGAATCGAGGGCGCCGGGGGACAGCGGTGCAACCGCACGAGTCCCCAGAGAGATATCGCTTGCGTCGATGACCGTGTTGGTGGACAGGTAGAACGCGGTGACCGACGCCTCCGACGGCCCGCCACCCTGGTTCTTGGTCGTGTCGTTGACGACGATCGCGGCGCCAGCTCCAGCCGTCGCCGGGCCAGTCAGCGTAGTCACGAGCAGGTCAGATGGAGAGTCGTTGCTCACGATCGTCACAACGGCGCCGGCCGAACCGAGCACGTACCCCGGGTCCGGTGCGACGCTGACCACCACACTCTCGTTCGGCTCGACGGCAAGGTCGTCGACCGGGAGAACCGGAACAACTGCGGTGGCCGAGCCCGCACCGATCGTGACCGTGCCCGATAACGGCGTGTAGTCGCTGCCAGGCGTCGCGGTGCCGCCGACCGAGTAGCGGACGGTCAGTGCGTCGGTCGTGTCGCCGGTCCGGGTGAACGTGAACGCGCCTGGCACCGTCCCCGCCTCCGTTGCGGTGGACGTGGATGCTGTCACACTGACGGCGGGCAGGTTCGATGGTACGGAAGACGTGCAATTGGGCAGCGCGAAGGCGCCGATTCGCGTTTGCCATCCCGCCTCGCTGGTGACTGCGTAGTACTCCTGCGTGTACCAGAACGTGCAGTCGTCCACCGGATCGACGACCAGCGAACTGTAATCACCCCACCGGCCGGTCGTGTGTGTCTGCGATCCCGTTCCGACCACCAAATCGTTTTCACCAAGCGTCATCGCGTTTGGTGGATCCGAGGCGAGCCGTCCGGTGTAACGGATCGACGGGAACGTGGACGGCCCGGACACACTGAACCCGAGCGCGATATTGCCGGCCGAATCCATCGCCGCACTACCCAGCCATCGACTATTCGTGTCGGGTGCGTAGGTGCCCTGCTGATAGATGACGGGCGACGACCCGGGGTTCCTGATTTCGTACCAGCGAATGCCCGCGTGGTCTGCGCCATCCGCATCGACCGTGTGATTCACAACAAGCGATTCGTGATCGCCGAAATTTCGGTACTGCAGCCGATACATCAGCCGATCGGATAGTGCGTCGACGGTCGCGGTCGTCCCAGGCTGCGAAATGCAGTTGCGCGAATTGCCGCACATGTCGGAATCGAAGGGAGCGGTCGGCAAGGCGGCCACACGCGAAAAGGAGGACTGAGACGGAGTCGTCCAATCGGTGTGGAACTGCCAGATCTGCACCTGGTCGGTCGCCGTCGCCCCCCACGCGTCGTCATCCACTTGCGCAAAATAGGCAGGCGAGCCGGCTGGCGGCGCGGGACCATCGAGATCGGCCGGAAGCATCCCGGCAAGATTCATGTCGACCGACGCGAGGTCGTAATAAATCGCTGATGCCGGCTGTCCGGCCAGCATCTTCGCGCGATCGAACGCCACGACGCCCTGCCCGGCCCACTGCAGCGACAGCGACGTGTACTGATTCATCGTCATGTAATAGCCGTCGGGCCACACGCCCATCTTCGGGTAGTCGTTCAGCTTGTCGAAGGAGTACTGATAACGGTAGTACGCCCCAAGCGGATCGGACGTCGCCGACACGGCGATACATTCGTAGAACGGACCGAACAGGAGAATGCCAAGGAAATTGTTGGGGATGGCGAGCTGACTCATGACCCAGCGGTCTGCGAGATGATCGTAGCGGACGATTGGATCACCATCGTTGCGCGTCTCGCACGGTCCGCCAAAGCCGGCCCACAGGGTATTGGCCGCGGCGGGCCCATACAACAGCGCAGGCGGGGTCGTGCCGGATCCTTTGCTGTAGACCGCAAACGACAGATTGACCCACTGCACGAAATGGTTCGGGCCGACGTCGCCGGTGGTGTCGGGCGGCAGCACCGCATTCATGTTTCCAATACCTTCGATGCTCCGAGACGGTCCCGGGATCGACGGCAGCGAGGGTGTGTTTTGGACAACAGGATCCGACAGGAGCCCTGACGGGTGTCGTGACACGCGCCGCCAGCGCGGCTCGCGTTCCTTGATCATTTCGCCGATCGGCGGCAGCCCTGGAGGAAGATCGCGCAGTCGCGGCGACTGATCGAATCGGTCCAACCTGACGACCGAGGTTGGCGAACCCGCATGTGTCAGCGAGGGCGCCGGCCGCTGGGCATTGATGCCGGTAATCGACAGAAGCGCGGTGAGCACGGCCACCACAAACAGGCGTTGTCTCATGCCCCGGACCGCGCAAGCCTTATACCGTCCAGTTAGGATCTGTAAAGTTTTCCTGGCGGCTGCAACCGGTTCCTGGGGCGGGCGTTAGAGCCGCCTGCCGGTGCGTCACGGAGGTACCGTGGCCCGCTCACCTCACATATGCGTGGGGGAGATGACAAAACCGTGGGACAGGCGTTCGCTTGGGTCAGCGCATCAGAACCTCGTAATCGGCATGCCTTCGCGGCACATCGGACATTGGTCGGCGGGATGATTCTGCGGCGCCGCGTAGTCCGCCAGCGCGTAATTCGGTACGACCAGATCGACGATCGCTTCCATCCGATCGAATATCTCGACGGTCGCAATCACACGACCGCCGGCTTCACTCACCAGCGCGGCGCATCGCTGAAACGTCTTTCCCGTATTCCGCACGTCGTCTGCGAGGAGGACACGCTTGCCGGCGAGTTGTCGACGATAAAAGCTTCGCAGCACCGACGCGTCCGATGCGTTGGGCAGCGGCGCGAAACTGCAGGATGGATGTGACAGCGGCCGCCGGCCATCAATGAGCCCGGCGATCGTGTGCGCGAGCAGCGCGCCACCGGTTGCAGGACCGGCGACGATCTCGGTCTGGACGACAATCTCGGCAGGCAGCACATCGATCAAATCCTGCGCCAGACGCCAGATCGTCGATGGATGCAGGAATAACTGGTGCGGATTCAGATAGACCTGGCCGTGAAAGCCGTTTCCGTAGTCGAAGTGCCCGTCGCGCATCAGCACCTCGAGATCCTGCAGCGTTCTCAGCGCCTGCTGGCGCACGTCGTTCAGCCGTGTCACGTCGAGTGGCCTCTTCTCAGTCAGCATTGGCATTTCGATAAACGACCTTTCCTCCGACGATGGTGGCGGCGATGCCGCCGCGAAGTGGCCAGCGATCGAACGGCGTGTTCTTGGACTTCGACACCAGCTTCGCCGCGTCAACGGTCGTCGGGAGATCCGGCGCGAGGATGGTGATGTCCGCCGGCGCTCCTTCGTCGAGCCGTCCACCCGGCAGATTGAGGACGCGCGAAGGATTGACCGACAGCAGCTCAATCATGCGCTTCACGGTGATGCGGCCCGCGTGCACCAGGCGATCGAACACGATCGGCACGGCGGTCTCGAGGCCAACGATCCCGAACGGCGCGTGATCGAACTCGACCATCTTCTCGTCGATGTGATGAGGCGCATGATCGGTGGCGATCACGTCGACGCTGCCGTCGGCAATTCCCTGCAGCATCGCGTCGCGATCGGCGGTTTCACGGAGCGGCGGATTCATTTTGAAATTCGTGTCGTACTTGGTGGCGCCGTCGAGGGATTCGTCGGTCAGCGTGAAATGGTGGGGCGCCACCTCGCATGTGACGTGCACGCCGCGTTCCTTGCCGGCACGGACCGCCCGAAGCGATTGCCGCGCACTCATGTGTGCGATGTGCACGTGCGCGCCGGCGAGCTCGGCCAGTGAAATATCCCGTTCGACCATCACCGACTCGGCTTCGCCGGGAATTCCTCTGAGCCCGAGACGCGCTGCCACGTACCCCTCGTGCGCGACGCCATCGCCTTTGAGCGACGGATCTTCGCAGTGGTTCACGATCGGCACCCCCAGCATGCGCGCGTACTCGAGCGCCCTTCTCATCAAGAGGGCGGTCGCGACGGGCCGGCCATCGTCGGTAAACGCCACGCAGCCGGCGTTTTTCTGCTCACCGAGCTCGGCCAGCTGGTCTCCCCTGGAACCGATCGACACCGCGCCGATCGGATAGACCCGGGCGCGCCCGGCCTCGGCGGCTTTTTTCAATATGAACTGGGTGATCCCCGCGTGATCGTTGATCGGCTCGGTGTTTGGCATGCAGGCGACGGCGGTGAAGCCGCCGGCGACGGCGGATGCGGTCCCGGTGGCGATCGTTTCCTTGTGTTCCTGCCCCGGCTCGCGCAAGTGAACATGGATATCGATCAGCCCGGGCGCGACGATCCACCCACGCTGCAGTTCGAATACGTCCGCCCCGTCGACCGGGAGCCCTTTCCCGATTCGCTGGATTGATCCGTCTTCGACGAGGATATCGAAGTCGCCGTCGCGGCCGTTCGCCGGATCGACCACCCGGCCGCCTTTGAGGAGTGTTTTCATCGCTCAGTGCACATCCAGCGGGTCCATCGAATCACGGCCCGACAACAAATACAGCACCGCCATTCTCACGGCAACGCCATTGGAGACCTGCTCGAGAATTACCGAATACGGACCATCGGCAACCGCCGAATCGATTTCCACCCCGCGATTCATCGGACCAGGATGCATAACGATCGCGTCGCCAGCGGCCCGGCGCAGCCGTTCGGGAGTCAAGCCAAACATCGCGAAATACTCGCGCACGGACGGGATGAAATGACCGTGCATCCGTTCGTGCTGGATGCGCAGCATCATCACCACGTCCGCGCCGTCCACCGCTTCGTCAACCGAGGTCGTCGCGGTCACTCCGAAGTCGCGGATGTGAGACGGCATCAACGTCGACGGCGCACACGCCCACACGTGCGCACCCATGGTGTTCAACAGCTCGACGTTCGATCGCAGGACGCGGCTGTGCAACAGATCGCCGACGATCGCCACCTTCAGGCCGGCCAGCCGGCGTTTGTGCTCGCGAATGGTAAAGGCATCGAGCAGCGCCTGGGTGGGATGCTCATGCATGCCGTCGCCCGCGTTGATGATCGTCGATCGGCACAGGCGCGCGAGCAGGTGAGGCGCACCCGACGACGCGTGGCGCATCACGATCATGTCGGGAGACATCGCCTCGATGTTTCTCACCGTGTCGAGAAGCGACTCCCCCTTGGTGACGCTCGACGTCGCGGTGGCAATGCTGAGCGTGTCGGCACTCAGGCGCTTTTCCGCGATTTCAAACGAGGTTCGCGTGCGAGTGCTCGGCTCGAAGAACAAATTGACGACGGTGCGGCCGCGAAGCGTCGGGACCTTCTTGATGGCACGGCCGCCGATCTCCTTCATCGCTTCGGCGGTGTCGAGAATCAACGTGATTTCGTCGGCGTCGAGCCCGGCGATCCCGAGCAGGTGACGCGATTTCAGTGCGACGGCCGCGGTGGGCGTTTCTGCGCTCGTCGTCATGCTTCCCCCTCGATGAGCACTTCGTCTTTCCCGTCGATTTCCTGCAGGTGCACCTGCACGCTCTGCTTGAGCGAGGTCGGCAGGTTCTTGCCGACGTAGTCCGCTTTGATCGGCAGCTCGCGGTGGCCGCGGTCGACGAGCACCACCAGTTGAATGCCCTGCGGACGCCCGAAATCAATCAGCGCGTCGAGCGCTGCGCGAATCGTGCGGCCGGTGTACAACACGTCGTCGACCAGCAGAATCTTGCGGCCGTCAATTGAAAACGGGATCTCCGTCCGACGCACGAGCGGCTGCGGACCGACCGCATGCCGCATCAAATCGTCGCGATACAGTGTGATGTCCAACGCTCCGGTCGGCACATCGTCGCCGTTGATGTCGTGCAGCGAGCGCGAGATGCGCCGAGCCAGCGGCACGCCGCGCGTGCGAATTCCCACGAGTGCGATCTCGTCGAGGCCGCGGTTACGCTCGAGAATCTCGTGCGCCATCCGCGTCAGCGCGCGCGCCATCCGATCCGCATCCATGACCAGCGGCATCAGCGGCTCCAGCGAGACGACAACAGTGGTGGGAAACGAGGCCGCAGCGGCTGCCGCAGCAAAATCCAGGAAGGAAGATACAACTCATCACCTCTTGGCGACCTCACAGGGCCGCGTTAAAGAGTTCGGGTGATAGTAGCACAGAGTTCGTGATCCGGGGTCCGCGGTCCGGGATCCGGGATCCGGGATCCGACTGGGAGCTGGGAGCTGGGAGCTGGGAGCTGGGAGCTGGGAGCTGGGAGCTGGAAGCTGGGAGCTGGAAGCTGGAAGCTTATTTGCTATACGACGGGATGAACACGATTGGCCGGTCAGCGGTGAATGCGCGGTTGAATAGGTCGGCGCGTGCGAAGCCGTCCATGTCGCGCGCAACGGGCAAGCCGAGAAAGTAGAGCAGGGTCGGCGTCACGTCAACGATGGAGCCGCGCTGTTTGTGCCCGGATTCCACGGCGCGGCCATACGCGATCAGGAAACCGTCAGGTGCACCCTCGTGCGTACCCGTAAAGTCCGGATTGCCGAGAATTCGACCGACCGCCTGCTTGATCGGGTTCAGCGGGTGCATGCCGAATCCTGAAACGACGACGAGGAGATCTCCGGCCGCCAGGCGGCCCAGCACGGCGGCCAGTTCGCTGTCGATGTATGCGTAATATCGATCGATCACCTGCGAGAAGCGGCGGCGGTCCTCGTCGGGGATGTCGCGGAAGAGTCGAGGTTGGGTGTAGCGAAGATAGTAGTGGCTGACGACATCGAGGCCTTCGTAGCGCAGCGCCGTCAGCCGGGGCGCCATTTCTCCTGCGAGAGTCTGCATCGCCGCGCTGTACCCACGATCGCGGCGCAGCGCTGATTCTTCTGGGCTGGGGGCGGCCGGCGCTTGGAAGGGGGCGGGCTGAGAGTCGCTCGCCGGGTCAGCAAAAGACGGTTCCACCCACCCGAGCACCTCGTGCGGACTGGCTGCGCGATCGAATTCTGCGATCGACCCCACGAGTTGATGAAAGCGATCGCTGACGATGAATCCGTTCACCTCCGCCGCCGGATACGTCAGCGGCCAGCGGACGATGCCGACGCGGACGCCAGCGTTCGACGCGATCGACCACAGCGGACGGGCGCGCCACGTATTCGACGCATTCGGCTCGTCGTGGATAAATCCGAGATACACGAGTGCATGGGAGAAACAGTGATCGGGCAACAGGTCGACCATGCGGTCATCGCTCCGGGCGAAAAACGACGCGGCGGATCGCACGCCATTCTTCGACGGATACATTCCCGTGGCGACGGCCGCCCACACCGGATCCGGCTGGGTCGGACGCACCGTGGCGAGATCCATCACCGCGCCCTTCTCGAGTAACCGCGCAAACGCCGGCAGCCTCCCCTCGGCGACACGCGGCAGCACGTAGTCGAGCGACGCGCCATCGAGCAAAATCATCGCGACCCGCGGCTGTCCCGGTGCCGCTGCGGGTGCAGCCTGCGTGTGCAATTGAGCAATCGGCATCGGAAGATCCACGCCGGGACCGCGCGCCGCCAGCGGCAATGCCAGGGATGCGAAGACCGCGAGCACGAAGAGCGACGCGCCGACGCGGCTGCCGCGGCGGCCGAACGAGTAATGCGCGATGGCAATCACCAGCAGCATCGCGGCGGCCGCGGTCGTCGCGAGCGCGCCGGCCGTCATCCTTCTCGTCGCATCTTCAGTCAGTGAGGTATAAAACCCGCGGACGTTGAGCCACATCAACGCGGACGCGACCGCTGCCGACGCCGCGCCCATCCACGCCAGGATGCGCACGCTGGCCCATCCGGGCGACAGGACGCGGAGCGCAAAGAACTCGCGGAGCACGACGACCAGATAGAACAGAACCGCCAGATGAACACCGTAGGAAAGCGCCAGCGTGGCAAACCACCGGCCGGTCGTATTCGACACGAGCGGAATCTGCGGGTTCAACTGGAGAATGAGAATCGTCAGGTAGGCCGCGCCGAGCGCACCCGCGAGGAGCGAGTTCGTCAGCATCCGGAGGAACCGCATACGAGCAGTGTAACGCGCGGTGCTTCAACTCCGGGCGCCGACGTATACTCGTTGACGATGCCGATTGACATCGACGCCGCCGTGATCTCGAACACGCGGCTCTCCCACGATTACAGCGTGCTCGCGCTGGCGGCTCCCGAGATCGCATCGCTCGCCGAACCCGGTCAGTTCGTCATGATCAAACCGTCGCGGGGCGTTGACCCGCTCCTGCGTCGGCCGTTTTCGATCTTCGAGATCCTGCGCGATTCCGGCGGAACACCAACGGGCATTTCTCTCCTGAACAAACGAATCGGCATCGGAACGTCGCTGCTCTACGATGCGGCACCGGGAAATCATCTCGGCTGTCTCGGGCCGCTCGGACGGCCCTTCGAGCCGGTCACCCCGCCGGCGGAAGCATGGATGGTTGCCGGGGGGGTCGGTCTGGCTCCATTCGTGACACTGGCCGAAGCGCTACGCTCGACGGGGACGTCGGCGCGGCTGTTCTACGGCGCGCGAACCGCGTCAGAACTGACGCACGTCGAACTCTTCGAGGGTCTGAACGTCGAGCCGGTTCTGGCAACCGAGGATGGCAGCCGCGGCGCGCACGGCTACGTGACGGCGCCGCTCGAAGCGGCCCTGAGTACCACGCCGCGTAGCACCGACGTGCGTGTCTACGCCTGCGGTCCGACGCCGATGATGCGCGCAGTCGCAAAACTTGCCGGGGCGTATGGACGGCGCTGCGACGTATCGCTCGAGCAGGTCATGGGTTGCGGCCTCGGCGGCTGCTACAGCTGCGTCGTGCTGACACGAACCGCTGGCGGACCACCGCATTTCGTCCGATCGTGTATCGACGGTCCCGTCTTCGACGCGACACAAATTCTGTGGGACGCGCTGGCGCATTGACGATGGATCTTTCCGTTTCACTCGGCTCTCTGAGGCTGGTCAATCCGCTGATCGCCGCCAGTGGTTGCTTCGGCTACGGCGTCGAGTACGCCGACGTCGTCGATCTGTCGCTGCTGGGCGGTGTCGCCGTCAAAGGCCTGTTCCTGAGCGAACGAGAAGGACACCCGCCTCCGCGGATTGTCGAAACACCTGCCGGCATGCTGAATGCGATCGGGTTGCAGGGAATTGGCGTGCATCGCTTCGTTCGCGAAAAACTTCCAGAGCTGAGAGACCGGCGGGCGGTGGTGTTCGTAAACATCTGCGGCACGACCATCGACGAGTATTGCGAGATCGCGCGCATCCTCTCGGATCACGACGGCGTGGCGGCGATCGAACTCAACATCTCGTGTCCGAACATCAAACAGGGCGGGATTACCTTCGGCTGCAGCCTGACCGGCACGCACGACGTCGTGAGCGCGGTGCGAAAAGTGACGTCATTGCCGGTGATCCCCAAGCTGACACCCAACGTCACCGATGTCTCCTCGTTTGCGCGAGCCGCGGCAGAGGCTGGCGCCGATGCGGTGTCGCTCGTCAATACCTTTCTCGCCATGGCGATAGACGTGCACACCAGGCGCCCGAAGCTCACCAACATCGTCGGCGGGCTCAGCGGCCCGGCCATCCGTCCTATCGCGGTGCGCATGGTGTACGAGTGTCGTCAGGCGGTGAAAATCCCGATCATCGGCATGGGCGGCATCGCGACCGCTGACGATGTGCTGGAGTTCATGATTGCTGGCGCGACGGCGGTACAGATCGGCACGGCGAATTTCGTCGATCCATTTCTGTGGCGGAAGGTGCTCGACGATCTTCGCAGCTACATGGCTGCGCATCACCTCGAGACCCTGGCGACGTTGACCGGCAGCCTCGACACCTCCCGGCAGGCGACGGCGTGGATCAGCTCCTAGTCGCACTCGACGTTGAAAGCGCGGCGCATGCCCTCGCCCTCGCCGATTCGCTCCGCGGCGTGGCGGGGGGATTCAAGATCGGCAGCCGTCTATTCACGTCCGAGGGACCGTCGATCGTCCGAGCGCTCGTGGACAAGGGCGATCGAGTGTTTCTCGATCTCAAGTTTCACGACATCCCCAATACGGTGGCGCAGGCGGTTGCCGCCGCTGCGTCGCTCGGCGTGTGGATGGTCAACGTGCACGCATCCGGTGGCGCCGCAATGATGCAGGCGGCGAGAAACGCCGCCAGCGAGACCGCGGTTCGAACGGGAATGCCTCCGCCCCTCGTGATCGCAGTGACGGTACTGACGAGCATGAACGCACAGGCCCTCGCAGAGACGGGGTACGTTGCTGCGACGCCTGACGCGCTCCTTGGCCAGGTCATTCGCCTGGCGGAACTGGCCAGGGCCGCCGGGCTGGACGGAGTGGTCGCGTCACCGCAGGAAACCGCGGCGCTGAGGCGCAGCTGCGGACCGGGATTGGCGATCGTGACCCCCGGTATTCGCGGCGGCGGCGCAACGTCTTCGGGCAAAGACGATCAGGAACGGACGATGAACGCGCGCGAAGCGATTGCGGCCGGCGCGAGTTATATCGTCGTCGGACGTCCGATCATTGCGGCCGCCGATCCCCGTTCGGCAGCGGAAGCCATCGTCCGAATCGCCGAAGCTTAAGCCGTCCTGAGGCCTGAGCCCTCAGCCCTGAGCCATTCCAATCACTTGGCCGTAATAATGAAGTGCCCTCTTCGGTTCTGCTGCCAGCAGGACTCGGTTTCCTCTGAGCAGAAGGGCTGTTCCTCTCCCTTACTGACGATGGTCATCCGATCGGCTGGCAGGCCGAGGCTGGTCAGGTAATCACGGACCGCGTCAGCGCGGCGCTCGCCCAGCGCAAGGTTGTACTCGTTGGTCCCGCGCGAGTCAGCATGCCCCTCGATCATGACCTTCGTCGTCATCCACTTCTTCATCCACTCGACGTCGCGTTGCAGAACACCCCGTGACTCTTCGTTGAGATCGCTGCCGTCGAGCGAGAAAAACACGTCCCCGAGCGGTTTTTCGCTATTCAGCTGGTCGAGTGTCTTCGTGCGGAAGATTTCTTCCTCGCTCGGCGTCTTGGGCGGCTCCGGCTTCGGCGCGGGCGGCGGCGGTGGCGGTGGTGCCGTAGTCGCCGGTGGTGGCGCGGGGGGCGGTGCCGGAGCAGGCGGCGGAGGCTGGGGCTTGGGATTATGGTGACAGGCGATTCCGCTCAGGGCGGACAACAGTACGAGGGTGGCGCACAGTTCGAATCTGCGAATCATCAACGAATCTCTCCCCATTGGTTCGCGGCGATCTGCAAACCAATCGTCACGTAGAATTGATTGGACCGGAGCTTACCGGCCCTTCCTGACGCTGTCAACGATCGTATCGGCACATGGACCGACTTCTGCAGGCCACGGCGCGTGCCGAACGCGACCATTTCTGGTTCAAAGGCTTCCGCCGCTTCATGGCCCCTCTCGTCCGGGAGGCCGCGCGCGGTCGCTCGCATCCGCGTCTCCTCGATTGCGGGTGCGGTACCGGACACAATCTGATCTGGCTTCGCGAGTACGGCGAGGTCACCGGCATCGATTTGACGTGGACCGGGCTCAGCTTTGCGCGAAGCGGCGGCGAGCGCCGGATCGCGCAAGCCACCGCCGCGAGCCTCCCATTTCCAGACGCGACATTCGACGTCGTCACGTCCTTCGACGTGATCTACGCACTGGACGATGCGGTAGAAGCTGCCGCGGTCGCTGAAATGTTCCGAGTGCTGCGGCCCGGGGGATTTCTCGTGCTGAATGTCGCGGCGATGGACCTGCTCAAAGGAAATCATTCGGTCCTGGCCCACGAGGTGCGTCGTTACAGCCGGGCCTCACTGTCGGACCGTTTGACGCGAGCCGGCTTCGATATCCGCCGCATGTCCTACACGAACGCAACCATCTTGCCGATCGTCGCCGGCGTGCGGCTTCTGCAGCGTGTCTCAGGCCACGAGGAGTCGAACCAGGAAATTTCGATCCCGCCGGCTCCAGTCAACGCCGCCCTGACCGCGGCACTCGCGATCGAAGCAGGACTGCTGCGGATCGTGAACATGCCCTTTGGCAGCTCGCTGATGGCCCTCGCCCGAAGACCAGCCTCTCAGTGACTGTGGCCCGGGAAAGACCGGATCGCGGTCCCGCACCACCGGATCGCGGACCGCGGACCGTGGAACCGGTTATTTCACCGTGTACGAATAGATACGCAGGGCGAGATGCCGTTTGTCCAGTGACCCTTGCCTGTCTGCAGGAACAAAGAATTTGTCGCTGGTCACGATGACCCGGCCGTCCGCAGCGGCAAGCGCGTCCGCCGGCAAAACGATGGACTGCGTGAAGTCCGACGCGGGGCTAAAGCGAGCGAGTTCGCGACTCCCGATCGTCACCGCGACCGAGGGAGGCGCATCGAAATACGTCAGCGGCGATTCCCCTGAGAGCGTCAGGGTCACGTTGCGGCCGATCGGCCGCACCCACAGCGCAGCTTTTTCCGACGCCCATCGCCAGGAGCGCGCGGTGCGCGGATTGTATTCCGGCTCATACCAGCCCTCGTCTACCGCGAGCATCGGCGTGCCGGGACTTTGCAGATCGAACTGTTCCAGTGCAACCGGAGTGGACGTGGTCGATCCGGCCGATGGTCGCGCTGACACTTCAAGCGGCAGGTAGCCGCTCCCGGCAAGCGCACCCTGCGGCAAGGCGATTCGCCGCAGGAAGAACCCTGGCTTGACGTCGAACGACTCGAGCGTCGTACCGCCAAGCGTCAGCAGCAGCTGCATCGGCGCACTGTCGGAATCGCCAAGGTGCCGGCCGCCGATCGCGAGAGCGGCTTCCTCCGGACGCGATCGAAGCCACGCGACACTTGGCTTCCGATGCGGCCCCAAGCCGCCGCGAGCCGTGACGCCGGCGACCTCCGCCGTCAAGGCCCACCCGCGATCGAGCATCCAGCCTGGGGGCTGCATCGCATACAGATCTGAATCACCGGGCCGTGTTCCGCCGACGAACGGCGGTTCGATGAAGTCCCAGCGAAATTCCAGTGGAGGCCGTCTCGAGGCAGGATCGATCAGGGCGAGGTCGGTACGGCGCGGATCGGCCACAAACATGATTTCACTCGAGGGTTCCGAGCGCCACTGCTCAACCAGCGCGAGCCACTCCTGACCGTGCTGAGCTCTGAGCACGCGGCTGGGAGCGAACCCGTCTTTCCCCGCTTGTGACCGCGTGACCTGCAGCCAGTCGACCGCACGGCGGGCGACTGCATGCAGTCCCACAATGCGCGATTCGCCGTCGTGGCCGAGCCGTGGGCGGGCCGCTTCGCCGAGCGCACGAAAGGCCGGACTACTTCTCGTGCCGTAGGCGATCGTCGCGGGTACCGAGAGCGTGAGAGACCAAACGACGAACCCTGCGGTCCCGACGACAGCCGCAGTGGCTCGGCGCCAGTCGAGGGCCGAGACGGCGAGGAAGCCGACGGGGATTACCAGCGGCAGCGCATACCTGACGGTGACGACTTCTTGAAAGAGGAGATGGAACACCGCATACGGCACGTAGCCGGCGATCAGCAGGGCAATCGCGCGCGGCCGCAGCCACAGCACCCGAAGGCCGCCGGCGAGCGCAGCACCCATCACGATGGCACCCGCGATCACGCCGCCCCAGGGCCACAGAAACGAATACATCACTGCATCCACCGCCGCGCCTTTGGTGCGCGTCGTCCACAACATCACCACTCCGGAAAAGTCTTCTCCGGCCTGCGAGCCAAGTGCCCTGGCATACTCCGTCAAGCCACCGCTCGCAGCGATGAGAGGAACGCCCCACGCGAGAACTCCCGCGGCCGCTGCGGCGATCGCCGTCATGCGATTGCGCGCGGTCAAACCGCTGCGGGGCTGCAGCAGCGCGAGCAGGAGCAACGGCAATGTCAGCAGCGCCGTCTGTGAACGGACCCCGACTGCGAGCCCGGCGACAAATCCGCCCCACAGCAGTGCGGACGGGCCGCTCGACCCGGTGAGCACTGACACGATGAGCGCCTGCGCCGTAATTGCAGCGGCCAGGCCTGTCATGTCACTCAGCGGACGAAGAGCCGTGAACCAGAATAGCGGAGAGATCAAGACGACGGCGGTCGCGCACGTTGCGACACGGGTCGTTGTCGATCCAGGCCTCACGCTGCCCAGCGCGACAAAAAGTGTGTACAGCGCAAACACGAGTGCGGCACCGGCGAGCGCGCTCCACATCGCGAGGCCCGCAACTTCGGGCCGCGAGACGTGCGCGACGCGCAGCACCGATGTCGACACCTTCGCCAGCGCGATGAACACCGGATAGCCGGGCGGATGCGGCTGGTGCTTCGCGACGTCGAAATGCACGACGCCCAATGCGAAGTTGATCGAGTCGATGTCTTCGAGAGAAGGCGGAAGGAACAGGAGATGCGCCGCCAGGAAGACCACCGCGAGCGCCGCAATGGTTGTTCGCAAGCGGGTGAGATCAGACCTGTCGTAAACGGAGCGCTTCGTTCAAGCTTCCGAGGCGGTATCCTCGCAGATCGACCGTGACGTGGGCGTAGCCGAGCGCGCGCAGCCTGGTGTCGATGGCATCGGCCATCGCCGGTTCAAGGGCGCGCGCAATCTCGTCCCGCCCCAGCTCGAGCCGCGCAATCGTGTCGTGATGACGCACGCGGGCAATGCGGAACCCCAGATCGTGGAGCACTGCTTCGGCGCGTTCGATCATCCGCAGCTTTTCGTCGGTGACTTCCGTGAAGTACGGAATGCGCGATGAGAGGCACGCCGACGCCGGTTCATCCCACGTCGGCAGGCCGGCGCGTCGCGACAGCTCCCGGATGTCGTCTTTGGTCAGAGCCGCTTCATCGAGCGGACTCCGGACCCCAAACTCCCGGGCCGCTTGCCGGCCCGGCCGGTAATCCCCGCGGTCGTCTGCGTTGCTTCCGTCGGCAATCACCGGGATACCGCGCTCGCGAGCGATCGCCGCGAGATGGGTATACAGCTCGTGCTTGCAGAAATAGCAGCGGTTGGCCGGGTTCGCTCGGTACTCGGGGCGATCCATCTCCGCCGTCCGAATGACGAGATGGTTCAACCCGACCTGCTCGGCCACACGCCGCGCAATCGCGCGATGCCGTTCAGGATAGCTGGGACTGTCTGCGGTGACGCACAACACGCCGGGACCAAGAGCCCGGTGCGCAGCGTAGGCGAGATAGGCACTGTCGACGCCACCGCTGTAAGCCACGATCAGCGACGGCAGCTCGCGCAGCGTTCGATCGAGCGCCGCCTCTTTGCTTTCGAGCGAGGCGGTAGACAAGGACGTCGCATCCCCCGCGGTCGGGGCGTGCGGCACTAGTCGAAGTCCTCCCCGGCGGTGTCGTCCTCGTCGTCGACTTCGTCGTCGTCATCGAAGTCGTCGTCTTCACCCTCGGCCTCGTCGTCGTCCTCGTCTTCGTCGTCGTCTTCCTCGACCGATTCGAGTTCCACGGGCGAAATACTGGTCACTTCGAGATTGGATCCGCAGTCGGGGCAGCTGATTAGATCGCCCTTGTCGACATCGAACTCGTCGACTTCGATTTCGGCATCACATTCCGGGCAGGTGGCCATACATGCTCCTGGCGGCGGTCGCTTCCTCCGCGCGGCTGGCGATCGCAGGAGCGCACGGTGCGCTCGTGTCCAATCGCGATAACCTTCGGATTATAGCGAGAACCTGATAAATTCTGCAACGAGCCTAACGCGCGGCGCGCACGCGTCCGATACGATTTCACGTGACTGCGGCTACTGTGACCACCACGAAAACCGTCATCGTCGCCGACGATACCGCATTCGTGCGGGATCGATTCGCCACCGCCCTGTTGAGCGCGGGGCACTCCGCCCTGACGGTCAAGAGCGCGGCGGAGCTGCTCGTACGGGTGCGCGCGGATCTCGCACGCATCGACCTCATCGTACTCGACCTTCGGTTGCCGCATGCGGGTGGCGTCGAGCTCGTCAGGTCCATCCGCAAGCTCGATCAGGGCCGACTGCCGATTCTCGTTTTCAGCGGAACTATCGCGACGGCCGACGAGGTGCGCGATCTGGCGGCACTTGGGGTCGCGGGGTACGTCAACGAATACAGCGCGGTGCAGCATATTCTGCCGTCGCTGGCGCCGCATCTTTTTCCCGACAACTTCAATCGACGCGGCAGTCCGCGCGTCGTGCTCGGGATCCCGGTCGCCTATCGGTTTGGCAACACGATCGCGGCGGCCTTGACACTGAACTTGAGCAAGGGTGGCCTCGCCATTCGCACGATGAGTCCGCTGCCGGAAGGATCGAAGGTGCGCGCGCGATTCCGGCTGCCGGGATCGAAACGCGACATCGAGGGCGAGTCACGAGTCGCCTGGAGCGACCGGCGGGTTGGAATGGGGCTGCAGTTCGAGAAAGTAGAATCCGGGGATCAGGCCGCCGTCGATGAGTTCGTCGACCAGCATTTCTTCACAAACCGCAAAGCGTGACACCTTCAGCCTTTTCAGATCACTCTCTTAACAGCCGCAACGCATTGGCGATGACTACCAATGACGCGCCCATATCCGCCGCGACCGCCATCCAGAGTGTGGCCGCGCCGGTGACGGCAAGAATCAGAAACGCGCCTTTCAGCACAATCGAAAACGCAATGTTGGCGCGGATGTTTCGCATCGTCGCGCGGCTGAGACGCAGCGCGTAGGGAATCTTCAACAACTCGTCGGCCATCAGCGCGACGTCCGCCGTCTCGAGCGCCGCATCGGTGCCGGCCACACCCATCGCAATTCCGACGTCGGCCGCCGCAAGCGCCGGAGCGTCGTTGACCCCGTCCCCGACCATCGCCAGCGACCCGTAACGGCGGCGGAGATCTTCGACCGCCGCTACTTTGTCCTCGGGCAGTAATGCCGCACGATAGCCGTCGAGATCGAGCGATTCGGCCAACGTCTTGGCCGCTGACTCCTGATCGCCGGTCAAGAGAATCACCTGGGTGATCCCTTGTTGACGCAGCAGATCGACGGCATCTCGCGCGCCCTCGCGCGGCTGATCAGCCACCCCGATGACACCAACGGCGCTGCCCGCCGCCGCCACCATTACGGAGCCGCATCCCCGATCGGTGAATGTCTGGAGCGACGCTTCCAGTTCCGCAGAGCACAGTCCGCGCTCTTCAAATAACCGATGGCTGCCGGCCACCAGCGCATGGCCACCGAGACGTGCCTGGGCGCCTCGGCCCGGCAACGCCTGGAAGGCCTCGACCGCGACGGGCCGGATCCCGGTCTGCGAGGCGTAGTCAACGATCGCTCGCCCAATCGGATGCTCCGACCGCGCTTCCAACGAGGCGGCGAGCCGCACGACTTCCGCCGATTCGACCCCCGTCATCGGCAGGACGTCGACGACGTGAAGCCGTCCATAGGTGAGCGTTCCGGTTTTGTCGAACGCAATGCAGCGAATCGACGCCATCTTCTCGAGATGCACGCCGCCTTTAATCAACACGCCTTTGCGCGCCGCCGCGGCGAGCGCCGAAACGATCGACACGGGCGTGGAGATGACGAGAGCACATGGACACGAGATGACCAGCAGCACGAGCGAGCGATAGAACCATGTGGCCCAGCTCGCCGATGCGATGAGTGGTGGCGCAAAGGCCACCACCACCGCCAGCGCGAGGACCACGGGCGTATAGATGCGCGAAAATCGATCGACAAAGGCCTGGCTTGGCGCGCGCTGCGCCTGCGCGCGCTCGACGAGATGGATGATGCGCGCCAGGGTGGAATCCTTGCGCAGCCGGGTTACGACAACATCGAGTGCGCCGCGGCCGTTGATGGTGCCGGCAAACACGTCGTCGCCGGCAGTCTTCTCAATCGGCAGCGACTCGCCGGTGACCGGCGCCTGGTTCACGTAGCTGTCGCCGGCGAGCACGCGGCCGTCGAGCGGCACCTTTTCACCGGGCCCGACCAGAATCGTGTCGCCGACCGCCACGTCGTCCACGGGTATGCGGTCGTGCTGGCCATCGCGCAGGACAAGCGCCTCGACGGGTGCCAAATCCATCAGCGCCCGGATGGCGCCGCGGGCGCGATCCATTGCGCGACTCTCGAGCAGCTGCGCGAGCGCAAACAGGAACACCACTGACGCGGCCTCGGTCCACTCGCTGAGAGCGATGGCGCCGGCGACGGCGATGACCATCAGCACGTTGATATCGAGGGCGCCAGAGCGGATGGAGGTGGCAGCTCGTCGCGCGGTAAAGACGCCGCCGAGCGCGACCGACATGGCAAACGGAATCCACGCCCACGACGGAGGGCCGAAGAATGAGACGCCGACGCCCGCCGCGAAGGCAAGCCCCGACCCGGCGAGCAGTTGCATCCGGGTTCCGGCCGAGGCGGCAACCGGTGCAGGCTCCTCGTGTTCCAGCCATGCACGCATGCCGGTCTGGGCGACAGCTTCGGCGATTACTCCCGTCGACAATTTCGCTGCGTCGTATTTGATGCGAAGCCGCTGCCCGATGACGTCGGCGTCCAGCGCTTCGAGGCCGGAGAGCCGCTTTAGCCGGCGTTCGAGAATGGCGACTTCCTCATGGCAATCCATCCCTTCAACCTTGAAGGTGGACTCGGCGTGGAGTTCGCAGATCTGACAGGTACTCATCGCGCGGCCCGCGATTCTTCGACGTGCGTCGAGGCCTGCTTCAGCAGTTCCAGGATGTGCTGATCGTCCACGGCGTAGTAGACCAGTCGGCCCGCGCGGCGAGGCCGGACCAGGCGCATGCCGCGAAGCAGGCGCAGTTGGTGTGAGACTGCTGACTCGCTGATGCCAACCAGCGATGCGATATCGCAGACGCACAGCTCTCCGCCCGACAACGCATCGAGCATCCGCACGCGTGTCGGATCTCCGAGCACACGAAACGTGTCGGCAAGCGCGTGGACGGTTTCCGAACGCATCAACGCGGTCTTGCGCTTGTCGGCGAGATGACTCGCGTCGCAAGCCGGAGCCTCAATACTGGTGGGAAGTGACATATGAATATATGAGCAAGTGCTCATATATAGAGTAACGCGACGCCCGGCCATTAGGCAAGTCGGCCCGTGTGACCACGACGCCACACCGGGGCATCGTGACACGTCTTGACACATTTTTGCCGGTGTCGGTAGTATGCGGGATCGGGCTGTAATCGGCCTTCTATCTATACCTTACGCAGCAGGACGGGAACGGCAAGGTTCGCGCTAGCAATGTACCGAACGGAGTAATCGTGTGATCGAAGTCCAGCACATCACCAAGCAGTATGGGCGCGTCACCGCGGTCGACGACGTCAGCTTTCGAGTCGAGCGCGGAGAGATTCTTGGTTTTCTCGGGCCTAACGGCGCCGGCAAGACCACAACGATGCGGATCTTGACTGGCTACATGCCAGCCACAGAAGGACGCGCCGTCGTCGCGGGTTACGACGTATTCACGCACCCGATCGAAGCAAAGCGGCGCACCGGGTATCTTCCAGAGACTCCTCCGCTGTATCCCGATATGACGACTCGCGAGTATCTGGATTTCGTCGCGAAGATCAAAGGTGTCCCGGCCAAGGAGCGGAAACCGCGCGTCGAAGCGGTGATGGAGCGCACGCGCATCGCCGACATGGCAGACCGTCACTGTTCGAAGCTGTCGAAAGGATACCGGCAGCGCGTCGGTCTGGCTCAAGCGCTGATTCATAACCCCGACGTGCTCATCCTCGATGAACCGACGGCGGGGCTGGATCCAAAGCAGATCATCGAAACCCGAGACCTGATTCGAAGTCTTGCCGGCGATCACACCATCGTGCTCAGCACGCATATCCTTCCGGAGGTCGCGCAAACCTGCCAGCGCGTGGTCATCATCAACAAGGGTCGGGTCGTTGCGGTGGACACACCCGACAATCTGACGGCCAGGTTGAAAGGCGCCGCGACCTTATACGTGCAGGTGGATGCGCCGGGCGCCGATGCTGGCGCGGCACTCGCCGCGGTCCGTGGTGTC
>Ga0222622_10000149_pt1 | contig 24337 bp, 33 predicted proteins | sample PLM2_5_b1metaG_FD_177335 | JGI IMG/M metagenome (GOLD analysis project Ga0222622, IMG submission 177335) | Groundwater sediment microbial communities from an aquifer in East River, Colorado, USA - PLM2_5_b1 | ecosystem: Environmental > Terrestrial > Soil > Riparian zone | place: USA: East...
TCTCCCCCTCGCGCGCACGTGCGCGTAACATCCGAAACCAATTAGGGAGTTAGACGCGCGATTTGCCGCCCATCTCAGCGAAACTCACGGTTCGCTCTCATTGAAAGGATAGCCGTTTGTCCGGTCGCGTTTCATGCTATGGTTGGTTCTAGACGCAAAGGACTAAAAACAAATGCTGGAATTCATTATTGGGCTCGTGATTGGTGCCGGGGCGATGTACGCGGCATTCAAGTTGGGCTACCTAAAACTGTAATGCCTAGAAGGAAATCTCCCATGGTCCGCCTCACCAAGGACGAGATCACTTAGGCTTGTATCGAGGCCTTAACGCTCCTTCGACCTGCTGCCCCATTCGGTCGGCTGTGGTAATGGCGGGCCGGACAGGCAGCAAGCCGTGCAACTTAGCGGCTTGCTTCCCAACGTCCGGGATTCCCTGGTTCCTGTAGCTGCGCACTTGAACCCCAGCGGCCATCGTTTAACTCGCGATCATTAGCTGACAACACAGCGAAATACGAGCCCACGGCTAACACTTTTGGATCACTGACACGCATCGTGCCGCCGAGCAGAGCGACGCGTTCGCTGATGCTAGCCCGACCTGTGTTTCTTAGCGGTGCAGAGGGCGTGAAACTAGGAGATCCCCGAATCGCCGATTCGAGTTCTACACCGTCGCGATGCGCATCTTGAGATTGCCGGCGATGATTTCCCAGTACTTCACGGGAATGGCTATCCATCGGTCTGCGACAGTAAACGCTAGTATTGGCGTTTCATTTCGCTGATCCACTTATTACAAGATTCATCGCTTTGTCTTTGCTCATCATGAAGAGTGGATCGCGGCTTGAATCATCGCTGTGGCCTATCCTGTAGAAAGCCACAGGCGCCACATCTCCACGCTCAAAATAGTCGGGCATGCGTTCGTCGATCACGCCCGTAAATTGTTCGCCCACCTTTGTCCAATCGAAGTCGTATGCTCCTAACTCTTGTCCATGACCACCCTGTTTGTTTCGCTATCCAGCGGAACGTCCTCATATCTACCCGATAACCGGGATTACGCATTGCCAGATATTCAGCCCTCCACTCCTTCATGGTTGGCGGCCGTCCATTTACCTTCTGATATTTCCAATTAGCGATTCCAATTTCGCGATGAGCCTGACTGCACGGCTCGCCGGACAACATCCCGAGACCATATTTTTCTGAAGCTCGATAAAGTTCATCGAACCTGTTCGACAGAGCGTGTGCCACTAGCCCGGGAGCAATTAGTTTTTTTATAAATTTCTGCATTGCCGCGCTTCCTTCAGGTTCGCCATCCTGCCGCATTTCCTGAAACATCCTAATCCATTGTATGAGCATCAGAGTGTCCCCCGCCACTTTTCTGCCTGGACCTCGGCCTTTCTTTTTCATTTGAGCAGTTGCGCCATGCGCTGCGAGTGAACCGGGCGGACGTGGCTATAGGCTTTTAGAATGAGAAGGCCCCCGTCTCGATGCCCCTGCCATTGAGCAATGGTCTTTACGTCAACGCCAAGCTCGATTGCCCGAGTGATAAACATTCGACGCAAACTTCGGTGAGTGAAATGTGCCAACCCAAGGCGCACGCACGCATTCGTAAGCGCCTTTCTTGCCTCGTTAATTTGAAACAGCCGCTCGTTGTGCGCCTTGCGCGCGCATAGTTTTTTAAGCAGCGGCCGCAGTTGCGGGTAGATAGGCACAGCAAATCCGGCGCTTGTTTTGTGGCGATATGCGATGATGTGGCCGGCGGCTAGATCCACATCGGCTGGAGTGAGTGATGCAGCCTCGGCTGCGCCAAGCCCCGCTAGCCCTAGAAACTCGACAAAGTCCCCCGACTGTTCGGCGACCTGGTTAAACTTCTGAGCGCGAATCTCAGCGACGATCTGTTTGAATTGCTCGAATGTGGGCGTCAGTCGGATAGGCGTTTTCCGCTTGCGATATTTGAGTTCCCTCGCGGGATTCTCAGCGATGACGCGATCGCGTACCGCTGTCTCCAGCGCGTCACGTACCAGCATTAGTGCTGAATTGTAATAGCTGGCGGATTTGTGCCCGTAATGCGTCGCCAGCCACGCCTTGATTTGTGACGGTTTTAGTTCACGCAACGGCAACGTTTCCGCGCCAAACAACGTGGACTTGATGTTGTCGATGATGACGTTTTTATCTTCGACGGTGGACTTCGCGCCGATCAGTGTTGTGCGGTAATCGTCCAGTACGGCAGCAAAACTCTTATTACCGCTTACTGCGTCCGTGCGCTCCAATGTGCGCCGGAAGTCCGCCAGTCTGCGTTTTGCTAACGAGCTATCACTGGTCTCCAGTGATTTGCGGTGAAGCTTGCCACGGTACCGCACCCGTGCGAAATATCGTCCGTTGGGGACATAACGATAAAGGCCGATGGCGCGTGAAATCTTCTCCCATGTGTTCTTTTGTGTATCCGACATGGCACTCAATGATACAGTATCCGAAGCCAGTGACAATAGGAGATTTCTTGAATTTTGAAATCTACCGTAAATTACTTTTAGAGAGTTGTTTATGAGTGTCAGATGGGGGCATAGCTCAGTTGGTAGAGCGCCAGCTTTGCAAGCTGGAAGTCAGGGGTTCGAATCCCCTTGCCTCCAGTCTACGCTCGCGTCATGACGGAGAGCGAAGGCTGTCGCGCCGTAGCCTTGGCGAAGGCGGACTCTTTTGGCCTTGTGGATGCAAACGCGGCGAGCTACGACTCGGCAAGCCAACGACGAAGCGTGACAAAGTTCTTCTACATCTATGTTTTGCAGAGCGAGCGCGACAAAGACCACTTCTACACTGGCTTAACGGACGACTTGCGTAAATGACTGAGAAATCATAACGCAGGACGAATTCTTCACACCGCGAAATGGCGACCCTGGCACTTGAAGGCATATTTCGCGCTTTCCGATCGGGTTCGCGCTGCGAGGTTTCGAGCGCTATCTCAAATCGGCATCTGGACGCGCATTTGTAAAGAAACATCTCTGATTCGACATGCTGGTCGCTCTGCACTAGCGGGAGCGTAATCCCCTTGCCTCCAGTCTTTGCTCGCGTCGTGGCGGAGAGCGAAGACTGTCGCGCCGCAGCCTTGGCGAAGGCGGACTCTCGTTTAAATGTGATTAGTGAATAATGATCGCTGATGGAAAATCGTGGCCGCTTGACCGATCACTGTTCACCGATCACTGTTTACTTCCTCAAAGCGGGCCTGTAGCTCAGTTGGTTAGAGCATGCGCTTGATAAGCGCAGGGTCACTGGTTCGAGCCCAGTCAGGCCCATTCTTATTCTTCAATGTCGACGCGCTTGCATTCACAGCGGACTCAGATCACTCCTCAAAACTGGAAATAAACAAACGGAACCGGACCGGTTGCCGGGAAGAGTTCGAGAGCCAGGAATGCGCACAGGTATGCCGGGATTTGAACGCGCGCTGGTTGCAAAGCCAGGCGATCAATGAACTGATTTCGTTCCTGCGCGGCGGCCAGGAACAGAGAAATGAAAATGAGCACAATCGTCCCAGTGGTCAGCAGGAATTCGCCAGTTACGTGCTGAAAACCGAATAACGCGCCTAACACATATCCGCTGGTCTGGAGGGTCTTTGGCCGAAAGAAAGCCGCACTTAACACAAAGGCCGCAAACATCAATCCGACGCTAAACGGCACCACGTAGCGCTTTTTCATGACTCTATCGATGGGTGTACCGACCGTTGCTCGATCGAACAGCCGATACCCAACGAGCAGCATACCGTGGTATGCCCCCCAGACCACAAATGTCCAGTTCGCTCCGTGCCATAGTCCCACGAGTACCATTACAACCAGCATGTTACGGTACAAGACGAATCGCCCCTTTCTTCCCCGGCTGAACGGCATGAATATATAGTCACGCACCCAGGTCGAGAGCGTTATATGCCACCTCTGCCAGAGGTCAGGCGGATTTCTGGATAAGAATGGGCGCGCAAAATTTAGTGGAAATTCAAAGCCGAGCAGCTTGGCGCAACCGCGAGCGATGTCCGTATAACCAGAAAAATCGAAGAACACCTGCATGAAGAAGGCAAGACAGCCTGACCAAGCAGCCAGCCAGCCTGGGTGCGCCGCTGGATCGCTGAAGTATGAGTCCGAGACCACAGCGAAACGATCGGCAAAGACCATCTTCTTCAACAGACCAGACAGGACGAGTATAATACCGCTCTGAATTACAATTGCCGCGGGACGCCGCCAGTATTGGATCTGAGAAATAAATTGCCGGGCGCGAATGATTGGACCCGCAATAAGATGCGGGAAGAATGCAATGAACAGCGCGTAGTCGATCGGGTTTCTGACGGCCTTCATTTTTCCCCAATAGACATCGAGTGTGTATGAAAGGCTGGCGAACGTGTAGAAGCTGATTCCGACAGGTAGAACAACTTGTAGCACTACAGATGACTTCGGGATATGCAGCAAGCCGGCTAGGGAACCCGCAAAGAAGTCATAATACTTAAAGAAACCAAGAATCCCAAGGTTGACCACGAGGCTAACAGCGAGCAGGACCTTCTTACGGCACCCGCTTGTCACTTCCAGCCAAATCCCCAGGAAGTAGTCAGCTACCGTAGAAGTTAGAATTAGTACTATAAATCGCGGATCCCACCACATGTAAAACACGTAGCTTGCGCATAGGAGTAGTAGTTTTCCTATGCGAAACGGCATGCTGTAGAACAGCACAGCCACAATCAGAAAAAAGATCCAGTACTGGAAGCTATTAAAAAGCATCAGCGATACTTATGTTAAGAACGGTGCTCGTTGTCTCATTCGCCTGACATAAGATCATGTCCACTGGAGTTCCGAATAGCTGAACAGTGTGTCCTTCGAATCGGTCCATTCGCAGCTAGTTGTGACTTCGAACTGGAGTATTCCTGCGAATCAGCTGAGCCAAGATGCCCCACCAGCTGAGCTACTAGTGTTTCCGTGAATCTTTGCCGACCTCTAGCGTTCAGGTGGTATCCGTCAAAATAATATTCTGGTGTTTCGAGAAAATCGAATGTTCGCTCCGGAAGCGAAAAGGCCGTTTTGTGGGCTATGACGCCTGCAAGGACAGGGTGGTATGCCGTAGACAATCCAGTAAACTCTACAAATGGACCGCGAGGGAGAGGCGTAAGCACAATTGCCGTAGGACTATTCGAGTAACGATCCATGATCTGCGGGATCCAATCGCGCTGGAGCTTGAGGAAGTATTCGATTTCCGCTGGAGACGGCCGTACCAAGCTCTTACGGACAGCTTCTCGCTGGGGTTCAGTTAATCGTGGCGAGAACGTTACCTGGCCTGTCTTGGGGTCATAAGACGTGCCCACCAAGTCGTAGTCCCGGCCTTTGTAAACCGCGCGGGAATGCAGTCTCTTCGGCTCCTGCTGAACACTTCTTATGCGCGCCATGGGATGTTCAAGAAGATCAGAAACATCGCTTTGATATGCCGACCCTCGCAGTATGCACGCCGTAAACGCTCTAAACCGACCGGACCATCGCTGAAACCCAGAGGCAAAATCGAAACAATCTGCATACCGCAACAGCGGAGCCGCCATGGAAATTCTCAACGGGTCGGCGGTGCTTGGTTCGTATCCAATGCCGTAAGGAATGACGATGGCCCAGTAGCGTCGCGCTGTTGGATCGACTTCCCGAATCATATAGTACCACGTGTTAACGGAAGAGGCTGGCTCGGCGAGACTCACAAATTTAAACCCGGCGGTGGAACCGAGCTGGTCAGCCACCATGGTAGAGAACCCTTCTGCCATTCTCGAATCTCCCAGAATGAGCACCTCTTTAAGACCCGATGGAGGGCGCTGCTTTTCGGCTCGCGTAATTGCTGCCAATCGCCCCGCGTAGGAATCGGGGGCTAAGATCGAGACGTACAATCGCGTATGAAAAATGACACCATCCAGACAAACGAACGCGGCTACCCCGAGCAGAAGGTTTCGTGCAACATGGAGTGGGCGAGGCGACGTTGTTGGCTCGGTAGGAAATGTCGTACGCAACGTTCCTGTTGAGCTGAGGTAAACGGCGATATATACAATCACTATCAGCGTCACAACCAGAAGCCAGCGAACTCCGCCTCCTAATAACGTGGCGCTCGGAGAGGCTTCACTTTGAGTAGTTCCAGACACAGTTACTGTGGCAAGCAACGCTCGCCGCTGGTCGTCACTGTAAAGCTCGAAAACGAAGCTACCCGCCCGAATCCACGGAACGACCCGCCTCCCTTTCGGGCTCGTAGCAAACAAAACCGGCTTGCGGTCTTTTGTCGTTACAAACACGAACCCAATCGAACCATTGCCTGTATCCCATTGGATCTCAGTGCTGCCGCTTCCACTAGTGATCGTTACTTGCTCGGGCTTTGCTGTGATAACAGGCCCAATCGGAGAGTTCCCTGTGTTGTCGGCCGCTGCAGCTTGTTCGGCGGCGTCTCCGAACATTCGCATTGTTGCTAAAAACATAGCGAAACACATCACACCAGCAGCCAACAGTGAGCGAGCTTTCGCGGCCGCCCAAGCGTTGCGCGCGCCAACTTGAGACGGATCACACACTTTGTCGTTTAACCGCGGTGCCGCATTCACGAGTGATCATCTTGTTTAGTTTAAACAGTCGCAACAGGAGAAGCTGGCGATCTGCGAAGTCATAATCGCGCATCCACGAACTGGCTCTGAGTGCTGCTTGCGATCTTTTTGGAATGGCGGCGTGCGAAACTCGCACCGAGCAACAGTCCGAAAAATGCTCCTGCAATATCCAGGATGACGTCGCGAACGGAGGGAGTACGCGACTTGACGAATGATTGGTGGAATTCGTCGCTCGCGGCAAAAGCTGCGCAAGCGAGCAGAACTGCGCCAAACAACATTGGCATTTTCACGCGCAGACTTAGACCGCTGCGAAGTGCACGCCAGAGGAGAAGAGCAAGAATCGCGTATTCGCCGACGTGTGCGCATTTGCGCATGATGATGAGGATGAACAAGATTCTCTCCGGTGCCATCCCGGGTTTCAACCAGAGCAAAATCGGAACCATTAGTCGCGATGTATGCTCGGCGGACATGAGATTGGTTGAGCCAAGAAAAATCACGGCGAGCCAAACCAATAAGGGCAGCCAATATTTAAGGAAGGATTTCATCCGAAGGTCATGTCGCAAGTCAAAGATCGGAGGAGTATCTTTTGCATCAGCCGATCTGCATCTAAAATCTGCCAATTGAAATCAGAAATCAGAAATCAGAAATCAGCAATCGGTGCTCTCCTCACCTTCCGACCGATTTTCATGGAGCGAATCTGGGGCGGCGAGAGGCTTGAATCAAAATTTGGCAAAAAACTGCCGTCAAAGGCGCGAATTGGCGAGTCATGGGAGATTGTCGATCGTCCCGAAGCGCAAAGCGTCGTAGCGTGCGGTCCACTTAAGGGCAAGACTCTGCATGAATTGTGGACGCAGGATCGATCATTGATCTTTGGCGAGCTTCCCGACGCTCCGCGATTTCCCTTGCTCGTCAAACTTCTCGATGCGCACGAGAATCTTTCCTTGCAAGTGCACCCGGCAGAACAAGTCGCCAGGAAAGTAGGCGGCGAGGCGAAAACAGAATTTTGGTACGTTGCCGCGGCCGATCCGAACGCTGAACTTTTCCTCGGGTTTTGCAAACCGATTGCACGCGATCAATTCGAAATCGCACTGCGCGAGGGAACAGCTGCTGATTACGTTCAAAAAATTCCCGTTAAACCAGGCGACGCGGCATTTCTTCCAGCCGGGCGGATTCACGCGGTGGGCGCAGGCAATCTGTTAATTGAAATCCAACAGAATAGCGACACCACTTATCGCGTATTCGACTGGAATCGTGTAGATGACAAAGGCAAGCCGCGGCAGTTGCACATCGAGCAAGCGCTCCAATGTGTCGATTTTAACGACGTCGGTCCCAAATTAGTCGAACCACAAGGTGAACTTCTTATCAGGCACAAACGGTTTGAGGTTCAAAAATGGAACCTTGACCTGCCGCGTGCGGTTGCGCCGCACGGGCAATTCGCAATCATTTGCTGTCTGAGTGGGAAAGTTGGCTGCGCAGATGTCCATTTTGCTCCCGGACATTTTTTTCTAGTCCCGGCTCAGTTGCACGATCGTCAACTGAAACCCCTTGACGCGCAAACAAGCCTTTTACGTGTAACAATTCCGGTGCTGTAGGCCGGTCTCTGAGCGCAGAATATGTTGTTTGTCGATCAGAGATCACTGCTGCAGTTTAGACCTGAATCCAAATCCGCCGGACCACTTCACGATTTTTGACCGGGATCACGTTAGTCTTTTGTGGCGCATCCTCTTTTCGCGCGGTCGAAACAATGAAAGTGCCCGCTCCGCACAGCGAGAAGCAAAGCAAAACGATCGCGATCTTCGTCAGCAAGTTCACGGATTACTTCCAAGTTTATCGCCGTCTTTCAACCAGAAGCGTCTCCCAAGCGCCGCAGGTAAGTAAAGCTGTAAATTCCGGTCGCATGCCCATCTGCCCACCGCGGTTGCAATGCGTAACCGCCTATCAAATCGAAGCCGGTCAGTTGAAAACCTTTGTCGGTGTAGCTCACCTGTGGGCGCGAGAGATTGCCAAGCACGTCGGGTTCGCCACCGCAGGCAGCACACGGGCAGGCGCGTCGGAGCGTTTCGAGCTTGATAAAGGATTCTGCGCCGTCCTTCCAGGAAATGGCAAGCTCGTCTCCTATTTGCTGAATGTTAGTTGGCTCCAAGCGCATTCTGACCAATCGACAATTATTTAGCCACGAATTGACACGGATGAAATACGGATACGAAAAAGAACGGGGATTCAGCTTTCAGAAATCCGTGAAAGTCCGTGTTCATCAGTGGCTTTCTGCTTCTTGGAGCGTTGTCCGAAAATCGCAGTGCCTACGCGGACGAGCGTGGCGCCTTCCTCGACTGCGATGGGAAAATCTTGGGTCATTCCCATGGAGAGTTGGGCGAGATCAACCCGAAACTCTGTTTGCAGGCGATCACGCAGCTGACGCAGCTGAACAAAATATTTTCGTGACGCTTCAGCTTCCTCGGCCATCGGCGGGATCGTCATCAGACCCAGGATTGTCAACCGCGGCAGCGCGAGAAGCTCTTCCATTTGCTCGCGGAGCTTGTCAGGCGCGAAGCCGAACTTACTCCCCTCGCCCGCCACATTCACTTCGAACAAAACGCGCCCATGCAGCCCTTCTTCATCGGCGATGCGGTTCACCTCTTGCGCGAGCGTGAGCGAATCGACGCTGTGAATCATTTCAAACAGCGGCAGCGCGTGCCGGATCTTGTTCTTCTGAAGGTGTCCTACAAAATGCCAGTGAATATTTGATGGCAGTTCCGGAATTTTTGCGCGTGCTTCCTGCACACGACTTTCGCCAAACAACGTTTGCCCGGCCTCAATCGCCTCACGCACTTTTTCGGCAGGATGCGTTTTCGTGATCGTGACGAGCTCAACGTCATCAGCTGATCGCCCCGATTTCGCCGCGGCCTCCGCGATCTGCTCGCGCACGCGGCTGAGATTTTCAGCGACTGCAGTCATCGCGAGAACTGTAGGGCAGCCGCTCCGGCTGCCAATTCAAAATCAGGGAGGCGCTTTCCATCACTGACCCGTCCTGTGATCACGCGCATTATTTTGCTGGCCAACTGCATCATGGTCGGGCAAAAGCAAGGATTATGAAACGCCATTTACTCGTTGTCGGAATCATTGTTGTGGTGACCTGTTGCAGTTTGCTCGCGCAGGAGAAAACCACCCTTCAGCCTAACGTGAGCATCCTCAGCATTCTTCAAGGCAGCTCAGGCAAAACTGTCGAGGTGCACTTGAGATCTGGAGAAAAAATGGGCGGCAAAGTCTCGCAAGTGACCGAGAATATCGTCCATCTTTCCTCATTGACCGGCGCGGAATATTTTGACGCCTTCGTCGATGTAAAAGACGTTTCGGCAGTTATAGTTCGCGTCGCCGGGAGATAGCGGCGCCCACGATTCACATTGAGGATTCTGGCGATCTAAAATCTCGCCGCCGAGAATCGACTGACCATGCGTCTTCAGGGTTGTCATGGCCGGGGGCAATTGCCGATACTCAAGACATGATTACCAAAAATATCGGCATGCTTCTGCTTGCGATCTATCTCATCGCGATAGGAATCCTTACTCTCACCGGACTGGGCATCGGCATCATAACTGGCGTGCTGGCGCTGCTGGCAGGAATTTTTATCCTGATCGGGCGTTAACTTCTTTAGGACACGCAAGTAAGTCCATCATTTGCCTGGCCAGTTTTGGGCCGATGCCGCTTTCTTCGTGTTTGAAATAGACGAACGCGTCTTTCCAGTTTGTGTTTTGCTCGCGAACGAACTCGGACCAGTTCCTCAAATCCGCGTCCCCGTAGTCTTCGCGGCGGAGCCGGAGATAGCCGTAATCGGCGGTAATCTTCTTTGGCGTAGCGATCGTGTCGGTGTCGGCGACGCAAAGCGCGATGTTGCGCGACTTTAGTAGATCGAAAATTTGGTCGTCGAACCAAGAAGAGTGACGGAATTCAAACGCCGCGCGCATCTCGGGGAATTCGCGAAGAAATGAGCTCAGCACATCGGCATCCTTCTTGAAAGTTGGCGGCAATTGAAACAACACTGGGCCAAGTCGTTCGCCGAGGCCGGTCACGACCTTGCAGAAATATTCGAGCGTGTCTGCGCAATCGCGGAGCTTCGACCAGTGCGTAATCTTTTGAGGTGCTTTGAGCGCGAACCGGAACTTCTCTGACGTTTGCGCTTTCCAATTGTCGATCGTTTTCGGCGCCGGAATCCGGTGGAATGTGTAATTGATCTCGGTGGTTGAAAATCGCTCGGCATAAAACGGCAGCATCTTCGCCGCGGGCAAATCTTCCGGATAAAAATTTCCTTTCCACTCCGCATACTGAAATCCCGAGGTTCCAATCCAAACTTTCATAAAGGCGCCAGGATGAAGACTTCTCCAAGTAAAGGAAGGCTTCAAGGAGCACGAAAAGCTTTTTAAAGCGTCCGCCGCGGGCGCCGTATCCGAATCCAGTAATAACGGCGCGTTCTCTGGACTCGATTAATTCAAACGGGGAAAGAGAACACTTATCAGCGCCGCAATTCAACTAAAAAGGGGGAAAACATGAAGAGAATGCTATTGAGCATTGCTTTGGCAGCAGTGGCATCGGTTGCGTGGGGACAGACCACACGGCAGCCGCTTATGAAGACGCAAGATGTGCCGCAGCAGCGGCAGACGACAAGTACCACGACCACTACTACTGAAGGAACGGGGACGATCACGGAGTTCACTCCAGGCAGCGCGATCGTGCTTAAGGAAAGCAGCGGGCCGCGGCATTATCGCTTCGGCAAAACCGTTACTTATGTCACGCGCAGCGGTAAGGTCTTGAATGAGGACACGGTGAGAACAAGGGTCAAAGTGGGTGTTCCTGTCCGAGTCCATTATACCGGAACCGGCGACAGCATGATGGTTGATCGCGTTGTTCTCGATGAGGATTAAGATCTAGTCTCGTTCGTCTCCGACGCGCCTTTCTGTTCTGCCCACGGGCGAATAAAAGGCGCGTTTTCTTTGTAGCCGCAGCGGCTAAGTCTTTGCAGTAACTATGGCCTTTCGAACGCCTTGATGTTTCCTGTTACCTTTGTAACAACAGGATAGCCCTCGATCATTCGCGGAATCTTTTGTTCAGATTCAGCATTCTTCCGAGCGAGCATTACGGTCAAACAGAGGGTCTCGCCATCTTGCGCTGTCCCAACATATACCCCAACGACATCCGGGATTGCCAATAGCTCCTGATCATGCGCAGCGAGAACGAGATTAATGTCACGGTTCGGTTTTGCTGAAGTGTTTTGGGCCATGTTCTGAGGGCAAATGACAATTGAATTCAGCACCAGGATCAGCGCCGAAAGACACACGGTAGCCTGTGTGTTTGGCATAGTTTCATCCTCAAACTGCCGTCAATTTCCCACCATTGTGGCGCCGAGAAAATTCAGGACCTGGCCGATTGGATTTGCAAAGGCCTCGGTGTTATTGCCCGCAAAAAGCAGACCAATCGCGCGCGGGTTTGGGGAAACGTCCTGAACCATCAAGGATCCGGAGTCCCCAGCCTTCAGAAAATTCTTCGAGGGATTTGCAACCACAATCTGGCCGGAGAAATTTTTGTAGTACGTGCCGCCATGACACTCATTTGTAAAGGCCACTCTCACGGACGCGTTTAAGCCAGAAACATGACTGTGTGTCGTCCCGGTCGTGCGTCCGCTTTTTTTCACGTTCTGATTCAATGAGGCTGCGGAGATGGAATGGGAAATTGTTCCAATCCCTAGAATGGCGCCATCGGTGCGCACCATGCCGCCGACAATTCTTGCGATGGCGCAATCTGTGTTGCTCGTGGCCAGCGCCCTTTTCTTGACGAGCGTTCCGATCGTTTGTGCGAGGTTTTGGTTACACTGCTCGTCAACCAATCCCGGCTGAATGACAGGATCACCCGTATGCGCAATTCTATTGTTACCGCCGAGTACTTTGTCTCCTTCTAGCACGTGGCCTGCGCTTAACACATAGAGTGTAGTGCCGATCGTTACGAGCGCGCCGACAGTACCGCCGCAGCAGTAGCCGTTCGCGAGATCGTACGTCCAGCCGCCCGAAGTTCCCAGCGAAATAGGCGGTGTTTGTCGGGCCGTGTAACCCATCGCGCGAATCTCATCCATTAATTCCACCTTCACGGGTGTACCGCGAACTTCGCGCGGGAGAGTGCCAATCGCTTGCTCCGCATTCGCTGCGTCGCGATTGACATAAACCATCAATATGGGATCGCCAGTTTCGCTAACGCCGACGGCGGTTCCCAAAATCTCCGGCTGTTGCATCAGCGTCGGAGTGACTTCGTCTTGAGCAGCCATCACCGATTGGACGCGGACATCGGTCTCGTCGACAAGATTCCCCGCTGGATCGCCGAACCCGGTAATTGCAACGCAAACGAAAGCAGTCGCCGCGAAGAACTTCGCCAGGCGTGGTAGGGATCGAGTATTCGAAAACATCAAGGCAATCAAACGAGATTAACCCGCCACGTTACGCATACTTTCCAGATTGCAAACGTAAAAACTGGTGGACTTTTGTCACTCGAGGCAGCCGTCGCTGGCGAGTAGCGCGATGCATTTGAGTGAACCTTGTTTTTCGTTGCGCACTCGTCGCGGTATTCATTTTAAGCACTCTTCTTCCGGCGTGGGCGAAGAGAAAGTCGACTCGTGCGTCAATGCCACGTAAGGCCGATATTGAAATGGCCACTCGTCTGCAGGTCTTTCTTGACCGCGCGAATTTCGGGCCGGGAAAAGTCGATGGACGCTATAATGATCTCACCCGAAGAGCGCTTGCGCTTTACTGCCAATCCCACGGGGAACAACCGCAAACTCCGCCGCCACATCGGAACGCCAAGTCGAATGTCGCGTCCGACATCAGCGGGGTCGATCTGTCCAGCGTCAACCCAGTGTTTATTCCATACACCGTTACTGAAGCGGACTTGCAAAGCGTAGGACCGTCGCCCAAGGAGCCGGCTCAGCAGGCAAAATTAAAATTCCTGCCGTACCGTGATGTTGCCGACGCAATCGCGGAGAAATTTCACAGCGACATTCATTTCCTCGAACAACTCAATCCCGGTAAGTTGAAAACGATCAAGGCTGGCGGTCAGGTAATGGTGCCCAATGTCGAGCCATTCGAACTCGCCTCCGTAAAAGACATTAAGCCCGGCAGCGAAGTTGGATCACAAGCAGCCAATGAAGTCGAGGACCAGCCCAATGCGCAGACTGAAACGCCACATCAAAATGAAGGCACAGCTCAAAATGTCATCATAAAGGTCGACACTAAAAGTAATTTGCTTGAGGTGCACGAAGGCGAAAAGCTCATCGCCGCGTATCCGGTGACGGTCGGTTCTGCGCATACCGCCTCACCCATCGGTGACTGGAAGGTACGCCGCATTACGAAGATGCCCACTTTTCGATATGACAAGGAGATGCTCCAGCACGGACAGCGCAGCGGCAATTTTTACCTGCTGCCGCCAGGGCCGCGGAATCCTGCAGGCGTAATGTGGATTGCACTAAACAAAAAAGGGATCGGCATTCACGGCACCAACGATTCCGATTCCATTGGCCACGCTGCAAGCCACGGTTGTATTCGTCTGGCCAACTGGGATGTCGTGCGGCTTGCCACAAAAATTAGAAGCGGCGATAGCGTTTCCATCCATTAAAGTCACTATCATGAGTGAAACACTCGCTTCCAGCGCTTTGAACATACTGCACGAGCGGGTCCAATCCGAAAGCCTGCGCAAACACTGCTACGCGGTTGCAGATTCGATGAAACATTTTGCGCAATTGCGCGGCGAAAACGCCGATCTGTGGGAAGCGGTAGGATTGTTGCATGACATGGATTACGAGCGCCATCCGAATCTCGAACGCAGTCCAACCCTAGGCCATCCGTTCGTCGGGGTTGCATGGCTGCGCGAGAATGGCTGGAGCGAAGAAATCTGCCGTGCGATTCTTTCGCATGCTGATTACGCAAACGTCTCGCGCGAGACCGCGATGGAGAAAACGCTCTACGCCGTCGATGAACTAAGCAGTTTCGCCGTCGCTGTCGCACTCGTTCGCCCAACAAAAAGCATTCACGATGTCGACGTTCGGGCGGTAAAAAAGAAAATGAAGGACAAAGCCTTCGCTCGAGCCGTCAACCGCGAGGATATCATCCGCGGCGCCGAACAGTTGGGTATGCCGCTTGACGATGTGATCGCGGAAGTAATTGCTGCACTCAAAACCGATGCAGAACGGCTCGGCTTGGCTGGAGCTTGAGGCTGAATGTAGATAACAAGCACGTCAGCGCAGCGACGCCGCTACAGCTTTTCCGCAACAATTTCCAGCACCAGCGGCGAAATCATTAAGGCATTCGGGTTCGCTTCTGCGTTCGCCAAGTCTGCTCGTACGTCGTCGGCAAATGCTTGATCGATGCGTCCCATTTCAATCAGACGCGGAAGATAAGTTTCGATAAACGTGGCTGGCCATTGCCACATGTGATCCCTCGGACGCACGCAAAAGACATGTGGTGTGGCCGAGCGAATGATAAAGCCGTTTGCCGAAAGCAGTGCAGGCAATTGAGCAGCCCCGTCGGGTTCGCCGCCGGATTCGCGCCAGGTCGCAATCACATGCTCCCGGAAACGTTCCTGCATCGGCAGCCGGGGGAAGAATCTCCAGCTCTCGTAATGCCCATACTCGTGAAAGATCGATAGACTCCCTTTCGGCATCGCGCGTGCCAGCTTGCGAATCAACAATGCGTGATCGACAACGAAAGAGAGCACCCAGCGGCACCAGGCGAAATCGTAATCCCCTGTGGGCAAATCGTCGGTCATCAAATCGATCTCGTGAATTTTCACGTTCGTGAGCGACCGCGCGCGACAGGTTGCTTCCATCGCGTCGATGAAGTTCCGCGAACGCTCCAGCGCGACCACTTCGCCCGTCGGTCCGACAATCTCTGCGAGGTCGACAGTCGCGTAACCGGGGCCCGCGCCCACGTCGAGTACACGTTTGCCGACCGTCACGCCAGCTCTTTGCCAGCAATCCAAAACTACCGGACGCCAAACCCTGTGTTGCAGCCCGAGTCTCGCCAGTTCTTCATCATGCGTGCCGAGAACGTAGTCGCGGTCTGTTGTCATTCCTGATGGTTCGTAAATAATGTAACATTACAACGCGATTTTTGCGGCATGTGGTGCTAACGACGCTCAATTCAACAGCTTTCTGGTGTTTCGCCGGTTATGGACAACATTACAGGAAATGTGCCGGTCTCCCTTGCCATGGAGTATGTAATTCGTCAGCTCACCCCTGAGGATGAGCCCATCCTCTGGGAAATGTTGTATCAGGGATTGTCGTCGCCTGGAAAAAAAGAATTGCCACCGCGCGAGATCGTACACCGTCCAGAATTTGCGCGATACGTGAAAGACTGGGGCCGGGTCGGTGACACCGGATTTGTCGCACACAGCAAAAAAGATGGCATGCTCCTCGGTGCAGTTTGGCTGCGCAAGCCGTCCGATAAATCTGACGCCGCGCCAGAGCTGGCTCTTGTCGTGAAATCGGAGCACCGCAAGCACGGGATCGGCACGGCACTGCTGACACAATTGGTCCGCGCGAACCCCGAACAGTCAACCATCTCCCTAAGCTTCGTGACCGGGAAACCAGTGTTGCGGCTTTACGAGCGGTTCGGATTCAAAGTAGTTCACGAAACGCCCGAAGGCGTCGTAATGCACCGGGAAGCTTAGAAGCACGGGTGAGGTTTCTCCCGTCAATCACGCTGATAATCCTGGCGGCCGCTGCGATGGGGCAACCATCGCCAGCGCCAAACACGCCCGTGGATCAACTCATCCCATGGTTGCTGGATGAAGATCAACAACTTCGTGCCATTCCCTTCAGCGAAGTCATTCTCGATACCACCGGAAAGAAAATGCTCCCTTTCGACGCAAACAATCCAGTCGATCAGCGCGTGGCAAAAGCGATCAGCGCAGCCTGCAATGAAACGGTGAAGCGATTGAATGCGCCGGGCAGCGCGATTCAACATGTCGATCGCATCAATGAAGTGAGCAGCCATTTTGAAGATACTTTGCGGGAGTTGCTAAACGCCACTCCCGGCGTGCATTGCGATTTTCCGCTCACGAACGACGGCAAACCGCAGCGTTCTGGTTATCCCGATTTGCGAATAGTCGATCTCGATAGCAAGCGCGTCTTTTATGTCGACCCGAAACTTTACACTGTCGGAAGCCGCGACAGCAGTTTTCGCACGTTCTATTTCGAGCCGAAGAAAACGACCAACAAGGTGAGCGACGACGCAGTGCATTTCATCGTCGGCTTCGAACACAAATCACGCGGTGAATCGGGCTCTCCGTGGAAGTTCACGCGGTGGGACCTTGTCGATCTTTCCCAGTTCAAAGTAAAATTGAAAGCTGAGTTTCAAGGAAGTAACCACGACATGTATCGCCCTGAAGCGATCGTCGCCTCAGGTGGTGGCGATTAACTAAGTCAACGGCCCGCTGCCAGACTAGCAGTTGCTCATAGCGGCGGTGGACGTAATGGTATTGTTTCGATGATTGCAAAGACGGCAGAAACATTTCAGTTCGACGCGATTGACGACGTGCTGAGCGACATCGCCAAGGGGCGTATGGTCATCGTGACCGACGACGCCGATCGCGAGAATGAAGGCGATCTGGTGATGGCGGCGGAAAAGGTGACACCTGAAGCCGTCAATTTCATGGCGACGCACGGGCGCGGCTTGATTTGTGTGCCTATATCGAACGAGCGCGCGGACCAACTCGGCTTGCAGCGAATGGTGGTACAAAACCGCGAAAAACATCGCACCGACTTCACCGTTTCAGTTGACGCCGCGCGTGGCGTGACAACCGGCATCAGCGCGTATGACCGCGCAACGACGATCCTAGCAATCGCCAATCCGAAATCATCGCCGGATGACCTGCACCAGCCCGGGCATGTATTCCCATTGCGCGCGAAGGACGGCGGCGTGCTGCGGCGTGCAGGACACACCGAGGCTGCCCTGGACCTGGCAACAATGGCGGGCCTGCAGCCAGCGGGAGTGCTTTGCGAAATTCTGCACGACGATGGCACCATGGCGCGTCTGGCGGAACTGATGGAGTTTCGCAAGAAACACGCTTTTCGGATTTGCACGATTCAAAGCTTGATCGCCTATCGCCGTCTTCGCGAAAAGCTCGTGGAGCTGGAGCAAATCGTGAAAATGCCAACTGAGTACGGCGATTTCGAATTGCACCTGTATCGTTCGAAACTCGATGGGCAGCACCATCTCGCCCTGGTCAAAGGCAAAATTGACAAGAAAAAGCCGACACTGGTGCGCGTGCACAGTCAGTGTCTCACCGGCGACGTTTTCGCTTCGCGCCGCTGTGATTGTGGAAATCAATTGCATGCGGCGCTCCGGCAAATCGAGGAGGAAGGCAATGGCGTTCTCGTTTACATGCGCCAGGAAGGACGAGGGATCGGTCTCGCGGCAAAAATCCACGCATACAAGTTGCAGGAAGAAGGTCTCGATACCGTGGAGGCCAACGTCAAGCTAGGTTACGCGAGCGATCTGCGCGATTACGGCCTCGGCGCGCAGATCCTCTTCGACCTGGGCGTGCGGCAGTTCAGGTTTCTGACTAACAATCCGAAGAAAGTTGTCGGCCTGGAGGGGTATGGTCTCGAAATGATTGAGCAAGTGCCGATTCGGGCCGAGGCAAATCCGCACAACATCAAATATCTCGAGACCAAAAGGACGAAGTTGGGTCACTTGCTCTAGACTGCGAATGACGAAGGAAGCACCGCCTCGTCCACCCGTTGTTAAGTCCGAACGCAGGTTCGCAATCGTGGCAAGCCAATTCAACGGGCGTTATGTGCAGGGCTTGGTTGATCATGCGGAGCGAGAATTGCGCGCTCTTGCCCCAAATGCGACGATTTTCGTCCATCGCGTTCCCGGAGCTTTCGAAATTCCTGTGGTCGTAAAGGAACTAGCATCGCAAGGACAAGCATCCGCCGTCATCGCCTGCGGCGTGATCTTGCAAGGCGAAACGAATCACGCACAAAATCTCAGCCGCTCAGTCACAGATGCGCTTCAACGCATTGCGGTGGAACAAGCAGTGCCAGTAATCAACGTGGTCCTCAGTTTCAACGACGAAGGTCAAGCCCGTGCACGTTGCCTTGAGAACCAGATCAATCGCGGCACCGAAGCCGCGCGTGCGGCGGTGGAAATCGCGAATGTGATGGCGGACCTTCGGAGAGGTTGATCGTTATGGGCAAGCGACGACGCGCGCGTGAAGCGGCAGTTCAATATCATTTCTGGCGCGACCTTCAACGTGGCGAAGCGCCGGAGAAAATTGACGATTTCTGGGATTTTTGCCCAGCTACGCCACGGGTCCGAGAATTTGCGCAGCCACTTATCGAAGGAATGGTTGCGCATCTACCAGAGATCGATGAGCGCATTCGCCGCTACTGCGAAAACTACGAATTTCGCCGTATCTCACCTGTTGATCGCAATGTTCTCCGGCTGGCGATCTATGAAATGCTTTATCGCGACGACATACCTCCGGTGGTCTCAATCAATGAAGCCATCGAGCTGGCAAAAACCTTCGGGGGCGCTGAATCAGGCCGCTTTGTGAATGGTATTCTCGATCGCGTGCGAAAAGATTTGGATCGGCCCGCGCGCGTGCCGGTCACGAAACGAGAGGCGTGATTCGTTAAGATTGTTGCGTTCTCACCGCGATTCAGGAATCCCTGAGCTCGATTCACGACTTCCCAAATGAAGTTTCTCCAATCGCTCGTTCAGCAATTTGCCGCCAAGCCAATCGACTGGGAGGAGCTTGAAGAGTCTCTCATCCGCGCGGATCTCGGTGTGCCGATGATAGCGCGAATCATCAAAACACTTCAAGAACGTGAGGCCTGGTCTGTGCTTGGAATTGGCGATGTGATCAAGGCCGTGCGAGAAGAGATCGCGCGGATCTTGCCCAACGATTCAACGCCGATCCGTCGAGCGAATGGCAAACCGACACTGATTTTGATTGTCGGTGTGAACGGAACCGGGAAAACAACTTCGACAGCAAAACTCGCGCATTATTTGCAACAAGATCGACATAGCGTCTTTTTGGCGGCAGCCGACACCTTTCGTGCCGCGGCGATCGAGCAGCTTGGCATTTGGGCCGAAAGACTCGGCGTCGAAATGATTCGCGGCCAGTACGGTACCGATCCTGCCGCGCTTTGCTATGAAGCGTATCAGGCGGCGACAAAGCGCGAGACCGATTTCTTGATTTGCGACACGGCTGGCCGCCAACACACTAAAACGAATCTGATGTCGGAGCTCCAAAAAGTGAAACGGACGCTCGCCAAACTTGATCCAGACGCGCCGCACGAAACACTGCTCGTGATCGATGCAACAACTGGCGGTAACGCGCTCACACAGGCCCGTGAATTCCACAGTGCGCTGACGCTGACTGGCCTGATTGCTACGAAACTCGATGGCAGCGGCAAAGGCGGGATCATTGTTGCGATTCAGGATGAGCTCGAACTTCCAACGCGTTTCGTTGGAACCGGCGAGCAACTGGACGACTTTGCGCCATTCAACGCGCGCGAGTTTATCGCAAACATGTTGTAGTTCGAGTTCAAGCTAATGGGAGAAGCAGTCAAAGAGACGTTCGTGCCGGAAGACAACGTCGCTCCGGTCGTGGTGACAGGCCTGCGCGGTTTCCTGGCGAAATTCACCGTGCTGAAGGGAGCGCAGCGCGAGTTGTGGCTGACTTTCCTGATCAAGTTTCTCATTTACACGGCCTACTCAGTCACAAACAAGACGATGGTTTTGTGGTTGTCGAAGGATCTCGGCTTCAGCGATCAAGCGGCGGGAGCACTGGTAGGCTGGGTCTGGGCGCCGGCAATGACTGTGTTCACATTGCTTGCCGGCTCACTGACGGACGCAATCGGATTGCGCCGGACTTTTTTTCTAGGCGTGGCCATCTGCACGATCGCGCGCAGCGTAATGGTCGTTACGACAATCCCATCGCTGGCACTCGCCTGCGGTGTCCTTCCGCTGGCAGTCGGCGAAGCTCTCGGAACACCGGTGCTGCTCGCGGCCACGCGACGATACTCCACGGTAGCTCAGCGGTCGATCTCGTTCTCGATCATCTACATGATAATGAACATCGGCTACATCGCCGCGGGATGGATCTTCGATTACGTCCGCGAGCTGAACTTGCACGTCAGCGTTTTTGGATTTGCGCCAACCACGCACCAGCAGCTGTTCATCGTCAGCCTCGCGTTCGAGATCGTGCTCTTTCCCGTGATCTATTTTATCCGTCGAGGCGCGGACGCAGCTAACGGAGGGCCGATGATTGCTGAATCGTCCCGCAATCGGGGGACTGCGTCCGCCTTTTGGAAACGTATCGCACAGACGGTGCGCCAAAGCGCGATCGATACCGCGCATCTTTTTCGGCGGCTGATTGGCCAGTCCGGGTTTTACCGGTTGCTTGTCTTCTTTCTCTTCATCGGATTTCTCAAGGCCATATTTTTGCAGATGGATTACGTCTTTCCGAAGTTCGGCATCCGCGAGCTTGGCATGCACGCTCCTGTTGGAAAACTATCCGCAATCAACGCGATCATGATCATTCTCTTGGTGCCGATAGTAGGCGCGCTGACCCAAAAATATGCAGCATATCGGATGGTGGTGATCGGTGGAGCAATTTGTGCCACTGGAGTATTCATCATGGCGCTGCCGACGGGATGGTTCATGGCCGCCGCTGCCAGTGGCCCCGGGCAATGGCTGGGTCACGGCTATCTGGGCGTACGCGGGAGTATTCACCCGTACTACATCATGACTGCGCTCTACCTGATCGTATTTTCCATTGGAGAAGCGTTCTACTCGCCGCGCGTTTACGAGTATGCCGCTGCAATTGCACCCAAAGGACAGGAAGCCTCGTACGGCTCGCTCGCGTATCTTCCTTTTCTGGTGGGCAAACTTCTTGTAGGCGCCGGTGGCTGGCTACTCGCCGCGTTTTGTCCGGAACACGGTCCGCGCCATTCTGGAACGATGTGGCTCATCTTTGCTCTGGCGGCATCGGTCGCGCCGGTGGGATTGATTACCTTCCGTCGCTATATTCGCGTTCCCGAGGCCGGGCGGGAGGGCTTCGACTAGCGAGATTCTGCCGATCAAAATGGCGAGAGCAGCAATCTTCTGGTGCAAGTTGCCGCCGACCATTCTTTAGCTTGGATACGAATCTTATAAAGAGATCCCGCCTTCGTAGCGTACGGCGCGGAAGGCGATTTTGCGCCCGTAACATTTGTAAACGAGGCGTTGACGCGTAAAATAATTAACTAAGCAGCCCCCTAGGGATGAAAGGGTGAAGAAATATGAACACGACACGTTTAATGCACACACATAGGTCGCGTAAAACTTTGTGGTTCGGTGTGCTTGGCACGATTCTTGTGATTGTCGGCTCGATCTTGTTTGGTTATGCTCAAACGCAGAAAAAAGAAGCCGAAAAAATGAATCCAAACAAGCCAGTTCCCAGCGACGCCGAGTTGAAAAGCCAGTTGACCAAAGATCAATATCACATTACCCGCGAATGCGGCACGGAAACACCGTTTCACAACGCTTACTGGGACAATCACGAGCCCGGCATTTATGTCGATATTATCACGGGCGAACCGCTTTTTACTTCCCTGGATAAATTCGACAGCGGCACAGGCTGGCCCAGTTTCACTAAGCCCATTTCGCCAGAAAAGGTAACCGAAAAGAAGGATTCTTCCTTCGGAATGGAACGCACCGAGGTTCGTGGCAAAGCAAGCGATGCGCATCTCGGCCATGTCTTTAATGACGGTCCCGCTCCAACCGGCGAGCGCTACTGCGTGAACTCCGCCGCGCTGCGGTTCATTCCGGTGAATAAATTGAAAGAAGAAGGCTACAGCCAGTATCTCTCGCTGTTTCAATCGTCGCAGGGACAGGAGCCGCAAACACAAGGTCCATAGCAAAAAGGAACCAACATGTCGTAGCGCTCGCGTTGCGCTTGGGTGCACTTGTGTCATTCGGGCTTCGGCATTAATTCGTCATCTTTGAACCTCCGCTGTTAGACCGCTAACTTGTTGCGATAGCCATGACCAGAGACGACTTCGATTACGCAATTGAAAACACGCATGTAATCGTCACGCCTGAACGACAAATCGCGACTTTCGGCAACACCAGTTTCGATTTTTATTTGATCTCCGAGTTAATGGACCGCGTCGATCAAGTCCGCGTTCGTAACGGAAAAATCCACGCAGAACGTCCGCAGATTCTCACGCCCGAACATTATTGCCGGCTCTTACTGGAGGGTTTCGGAGAAAAGGCGGAGCAATACGTCGAGCAACTGCGCGAACACGCCCGAAATGTGGCGGTGCTTCGTTATGGTTTTCAATTTCGCAAAACCGACCTGAGCGAACAGATGCTCCGTGATTCAATTGACGTAGTGATCAATCGGACCAAGCGCAAAGTCGAAAGCAAAGCCGAGCCGCTCACAGCAGTTATTCATGGCGTGGACGAAGCCTGGGAAGTTTGCCTGCTCAAATTCACGATTGATCTGGTGGAGCGCTCCTCCGGCAATAATCTCGGCGATTTCCGAAAGCGAGGACTGGTTTAGTCGCCAGCGTAAATCGCGGAAAGCCGGCTAATTTACTCCGGCAATCTGAGTCGTGCGCGGTCATGAGTTATCGATTGCGGTCGCCGATATGCACCCGGATAAAAGCACCTGCATCAGCTAGTGCCCGACGGCCAGGCTCAAGCCCAGCGTTCCACAGATGCCACGCATGGATCATGTGCGGCCAAATTTCCAAAGTCACGGGAACGTCCGCCGCACCTGCCGCGCGCGCGAAACGAGTGGCATCATCGAGCAACGTTTCGGCAGAACCCACCTGGATCAGTAACGGAGGAAAATTTCTGAGATCGGCGTGGAGCGAAGAAACGCGCGGGTCCTTTCTCTCCACTCCTGCAGGAACATATGCGTCAGCCAACTCATCCAGATAAGTCTTATGAATAATCGGATCTACGGCGTCCTTGCTGGCGAGTGTCGGACCAGACATTGTTAAATCCATCCAAGGCGACACGAGCCATGCACACGACGGAAGGTCCTCGTGTGCATCGCGCAACTGGCCGATCAACCCTATTGCGAGCCCGGCGCCTGCGCTGTCGCCAGCAACTGCGATACATGCAGCCGGAATCTCTTCATTTCGCAAAAAACGCCAAGCCGTGAGCGCATCGTCGTAGGCTGCGGGAAACGGATGCTCGGGAGCGAGTCGATAGGCCACGGCCAGTGTGCGCATTCCGGCGGCACGGCCCGCCTCAGTAACCATCCGACGATGGCTCACGAGCGATCCGGAACAGTAGCCGCCGCCATGAAAAAACATCAGGACACGCGAGGGATCACTGCCCGGAACAATCGACCACTCTCCTCTCAAACCGTTGATATCCACCGGCTCAAGCTTCACATCATCGGCCACAGGCCAGACGGAACCAATAGCATCGAGCCGCTGGCGCCGTTCGGCCCAACCGATGGGTCGGGGCTTCGAGGTTAGCAACGCGCGCAGGCTGTCGATTTCGCTTTGAGCCATTGCGTTGTGATTGGGCCTCAGCCTGCGCGGCGATTTATGACTAAAGCGCTGAACTTTCGGCTTTCGTCAACGCGCGCACCTTGGCATTCTGCGCGCTCAAGCGGCAAGTGAAAAATTATTTCCAGCCTAATCTCAGTTTGTTGTACAGGATTGCAATTGCGCCTAACCGAAGTCGCCTTGCTGCGCTCGAGGTCATTAGTCTGTCCTGA
>Ga0222622_10000150_pt1 | contig 24213 bp, 19 predicted proteins | sample PLM2_5_b1metaG_FD_177335 | JGI IMG/M metagenome (GOLD analysis project Ga0222622, IMG submission 177335) | Groundwater sediment microbial communities from an aquifer in East River, Colorado, USA - PLM2_5_b1 | ecosystem: Environmental > Terrestrial > Soil > Riparian zone | place: USA: East...
ACTGCGCTGCTTCCCTGATCCGCGTGCGGAGCGTTGCCTCGTCTGGCGCGATCGCGATCGTGAAGCTCGACTTTGGTGACGCCGCCGGATCGAGGCCCCACAGCTTCCAGAGCGGGATACCGAGCCGTTTGGCGGCGAGATCGTGCAGTGCGGCGCTGACGGCGCTCTTCGCCGAGCCGTTGCGACCGATCGCCTTGTTCATCTCCGCTTCGATCGCCTCGAGCGACCACGCGTCCGCGCGCTCGACGACCGGCGTTAGGCGGCTCAGCGCGGCGACGACCGTCTCCGGCGTCTCGCCATAGTACCTGCTCGGTGCGGCCTCGCCCCAGCCCTCGACTCCGTCGCCATCCGAGATCCGGACCCACACCGTCTTGTATTCGCTCGACCCGCCGCGTGCGATGATGAACGGGTGCTTCGTGTGAACCGTGAGGATCTCGTGCGAGAACTTCATACTTTCGTCGGGGCCATTCCTGGTCGTCGGGCGAGCCACGCGGCTCGATGCTCGGCGGAGCCGTCCGCCGCTCCACTAAGATAGCCGACCAATGCGTCGGCGAGCTCGTTGCCGCGCTGGAAGCGGTCGGCTGGGTGCTTGTTCAGGCAGCGCATGATGATCTCGCCCAGCGCCGGCGGCGTTCGCGAGTCCACGACGTCGGGCGACACGGGCTGCTCGTGAACGTGCTTGTAGCCGACTGAATAGCTGTCCGCGCCGTCGAACGGCGGAAAGCCGAGCAGCATCTCGTAGAGCATCACGCCGACCGCGTACAGGTCGCTGCGGCCATCGACCATTTTCCCCATCGCCTGTTCGGGCGACATGTAGTGCGGTGTCCCCATCGCCCGCCCGGTCCCGGTCAGCCGGCCGTGAAAGCGCGCCGTCGCGATTCCGAAGTCGGTGATGATCGCGTGCTGATCCTCATCGAAGAGGATGTTGTCGGGCTTCACGTCACGATGCACGACGCCGCGGCGGTGAGCATAGTCGAGCGCCGATGCCACTTGCGCGGCGAGCGATGCGGCGAGTGGCGCGGCGATCGTGCGGTCGCGCGTGATCAGGTCGGCCAGCGATCCGCCGGCGAAATACGGCATGACGAGAAACACCGTTCCGTCAATGTCGCCGTAATCGATCATCGCGCAGACATGCGGGTGCTGGAGGCGGCACGCTGCCTCCGCCTCACGGCGGAACCGCTCGCGCATCTCTGGATCGCGCGCGAGATGCGAGTGCAGGACCTTGAGCACGACGGGCCGCTCGAGCAGCGCGTGCTCGGCGTAGTAGACGTGGGCCATGCCCCCGCTGCCCAATCGTCGATGCACACGATAGCGACCCCCGGTGATCGTGCGGAGGGTCGTCAAATCGGCGTCGGGTCTTTCACCTGGGGGAGAGGCCAGCTCCGGAAGCGCGTCGTCGCAGCGCGTGCATCGCGCCGCACTTGCTCTATTCCACGTCCCGCACTCCGGGCAGAACACGCAGCTAACCTCCGAGGTCGAGACGCACGAAATCGTATGGGGGCCAGGGCCCCGTCAGCTGCACGTCGAGCTCGTGGTGGCTCTGTGCCGCCTCCGCCACCGCGCTCGTGAACGAATCGAGCCGTTCTCGCTCCACCAGGAAGGCCCCGCTAAGGACGATCCCGGTCAGGTACTCCGTCTTCAGCGGCACGACCGCCGCCGCTTGCGTACGCAGCATCTTGAAGACGTCCGCCGCGGCGACGGCCAGATCGCTTCCGATGCCTGGCAGTTTCGTCTCGCGACGAACCACGTGAACACGCACGACCATCCGTCCATCGAGGAAGGTCAGCGTCTCGTGCAAGGCGTGGTAATGCAGCTCCAACCATCGAACGAGCGTGTCCCGGCCCTTGAACACCGTTCCCACCGGTGCCGGCGCGACCGGGTGACGCTTCGCTACGCCTTCAAGGACTCCCGCATGGCGCTCGAAGTCACGGTCTTCCGGCTCCATTCGGTGATAGGAAGCAGGGGTCACCAGCGCCCCCAGATCACGCACGCTGACGACCTCGATGCCGTCGCGCTGAAGGCCCAGATTACCCCCGTCGAGTAGCGCGACTCCGAACAGTTCCAGCGCACTGCTCACAGCAGCCTCGATTTCTTGAGGCCGACGACGAGCAGCACACCGATGGCTATCTGCAGGACGAGCATGATCCAGAAGCCGTGTGCGTGGGCCTGAAGCGGAATTTCGTGAAAGTTCATTCCCCACATGCCGCTGACGACCACGAACGGGATGCTCAGCGTCGCGACGACCGACAGCCCCTTCGTGACGCGTCCCAACCGGTTCGAGACCTGCGACAGGTAGCTGTCGAGCACCGAGCTGAGAAGCTCGCGATAGGTCTCGAGCGAGTCGTTGATCCGCAGCACGTGGTCGTAGATGTCGCGAAAGTAGACCTGGACGTCCGTCGTCAGCAGCGGGCTCGGTCGGTTGGTCATGATGTTGAACACCTCTCGCTGCGGCGAGAGGTGGCGGCGGAGACCAAGGACGAGTCGCTTCACGGCGAAGATGTCCCGCAGCGCGGCCTCGTCGAAGTTCGCGAACACTCGCTCCTCGAGACTGTCGACGAATTCGTCGATCTGGTCGAGGATCGGGAAGAACGCGTCGACTTCGGCGTCCATCACCGCGTGCATGATGCGAGGAGGATGGCGGCCCATCAGCTCGGGCGTGCGCTCGATCCGCTGCGCGACGTCGGCGATGCTGGCCGACGGATCGGCATGCACGGTCACCAGGTAGTTCTTCCCGAGAAAGAAGTACTGGTTGTAGGTGTAGATGTCGTACGGGTCGTCGGTCTGCTCGTGGAACTGCACGCCGCGCACGATCGCGAACAGGTAGCCCTCGTACTCCTCCAGCTTCACGCGCGACGAGGGGCTCAGTGTGTCCTCGATCGCGAGCGGATGGAAATGGAAGACTTTCTCGAGGATGGCGTGCTGATGGCGGCTACCGCTGTCGATGTCCACCCACAGGTCGCCCGTGCCCGACGCCAGCGCGTCGATGAGCTCGCGCGGCTTGAGATCGCGAAAGAAGCGCCCCTGGGCGTCGAGATAGAAGCTGCGCGGCACGTTAGGGTCGCGCGACACTACCTCCGTATTCGCGAGCGGTGCGCCCGTCGTCGCCAGGCTCTTGTCGGTTACGCGCTCCTCGCGTGCCACTTGACCCCCTTGATGAGCTGAAAGCCGATCGCGCGTTCGCGCGAGAGCTCCTTGAGCAGCGTCGTCTCCCGCTCGACCGCAGTGCGCGCCTCACGCCATCCCCATCGCCGCCACGCGCGCCCGACGATCTGCATCTTCTGCTGCCAAGTGAGCGTCGCCGGATCGACGATCGGCCGCACACTTCCGGACGCGCGTACCGGTCCGCCGCTCGTCCAGTCCTGCACCTGGATGTCGACGACGTTGGCGTCGCGCATCATCTGCTTCCACTCGACGAGCAGCCGCGGTCGCAGCCCCAGGCGTTCGACAAGCATGTCGCGCGCCGCGCCCTTGATGTCGGAACTCCACGTCGGCTGGAGGAGGACGACGGGACCCAGCGGTCGCGTCACGCGTGCCAGCTCGGCGATCGCGCGCTCCGCGTCGTCGAGAGCTGAGATCGTCGGCTCTCCGACGGTGGCGTCGAAGACGGCGTCCTCATAGGGAAGATCCTCGAGGTTGCCCGGTTGATAGGACAGCGTATTGCCGCGCGCAGCTTCTCTTGCCCGTCGCTCGGCTTCCTCGATTCGCATCGGGTCGGGATCGACGCCGGTCACCGTGGCGCCCGTGCGTTCGGCCAGCCAGTCCGTGGTAACACCGTCACCACAGCCGGAGACCAGCACCTCGCGTCCTGGCTCGGCCTCGATGAGTCGCGCGACTTCGCGATAGAGCTCCTCGCCCGTCGCGCGCCATTTGCCCAACACCGCCATCTGCACGAGGCGAAGTACCGCCGGCGCCGGCGGAACGCGCTCGGACGCGCTCATGTGCGAGCTCCAACCCAGTCGCCGATCATCGTCGAAAGCTACCGCTCGGCCGCGGCGTTGGCGATTCGGTATGAAGCCGCCGCGCGGCTACAGCAAGGCCCGCAGGTGGGCGACGGCCGCCTCGCCGAGTCGCTCTGGTTCGTATCCGCCCTCGAGCGCGCTCACGAGCCGGCCGCCGCACCAGGTCTCCGCCCTCTGTACCAGTCCCTTCGTCAACCGGATCACGTCATCGATCTCCAGCGTGAAGCCGCCGAGCGGATCGCCGCGCAGCGAGTCGAAGCCGGCCGAGATGAGAATGAGATCCGGGGACCATCCGCTCGTCGCCGCCTCGATCGCCGCGTCGAGCGCGCTCACGTACTCGGCCGGCGGGCGCGACGCCGGCATCGGTACGTTCCACACCGACCGATGCGGACCGCGATCCTCGCGTGCGCCAGTGCCGGGGTACCACGGCCACTGATGCATCGACACGAAGCGGATCGCCGGGTCGTGCTCGACGAGAGCCTGCGTCCCGTTCCCGTGATGAACGTCCCAGTCCACGATCAGTATTCGCTCGGCGTTGAAGCGCGAACGCGCGTAGAGGGCGGCGATTGCTATGTTGCCGAAGAGGCAGAAACCCATCGCCCGATCGCGCAGCGCATGGTGGCCGGGCGGGCGCACGGCGCAGAAGCTGCGCGTCGTCTCGCCGCCGAACGCGAAATCCACGGCGTCGAGCACCGAGCCGGCGCCGGCTCGCGCGGCATCCCACGATCCTTCGCTGACGACCGTGTCGGCGTCGAGCCGCCCGCCTCCGGCGACCGCCATCTCGCGAACGGTGTCGATGTAGCTTCGCTCGTGCGCCAGCGCGAGCTCGTCCTCTGTCGCGTGCCGTCCCTCGACATGACGCACGAGGGAGAACAGCTCCGGATCGTTGCGCAGCGCACGAGGGATCGCGCGAAGCCGACCGACGTGCTCCGGATGGCCCCACCCCGTGTCATGCCGGCCGCAGTCGGAGTGCGAGATGAAGGCGACGCTCAGCGGACGGGGCGCCGCCTGCGATAGGTGGCGAGAAAGATCGAGCCATCCTTGGCGCCGGCATCGACGAGCGACACCTGCTCGTTGAGCACTTCGAATCCATTGAGCTTGATCACCAGGTCGCCGGGCAGAGCGGCTGCACCAAGAATGGCTTCGACCGCCGCGCGCTTGACCTCGGCGACCGTCGTCTCCGGCGACGCCTCGACGGCGACAACATCCCACTGCTCGGGAATCTCTACCCGAACCGTGATGGTCTCGCCGCCTTTACCGAGGCGAAGCACGCCAGGCCGGGCCCGAAGCCCGGCCACGAATGGCTGATCGCTCACGTCTTTGTCGGACTTGGTGTCACCGCTTGCTCGTCACGTAGCGGCTCTGCCGGCCCGGTCGGCGACGGAGGCAGGGTCGAGAGGAAGCGCGCGATCTGCATGTCGAAGAGGTAGCTCGAGCCGGTGACGCGTGTACCGCCGGCGGCTGGCGCAACGGCGATGACGACCTCTTCACCTCCCTGTCCGCGAAACGTCGCGAACGTCGGACCCTCGAGCTCGAGAAACGTCGCGTAGATCCCGTTGCGGTTCGCGAAAAAATTCTTCGCGCGCGCGAGTACTTCGGCAGGGGTCAGTGTCGTGACCTGTTCCTGCAGCGTCGGTACCGTTGGTGGCATGTGCTGTGAGGGTCGTTAAGTCAGTCGCCCCGAAGAACGCGATGACGCTCGCCGGGCACCGCGACGTCGAGCGGAAGCTCGACCGTGAAGGTGGACCCATCGCCCGGAATGGACGACAGATCGATGTCGCCGCCGAGCAGGTGCGCCATCCCTCGTGCAAGCGAGAGGCCGAGTCCCGATCCGCCGAACCGCCGAGTCATCGACCCGTCGGCCTGCCGGAACTCTTCGAACACGGCCGTCTGCATATCCGGCTCGATCCCCAGTCCGGTGTCCTGTACAACATAGACGACGCGACCACTCCGCACGTCGAGCGTGATGCGGACTTCTCCCTGCGACGTGAACTTGTACGCGTTGTTGAGCAGCGCCGAGAGAATCTTCGCGACCTTCCGCCGGTCGCTGCGCATTTCGGGCAGCATCGTATCGGGCTGGTCGATGCGCAGCTCGACGTCCTGCGCTCGTCCGCCGGTGGACACGACCGCGTCGTTGAGCGGCTCCCGTGGATCGAACGTCTCGATCTGGACGTCGGTGTCGCCGCGCTTGAGCGTGGTCAGGTCGAGCAGATTGTCGATCAGCTCGAGCAGGCGCTCGCTCGCTCCCTTCACCTGACGGAGCGTCATCGCTTGTTCGCCGGTCACTGGCCCGGCGATGCCCTCTTCCATGATCGCTGTATATCCGATCACCGCCGTGAGCGGCGTGCGCAGCTCGTGGCTGACGTTGGCCAGGAACTCGTCCTTTACACGCCGTGCCTCGAGCGCCTGCATGTATTGGCGCTCGAGCTCGGCGTTGGTGTCCACAAGCGCGGCATTTGCGCGGCGCAGGTCTTCAATGAGCGATGCTTTTTCAGCGGTCGCCGCCATCTGATCCGCGACCAGCCGCAACAAGCTTCGCGCGTCGGCCGAAAAGCCGCCCCTGCTGGCGAAGTAGAAGGTCACAGTACCCAGCACTTTCGCCGAGGACTGCAGCGGTAGCGCGACGATGGCTTGAAATCCCATTTCCGTCGCGACCTCCTGCCAGTCCTCGAGTGACGGGTCGGCGAAGACGTCGGGCACCTCGATCGCGCGGCGCTCGCTCGCCGCCTCGCCACTCGGCCCGAATCCCAGGCGCACCTTCATCTCGCCGAGGAAGGGCCGGTAACGCTCGGGCCAATTGTAGGCGGCGACGAGGGGCATCAGTTCGGAAGCCCCGTCGACGAGGTACACACAGGCGAACGTCGCCCCGACGAGCGGACTTACGCGCTCGAGAGCAAACTGAAAGACGTCGCGCGGGTTGTCGGCAGTGAGAAAGGCGTGAACGATCTCGCGCACCGCCATGAGCTCCCGAACAGCGGAGTCAGACGTGCTCGTGGAGCCGCCCGAAGGCGTGCCTTTGACCGTTCTCAGGCTGGTCATTGCTACAAATGTATAGATCACCCCGCCGCATGGCCAGAGCGAAAGCGAAGCAGGGGAAGGACTTGGGGGGGTGAGACTACAGATGTTCTGTGCTCTTTCGGACGGTTGTTCCCGGTCTAGGTACGGTGGGCTGGGTCAATCGGCGTCCAGTAACAGCAATTCACCACAGAGGCACAGAGGGCACAGAGAACGGCCTCGGGCGGTCAGAACGAACTCGAGGTAGTCCTCGAATCGGTAGAGTGAATCATTTTTTGATACTACGACGGCCTCGGTTAGCCAGTTGTGGCTAGCCCGAGGCCGTTTCAAAAAATCAGTTGCACCTCACCGTCTCTGCCATGTGCACGAGCCGCACCGAGCCCGAAGGTGTGCTTTTCTCTGTGCCCTCTGTGTCTCTGTGGTGAATGCAGTTACATGGACGCAGTTCGCAGTTTCATCGGTACGCCCGTAGGCAGCACTATCGCGTCACCCTCAGCATAGCTCCGTAGATCACTTTTGTACCGAAGAGCAACGACTCGAGCGGAATGCGCTCGTCGTTGCCATGCATGCGGTCTTCGTCATCCTGATTCATCGGGAATGGAAGAATGCCGTACGCCTGCATGCCCATCTGCCGGAGCCGCGCGCTGTCCGTCGCGCCGGTACTCAGATACGGCACCACGACCATCTGCGGACTCACAGCCTTCGTCGCGTCAGCGATCGCCGCGAAGAGCGGCGACGAGAAGTCGGACGCCGGCGCATCGAGGCCGCGCTCCACGACCCGGAAGCTGACGAGTGAATCGTTCACCGCCTTCTTGAGCCGCCGGACAACGCTGTCCAGCGAGAGGCCGGGCAGCGTGCGGATGTTCAACGTTGCCACTGCCTCCGCCGGGATCACGTTCGAGCGTATGCCGCCCTTCACGATCGTTGCCGAGATGCCGTTGCGAAGCACTGCGTCGAAGACGGGCGTGTTGGCGAGAACGCGAGCGCCACGTTCCTGGCGAGCTGGCGACTTCGAGGCCACGTCGGCCATGGCCTGGGCTTCGCTCCGCGTTGGCCAGACGCGTGACAGCTGGAGGAAGAACTCGCGCGTCGTCGGCTTCACCTGCAGCGGCTCGCGATGATTGCCGATCGCGGCAAGCGCGCGACCGAGTCGCAGGATCGCGTTTCCTTTCAGCGGGACCGACGCATGGCCACCCGTGCCGGCCGCCACGACCTCGACGATGTGCGAGACCTTTTCCGTGTTCTGCACGGCCATATACAGCGGCTTGCCACGGACGATTCGCGTGCGCCCGCCTTCGTTGACCGCAAATTCGGCCTTCACCAGCTCGGGATGATTCTGGATCAGCCACCCCATTCCCCAATCGCCGCCGGCCTCCTCATCGGAGTTCGCGACGAAGATGACGTCGCGCGTCAATGAGCCGCCCTTGTCGATGACGTTCCGCTTGAGAAGCAGCATCGTCTCGAGATTCGCCGACAACATGCCCTTGTCGTCGATCGAGCCCCGCCCGTAGAGGTAGCCGTCCTTGATCGTCGCCGCGAAGGGATCGACGGACCATTTGTCCCGCTCGACACCCACGACGTCCATGTGCGCCATCAGAATCACAGGCTGTTTGGCGCCATTTCCCTTCAGGCGCGCCACGAGAGCAGCTCGGCCTGGCGCAGGCTCGAAGAGGTGCGTCTCGATTCCTTCCGCCTTGAGCGTGCTGTCCAAGTAGCGGCCGACGGCGATCTCGTTGCCTGGTGGATTGACCGTGTTCATCCGGATCATCGCCTGCAGATGCGCGATCGTCTCCTGATGCGCCGTGGACCAATCCGGCTCCTGCGACTTCACGTGGAGAGGTGTGAGGACAGCGGACATGACGACGAGAAGGAGTTGACGCATCAGCGTGTGAACGCTCGGGAAGTCGAGGAAACCTGCGACGGTCGTGCCGCGAGAACGACAGGCGGTAGGCGGTAGGCGGTAGAACTGCAAGCAGTCTGGCGATCAGGACTGAAGCATGCGCTCGACGGACCGGATGAGCGGCTCGAACGAGAGCTCTCGTCCCGCGACACGGAACGCGAGTTCTCCAGCCAACTCGCGCTGCCCTTCGGCGAGCAGATTGTCGGATACCCATGGCCCGGCGCGCGGGTTGCGCCACCAGTCGTCATCGAATCGTTCGACGAGCGTCTCGGCGAGTATGGACTGGAGCTGCCAAGCCTGGAGGTAGCGTGCCGCATAGAAACGCGGATCGACGTCGATGAACGCATCGGCGCTCGAATAGCGAAAGCCCGTCGCCGAGGTCAGGCGGTCGGCATACGCTGCCGGCAGATCGTCCCACGAGACGTTACCGCCGTGCAGATCGAGCTCGTACATCAGCTTCGCGGCGTATCGGCGTAGAAAGCGAAGCTCTTCGAAACCGGCCGCGCGAAGGAAGCGTCCGAGATTCTCGCCCGCCATGCCCGTGTAGCGACGCAGCCAGCCGGCGTCCTGAAGCCGGTGATCGAAGAGCATAGCGTAGCCTTCGGTGATCGAGTTGTCCCCGAGCCAGCGGAACTCGAACGGCAGATCCGTCCGCATGTTGGCGAAGTGCAGCGCGTGTCCCACCTCGTGGAGCAGCGTCATCCAGTCGGTCACGCCGCCGTGCGGGCGCATGACGAGATGGACCTCACTCGGCACGCGGACCGGCGCGCAGAACGCGCGCGATCGCTTCCCGTCGCGCTCGGCCGTGTCGTAGCGCACGCGCCCAGACGCTTCCGGATCGAGCCCCATCTCGCCGAGCTGCTGGCGCACGGTACTCTCCATCGCGCCAGCCGGGAAGAAGCGGTCGAAGTGCGGCGCCCGCGCGAGTGCAAGCGAGTCGGAGCGAGTCGCGTCCGACGGGGCGATGCCGAGATCGCGCTTCAGACGGTCACGCAGCGCATCGTCCCACATCGCCTGCGTCTCTCGAAGAAACTGTTCGCAGCGGGCGCCGAGCGCGCGGAGCCGAACGCCGCCGAGCACGTCGATGGCGTCGACGTAGGACGGAGCGACCGCGAGAGCATCCACGACATCGTGCTCGCGTTGAAAGCGTTCCTTCCGCAGTGGTGCAAGCTCGCGCTCGACGAGCGTCGCTCGCGCGGCGTCGATCGCCAGGCGCTCGTCGCGATCGGTGGAGTTCGCGATCTCGATCGCCGCCCGCTGGTACGGAATCTGGCGGCCGTCAGGCAGACTGACGATGGCGTCGTGCTCCCATGCGATTTCCCGCTCGTCGAGCGACGCGAGCTGCCGCGAGGCGTGGCTCTCCACTTGCCAGTCGAGGAGGGTGCGCGCCGAACGAGCGTTCTCGCTTCCCTCCGCTGCGTCACGGAAAGCGTCGAGCGCGGTCTCGAGCGAGTCTCGCCCACTCACCGCTTTGTGTCTTTCGTAGATCGGACGGAGCTCGATCGCGCTCGTGTGACCCGCACCGGCTTGCCAATGCGCGCGCGCGAGATCCTCCATGAACGGCTCCCCCAGTCGACGTAGCCGGTCCAGCGCCGCGTCGCTCAAAGGGCGAGCTTCTCGCTCAGATAGGTGGTCAGGCGGTCGGCGGGAATGCGCTCCTGCACCAGGGTGTCGCGATCGCGCACCGTGACAGTGCCGTCCTTGATCGAGTCGCCGTCGACGGTGATGCAGAACGGCGTCCCGACTTCGTCCTGTCGCCGATAGCGCTTGCCGATGCTGCCTGTCTCGTCGTAGTCGACGGGGAATCCCTTGCGCAGCTCACCGGCGATCTTCGTCGCCATCTCCGGCTGGCCGTCCTTTTTCGTGAGCGGAAAGATCGCGGCCTTGATCGGCGCGATCGCGTGATGGAGGCCAAGCACGACACGCCCTTCGGTCTCTCCCTCGACCGATTCCTCACGGTAGCCGTTGACGAGCGCGGCGAGTGTCGTGCGATCGGCGCCAACCGACGTCTCGATCACGTACGGTAGATAGCGCTCGTTCTTCGGCTGGTCGAAGTACTGGAGGTTCTTGCCGCTGTACTGCTGGTGCTGGCTGAGGTCGAAATCGCCGCGGTTGTGGACGCCCTCGATCTCCTGGAAGCCTAACGATCCGCCGAAGTCGAACGTTACGTCGAAGGCCGCGCGCGCGTAGTGCGCGAGCTCTTCCTTCGTGTGCTGGTGATACTCGAGTCGGTCCTTGGCGAGGCCTAGCCCCAAGTGCCACTCCATGCGCTGTGCCTTCCAGTACGCGAACCACTCCATGTCCGAGCCCGGCTTGACGAAGAACTGCATCTCCATCTGCTCGAACTCGCGCGTCCGGAAGATGAAGTTGCCGGGCGTGATCTCGTTGCGAAACGCCTTTCCGATCTGCGCGATGCCGAATGGCACCTTCTGCCGTGAGCTCTGCTGCACGTTCAGGAAGTTGACGTAGATCCCCTGCGCCGTTTCCGGGCGCAGGTAGACGATCGACGCGCTCTCCTCGACCGGCCCCATGAACGTCTTGAACATGAGGTTGAAGAGGCGAGGCTCGCTCAGCGTGCCGCGGTTGCCGCAGGCGGGGCAGACCACATCGGGCGTGCCAGGCGTGCCCTTGATCTTCGGGTCGTCGGCGCGAAAGCGCTTCTTGCACTGCTTGCAGTCGACGAGCGGGTCGGTGAAACCGGCGACGTGGCCGCTCGCCTCCCAGACCTTCGGATGCATGAGAATCGCCGCGTCGAGCCCCTCGATGTCGTCGCGCGCGCGGACCATCGCGTTCCACCAGCGATCCTTGATGTTCCGCTTGAGCTCGACGCCTAACGGCCCGTAGTCCCACACCGAGCCCGTACCACCGTAGATCTCGGACGACTGGAAGACGAAGCCGCGGCGCTTGGCGAGCGACACGAGCTTGTCCATCACGTCGGGATAGCGTGAAGCGGGCATTACGGTGAGGTTGGAGTCAGTGGAATATAGGCAGTCAACGCAGCGTCTCCTTGACGCGCGTCACGATGAGCGCTCCGTGGCCCCGACCATTCTCGATGAACGTCTTGTTCGCGTCGAACCCGGACGCGATCACGCCGGCGATGAAGACGCCGGGGATCGAGGTCTCCATCGTCTCGGGATCGTGGGCGGGAACGCCGGTCTTCGGATCGAGCGGAACATCGAGCGCCTCCAGCAAGCCCGTCTCGGGCATGTAGCCGATCATCGTATACACCTTTTGCGCGCCGATGCGTGCCTTGCCAAACGGTCCCTTCACGATCACTGCTTCCGGCTCGATCGCCGCCACGCGTGCCTCCCAGCGCGCGGCGATCGCGCCCTCGGCGATCCGGTTGGTGATGTCGGGCAGGACCCAGGGCTTGATGTTGCGGTCGAAGGTCGGCCCGAAATGGACGAGCGTCACGCGGGCGCCCGCGCGATAGAGTTCGAGCGTTGCCTCGACCGCGGAATTTCCACCGCCGACCACGACGACGTCGCGGTCGAAGTCCACGTGTCCCTCGGTGAACCTGTGCGTGACGTGTGGAAGGTCCTCTCCGGGAACGCCGAGCGGGTTAGGGCGTCCGAAGTAACCAGTGGCGATGACGACGGCATGTGCCGCGGTCCGGCGCGGATGACCGCTCTGCGTGCGCGACGTGACGATGAAGCGCGCGTCACGGGATATCCTGGTGTGCGGGCGTTTGGTGATGGGGCGGGGAGCGTCAGCTGCGATCTTGTTTTTTGGGGGGGGCCCCCCGGCTGCGATCCGTTGCACCGTCTCGACCGGTTCGTATTGACGCACCGCCAGTCGGAAGTGCTGGACGAGCGTCCGATAGTACGCCAGCGCGTCGCGCCGAGTTGGCTTGTCCGTTGCGACGATGAATGGCACATCGCCAATCGACAACCGTTCCGCGGTCGAGAAGAATGTCATGTACGTCGGATAGCCGACGATGCCGCTCACCACGCACGACCGGTCGAAGAGCACCGACGACAACCCGCCGCGCGTCGCCGCGATTCCCACCGCGAGACCGCACGGACCGGCGCCGACGACGGCCACGTCCGTCGCCTCATCCCACTCGGCCGCGCTTGGGCCGGCGCCGAGCGCCGGACCGCGCCCGCGCCGCTCGCTGTCCCCGCCTGCCATCTCGCTACCCGTTCAGCCCGATGATCTGATCGCGCCGCGTGCCGACGCTCACGTAGTCGATCGGCGTCTCGCACAGCTCGACGATGCGATCGAGATACGCCCGCGCTTCAGCAGGCAGCGCGCCCAATGTGCGCGCTTCATTCGTCGCCCGCTTCCAGCCCGTCATCCACTCGTAACGCGGCACCAGCTTCTCGAGTGCCGCGATGTCGCCCGGGAACTCGGTGTGCAGCTCGCCGTCCACTTCGTAGCCGACGCACACGCCGAGGCGATCGAACGTGTCCAGCACGTCTAGCTTCGTGACGGCGAGCCCGGTAAGGCCGTTGATGCGTGCCGCATAGCGCACGACCACGGCGTCGAACCAGCCGCACCGGCGCGGACGACCGGTCGTCGCGCCGAATTCGTTGCCGAGGCGTCGCATACGTTCGGCCGGCGCCTCATCCAGCTCGGTCGGCAGCGGACCATTGCCGACGCGCGTCGTGTACGCCTTCACCACGCCAAGCACGGCGTCGATCGCGGTCGGTGCGACGCCGGCTCCGACGGCCGCGCCACCAGAGGTCGTGTTGCTCGACGTGACGAACGGGTACGTGCCGTGGTCGACGTCGAGCAGCGAGCCCTGTGCACCCTCGAGCAGCACCGCGGCGCCCTGCTTCCGCGCCCGATGGATCATCAGGCTCACGTCCTCGGACAAACCGAGCAGGCGCGGCGCGAGTCCGTCGAGGAGCAACATCGTCTCGTCAACACTCACCGTACGCTTGCTACCCGAGTGCGAGAGCCGCGCGTTCGCATGTTCGACCCCGCGCTCGACGAGTTGGCGGAGTCGAGCAGGATGGCGCAGGTCGAGCACGCGCACGCCTCGGCGCGCGGCCTTGTCCTCGTACGCCGGACCGATCCCGCGTCCAGTCGTGCCGATCTCCTTGCTCGCCGAGCTTTCTCCGTCGAGGAGCTTGTGATACGGGAGGACGAGATGCGCGCGGTCGCTTACATAGAGCCGCCCTTCGACGTCGACACCGTCGTCGACCAGTTCGTCGATCTCCGTCAGCAGCGTGTCGGGATCGAGCACGACACCGTTGCCGATCGCGCAGCGAACACCAGGATGCAGGATGCCGCTCGGAATCTGGTGCAGGACGAAGCTACGCTCGCCGATGTGCACCGTATGCCCCGCGTTTGCTCCGCCCTGGTAGCGGACGACCCAATCCGCTCCCTCGGCGAGCACGTCCACCAGCTTTCCCTTCCCTTCATCGCCCCACTGCGCGCCGACGACGACGACGGTGCGCCTTTCACGATCGAACATGTAGCTCCGGAGTGCGCGCACCGCTGGAATGCAGTGCGCACGCTGGCGTATGGGAGACCTGCGAACAAACGAAACGCCCCGGGCGTTGCTCGGGGCGTTGTTGCAATCTACGGACGCGCGGAACGATGTCAACCGACGCCACGAGGACACAGATGTGGGCATCCTCGAGTTCCGCAAAGCGAACATCCCGGAATTCTCCCGGGATGTTCGCTCATCGGAGCCTGATGCTACCTGGAACCCAGTGTCGCGTCCCTCGCTCCTCGATCGCCTTCGATTTTATCGATTACCGCCGTATTGGTGGAGCCTGGACGGTGCGCGTTGTTGTTACGGGTTGAGCACCTTGTCGACCAGCAGAACGACTGTCGGCGTCTGGTTGCTCGACGTCGCGGCCTTGGAGCCCGGAGTCGCACCCGGAAGAAGGACAGCGGTCAGCACGGAGCCTGCGATCTGCACGCCCGGCTGTGGACCGTACGACGAGCCGGCCGGTGCCGTGGCGCCGCGCTGCGTTGGCATCGCGCGGTAATCGATGGTGCCGCTCCCGGCGGTTGCCACCTGGAACTGATAAAGACTGTCCTTCGCGCCGGCAGGAAGTGCGCCGAGCATGACGTATGGGCTGTATGTCAGATACGGCACGTTGGAAATCGTCGTCGCGAGGGCTGGGTAGACGGTCCGCGGAGGCGGTGGCCGGACGGGTATGGTGTCTGCCCCGACCTTCGAAGGCGGTTTCGTCGTATCGGTTATCGCAAATGCCACGTCAGCGGACGCCCGACCTGGATCGGCATTCAGGGCGCGGACCGCGACGCTGCCGGCCGGCGGCGTGGGTGGCGGCGTCGTCTCCTCGATCACGATAAGGCGGTCAGCGTTGCCGCGAGCCGCTCCAGCGTAGATGAGCGTGTAACGTTTGTCCGCGACGAGTGTGATCGTCGTGTCGATGAGCCGCTTCTGCGTCTCGACCGGATCGGTCGAGTTCACGAAGATGCGCAGTGGGCGGGCGCCCGGCGTAACGCGCGTGAAGAAGCCACTCGAGCCTCGGAAAGGCACGCCGAGCAGCATCGGCAGATTCTCGACTTTGTCCTGGAAGCGGAAATCGACTGTTCCCGTATCGACAACCGCATTGACAAAGCGGATCGTCGCCGCCGGCGCTAACGTGGCCGGATCGGTGATTCCAGTCTTGTCTTTGCAAGCGCCAGCCCCCAGCGCGGCCAGGCCGAACACGAGCATCGTCTTGAATCGCATGTATCGCACTCCGAAGGTTCAAGAAGTTCGCTTGTTTTGGAACGACATGATCGTTAGGCACCTACGCCCAGCTACTGCTGCTCGCCACCGCCGTCCGTCGTTTTGGTGCTCCCCGGGTCAGCGCCGAATCCCTTGATCACGATCGTCGTCGCCAGCGCCATTGCGACAACGGAGATACCGACCGTAAGCCAGGTCCGGCCGCGCGAGAAGCGCCGCTCGGCCACGCCACTGACGAGATCTCGCGGCACGGCGAGCTCTTCCCCAGTCCACATTCCCGCTGATGAATTGCTGATGTAATCCACCGTTGTGACTCGAATGACGTACGCCGAATCCGTCAAGCTGACGAGGCGTCCGGTGACGTGACGCGCACCGGGACCGATTTGCGCTGCCAACTTCGTGCGTCCGCGGTCGGTCAGTCCCAACGTGATATCGCTCAGCGGTGCTGGCGTACCCTCCCACACCGGGACGCTGGTGTAACAGCCCGTCGCGCTGGGCAGCAACAACAGACCCGCGGTCAACGCCCGCAGCTGCCGTGCGCGTGCGCGCCGCCTAAGTAGCGTGTCGCTCATCTCCGTGTCCTCGGCTCGCCTCGCATCGCCGTCACTGCTGCCCTGTACCGAAGCCGTACGTGCTCGGTCCGGCAGCTGCCTGCCCTCCATTACCGCCGAGATCGTAGATCGGTATCTGCCGCGCATCCAGTTCCTGGAAAGGCACTGGCCATGACAGCGGCGTTCCTACGGGCAGGTCGCCCCAGCCGCGGGCATCGAGATACCACGCGCCGTATGTCGTATAGGCGGTCTCCATCCGCTTCTCCCACTTCATCGCCTCGAAGATGTCGCCGCAGGCGGTGCTGGTGTAGTTGGGCCCTACCGGCACACGAGGCACGCACGACGCGCCGCCCGGAACGGGATCCGTTATCGTCGTTATGACGCCTGACAGCGCCGGCAAACCCGCAACTGTACGCGTCTTGTCGATCAGCGTCGCCGCCGCGGCGATGTTCCCGGTTCGGATGTATCCTTCGGCGGCGAGCATGTCGACCTCGGCCACGGTAAAGAACGGGAAGTTGCCGACGCGTCCTGCGTCCGCGAACGCGCGCCACCGGTAATGGTCGTAGTACGACGCGCGCCAACCCGTTGCTGCCTGGTCCTCGCCGGGAGGGCGATTCCGGATATACTGGCCGGCTCGCGGCAGCACACAATCGGGCTTGTTGACGGGATCAGGGCAGTTCGACTGTTGCGCCGTGCGCGTAGCACCCTGTGGAAAGCGAAGGTCCGGCGTCTGAATCAGAAACGGTGTACGCGAATCCCGGGCGGTTGCCAACCAGCTGTCGTAGGCTCCGCTCACATCGGCCATGCCGAAGATCTGGTAGGGCATCTGGTGCCAGTTCGCGTCGCGGAAATGCAGATTCGCCGACAGCCAGTTGTAGTCCCACCCCTGGCTCGGGTTCATGCCCGCCACGAGATCGGCCGTTAGGCCATTCGTCGCGTCGGCGATAACCTCGGCCCAGTTCACGGCTGCACGGTCGGTCGGAGTGCGGGCGACCTGCGCGCGGAATTTGGCCTTGTAGGAGCGGATGACGCGAACGAAGGTCGCCGCCGTGACAGTCGCTCCCGTCGGCCCCGTCAGCCAGTTGACGGGCAGAGTCGACGTGCCGGCCATGCGCGCGTAAACGAGCGCGGAATCGAGCTCGCCAAGCGCGTAGGTGTTGACCGCCATATACGATTCGAGGGGTGGAGTCTCCAGTGCGCCGTCGCTGGGTCGCGGGATGCCGGCCGAATCGTACGTCGCCGCGATATAGCCCAGCGCGACGCCGTGCACGAAATGCGCGAACGCCTTCAACCGCTGCCCATCGGCGGCGCTGGACAACGCGAACCCTGGCGCCTTCGCGCGGTTCAATACGTCGGACACGTTGCGCGCGGCAACCGACAGAATATTGAAGGTTTGGAAATTGTCGGTCGCGTAAGCGTTGCCCCGGCTGTTCCCGATCGAACCGCGCGGAATGGCACTCCGCGGACCGAGGCCGTCGTTGGCAAGCGCCGACGCGTTCTCGAACGCCGACGTCAGCATGCCCGTGTTCGGACGCGCGATGTCGCCGAGCGTGCCAAGCATGATCTGCTGGAACTGGCTCCCGCCGAGCGCTTCGACATCGGCCGGCTTCTTGAGCACGCGGGCTCGATCCGGGTTGTTCACATTGTCGACCGATACGAGGTCCTTGCACGCGGCAGCAAGTCCACCGACGACCGTAGCAGTCACGAGAAACCGAATGAATCGCATCAGGAATCTCCGTCCCGGGCCGGCGCGGCACTCCACGAGGAATGCCGACCGGGCATCAGGATGAAATAGAGGTTCAGAAACCGGCGGTGACGACGAATGAGATCGTACGGAGCTGCGGGAACGTGAACGCGTCGACGGCGTTGATCAGCCCGGAGCCGGACGCGCTGTTCGTGACGCCCGCACCGACTTCTGGGTCGAAGCCGCGATACTTCGTCCACGTCTTCAGGTTGCGCCCAATGAGACTCAGCGTGATATCGCCCCGGCCGACGTCGCCGACGTGATACGAAGCCGACACTTCACGGAGCTTCATGAAGCCGGAATTTTCGACGAACCGGCTGTTCGGTCCGAGGATGTCGTAGAATCCGCCGATGCCGACGGCGTTATCCGCGGGACCGACGCGGTAGTAGTAGCCGATCGGCTTCGCCGTCTGCAGGCTCTTGCCGGCCTGATCGACGTCGCGGGAGAGGAAATCGAGATACGACCAGTGACGACCGTTGTTGTAGGTTTTCTGGCCGTAGGCGCCGTCGACGAGACCGTACATCGACAGCCGCTTGAACGTCACCGTGTGGGACATCCCGATCCTGTAGTCGGGGAGCGCGTGTCCGAGCGGCCGAAGCGCCGGCGCGCACACGCCCGACGTGCAGGTGTCACGGATCAGCATCGGCATCCCCCATGCGAGCTGCGCTCCCCACGGCGCCGCGGAGCCAGGGAGGATCGCGTTGTACAGGTTGTCGGTGATCCCCATGCCCGGGTTGTTCCCCTGGCCCACCCACACCATGTAGCCTTCGTCGTTCTTCTGGAAGGCGCTTCCCGCTCCGCCGCATTGCGACTGGAAATTCGCCGGCAGTTGCGAGCAGCTCGTCACGAACTCCCGACCATAGAACGTGCCGTAGCGCGCACCTTCCTCGATCCGGAACAGCGCCCCCGTTCCCTGCAGGTCCGTGCCAATGAAGAACGGCAATATGTTCAGCTTCGTGATTACCACGCGATTGGACGAGTACGTGAACCGGCTTGTCCAACTCAAGTCGTTGCCCTGGATGAACGGCAGGGTCAACGAGCCTTCCCACGTCTTGTTCTGCAGCGAGCCAGCGTTCTGCCACTGGGTCGGGAACCCCGTCGACACGGATACCGGGGCCGGCAGGATCTGGTTCTTCGTCGTCGAGTTCGCGAAGGTGACCGTCAGTCCGTACTTGCTCAGTATCTCGAGGTCGCCGCTCAGCTCGACCTCGGTCGAGACTTCGGGCTTGAGACGCGGATTGCCTAACGCTACGGCGTTCAGCGTGCCGCCGGCGCCAATCGTATACTGCTCGTACTGCGCGACGTAGGGCGGCGTGTTCCCGGCCGATCCGACAGACGCCTTGAACGTCAGTCCGCTGATCGCCGGTGCTGGCCACCACGGCTCGCGCGCCATGAGCCACGCCGCCGACGCGCGGCCATACGTCTGGAAGCGGTTGTCCGCGCCGAAGCGCGAGCTGCCATCCTCACGAACCAGGAGATCGACCGTGTAGCGGTCCCAGATGTCGAAGAAGGTGTTGCCGGCAATGCTCACCTGCCGCGTCGAGTTCTTGACCGTCGGAATGCGGATGATGTTCGTCGCATTCGCGCCGACTGGCACGCCACTCACGCGTAGCTGGTTGGCCTCCAGCAGGCGCCGGTCGAAGTCCTGCTCCTCGTACAGTCCCCTGATGTTGAAGCGCGCGTTGACGTCCTTGAGGACCTCGCGATGTGCGGTCAGCTGAGCGCTGGTGTTGATCGCCTGCGTGTTGTCCACGCCGTTCAGAATCCGTCCGTTGTTCGTTGCCGCATCGGTGTTCGTCGTGCGGAAGTTACGGTCCGAGAACTGTTGATAGTTGAGGTTCAACCGGTCGATGCTGAAGTTTGCCTCGCCGTCCAGCCAGTCGAGAGGCGTGTAGCGCAACGTGCCGCCAGCCAGGTAGCGGTAGCGGATGTCCTCGCGCTTGATGTTGGCAAAGCTGTACAGCGGGTTTTCGTTCTGGACGCCTCCCGAGCCGAGGTTCGTCCGAATGTATAACCGGCCGTACTGGTCGTGCTGCGTGATGTCGACGATCGCAGGCGTGCGCGTTAGGCGGAAGAAGCCCGCGCCTCCCTCCTCCTGGTTGCTGCCGTCCTGATTGCTTCGGCTCAGGTAGGAGTTCGCCCCAAACGACCACTGGTCGTTGATCTTGTGGTCGAGGTTCAAGCGGCCGTTGAGGCGGTCGTAGCCCTTGAGGCCCTGAATCGCGCCGTCCTGCTCGGTGTAGCCGACGCTCGTCCGGAACGACGTCTGTCCGAAGCGGCCGGCAAGCGAGATATCGTTGATCGTCACCGGCTTCGGATCGACCAGTTGCTCCACGGCATTGTATGTCTTGCCGGGAAACACACCTGTCACGAACGCGCGGCGGAGGATGTCGCCGGTCGTGACGGCGCCCGGATCGATCGGGAACGACGGCGGCGTTGCGGCAAAGTCGCCTACCGTGTTGTTGACGCGCGCCTGCTCGATGTGATAGTCGATCGTCCGCGTGCAGAGGCTGTTGGTCGCGTACGAGTCGAGGACGCAGAAGCGCGTGCCCGTCTCGTCGAACAGGAACGCGTTGTACCGTGCGATGCCGAAGTCGCTCTCGATGTCGTTCAGACCGAGCTCGGAGCGGACCGTCGTGCTCACGCCGTCGCTACCGCTCTTCCCCTTCTTGGTCGTGATCTGGATGACGCCGGCCGCCGCGCGGGATCCGTACAGCGATGATGCCGCCGCGCCCTTCACGACCTCCACGCTCTCGATGTCCGACGGATTGATGTCAGCGAGGCTCGAGCCGAGGATGACGCCGTCAACGATGTACAGCGGTTCCTGACTGCGCCCATTCGCGTTGATCGACGTGGGGCCGCGGAGGATCACCTGCGGCGCCGTACCTGGACGTCCGCTCGTCGACGCGATGTTCGCGCCGGGGACCTTACCCTGCAGCTGGCTGAGCGGGTTGACCGCCTGCACTGGCATGTCCGCCGAGTCGACACGCGCCACGGTGAACGGCACCTTCGCTCGCTCGGTGCCCGCCGTCACCCCCGTGACGACGACCTCCGACAATCGCGTCGGGTCCACCGCCAGCGTGAAGTCGACGGTCTGCGGACCGGGGTTGAGCGTGATCGTCCGCGTTTGCGGCTGGTATCCGATGAAACGCGCGCGCAGCGTTACCGGCTGCCCTCTTACCCGCGCCGCCGGTACGAGCAGCGTGTAACGACCCTCGTCGTTCACGAGTACGCCGGCATTCAGATCGGTAATCAGTACGGACGCGCCTACCAGCGGCCGGCCGCCCTCCGCCGTTACCTTACCACTGATCACCGTAGCTTCGCCCTGCGCATTCGCTTTGCTGGCGACGGCTGCGGCGGCCACGATGAGTGCTGCCACGATTCGAAACTTTGAGCCCATCGACATCGCGCCCCCTCACTAAGGAGTGGTGGTCAGTTCATCCCTTGAGTCGATTGAAATGCAGAACCCCCCACATGGCGGGGTACGTCACGAGCTAGATGACTGCCGACAACACATTTTCTCGCATGTGTTTCCTCCGGTTGATGGTCGCCTCGACGCCGGGAATGGCTCAACCGCCAGCCGTTAAGAAACAAACGGTTTGGCGGTTGGCTGTGTAAAATTGTCTCGCGGGAGTGTGTCCCCGCACCTCAGCGGTGGCGTGACTTGAACGCTCACTCAGCAACGGCGCAACGCGCCTTGCTCTAGACTGGGGAACGATCTCGGGGGGAGTCGCGGCTGTGACCTGAGCCGCTTAACGCGACTATAATATGCGCGTCTCCGACCTGTCAAGAAGAGGTAAGGCTTCGGTATTGACTGGGTTCGGGAGCCCCCGACCGGGAGCGTCGTATCAGTGTCGGCCGCGTCGGCGGTCGGCGTCGAAGCGGAATTGCATCTGCACGATCTGGCGTACCCGCTTTCCCTTGGACAAGCCCGGACGGAAGTGCGCCTCCCGCAGCGCTTCCTGCACCGCGCGCGCGAACAAGGGGTGCGATGACGACAGCACCCCAAAGGTTTCCGCCTCGACCATCCCGCTGCTGTCGACGACGAACTCCGCGATGACGATCCCGCTCGTGCCCGACGCGAGCAGCTCGGGCGGGAACCCGACCCTCATCCGGGTCGCACTATCAAGCTGCGCGGACACGTCGACGTCGGCGGCCGTCAACACCGATTGCTGGGCGTGAAGTCGCTCGAGCTCCTCGACAGTGGCGACGATCGGTCGGCGTCGCTCCTCCGTGTCCGAACCGCGCGACCAGAGGAGCAGCGTCCCGCACCGCGCATCGTCGCGCATCCCCTGGTAGCGGAACGGGGCACCGCTCGCCGTCGCGTAGAGCTCGATGCCTTCGATCGTACGCGGCGGAAACGAGTTGATGTCGACCTCGCCGGCCGGCATCGGCATGCCATCGAGCCAGACGAGTGGCGGGCATCCTCGGCCGCGCAGGCGGATTCGCCCACGCACGACGTCCACGCCCGGCGCCTTGCGAAGCACGTCGCTCAGCTGCCTCGGATTGCCCTCGTCGATCATCTCGCGCGTGATGAAGAAGCCGCCTGTGTTCGACTCGAGGCGCTCGAAGTATCCGGCGAGACGACCCGTGTGGCGCTGGCGCTCGGCGCGCACGACTACCGATTCGAGTGTGTTCGCCGCGGCTCCGAGACGGAAGACAGCTATCGCCGGCTGTCCTTCGATGATCGCGACGTGGAGCGTCTCTGGACGAAAACCCAGGCGCCGCGCCTCCAGGAGCAGCGGTCCTAACGGCAGCGGCGTCAGTCGGAACTGCCCGTGCTCGTCCGTTCGCGTGCTCCGCTCCACGGTCAGGCTCCGCACCTCCGCAGCGACGAGCAGCGTGCCCGATGAATCGGAGACCGAGCCGACGACGGAACCATTCCCCGACTGGCCACGCACGCCCGCCGGCCAGGTCGCGAGCAGGGCGCACGCGCAGAGGGCGGCGTGGCCGTTAGGCAGCAGGAGGCACGCTCTCGCGGTCATTTTATCATCGCCGCTCCGAGGATCCAGACGGCCATCACGAAGCCGATGCCGACCTTGAGCGCCGCCGCGGTCACGCGTCCGAGCAGCGCACCGGTCGCAACCTTCGCCGCCGGCCCGGCGCGCACGCCTCCGGCGAGCTCGAACAACAGCGCCCCGGCGAAGGCACCCAGGAATGACCCGATCATCGAGCCGATTATCGGAAGCGGAATTCCGGCGAACGCACCCACGACGCCACCCACCATCGCGCCCCACCCTGCACGCTTCGACCCGCCGTAGCGGCGCGCGTACCTGCCGGCGAGCATGAACTCCAGAATTTCGCCGATGATCGCGAGCACGCCGACGATGACGATGCTCACCCACCCGATCGACTCGTGCGTCATCGCCGCGTAGGCGACGGCGGCGCCCAGCATGACCCACGTCCCGGGTAGCCCGAGCGGGATGAGCAGGATGCAGCAGAAGAGCACGAACCCCAGCACCAGAATACCCATCAGTCGATCTCCCGTGCAGCGGCGGCGAGCAGCCGCGCCATGTCTTCGACGCCCTCCCCGCGAAGCGCGCTCAGATCGTCCGCACCGCGATGGATGCGCGACAGTGTGGCCAGCGTGCCGCGGCTCAGCGTCACCGCGTCCCAACCTGCACTCGCAAGCGCTACGCCGTCGGTGAGCACGCCGGGAATCGTCGGACCGGTGCGCACAACCGTCGCGACCGCGCGTGCGGCGCGCAGCACCGCGGCGCGCGCGCGCCCCGCGCGGCCGTGCACCATGCAGAGCACTGTTCCGCGATCGTCGACGCCGTCCACGTTCAGCGCCACTCCCCGCCCACGTCGAGCGGCGAACGCTCGCGCGCCCGCCATCCCCAATTCCTCGGCGCTCGTCAGCGCGATTCCGATCGCCATCTCGCGTGGCAGCATCGCGGCGGCTCGGAGCACGGTGACGACACCCGAGGCGTCATCGACCGCGCCCGGCGATCGCGTGCCCACTGTGCTCGCGATGACCGGCAGCGACGCCATCACTCCGACCAGTGTGACGACGATCCACGCGCCGGCGCTCGGGTCTACGCCAAACGCGCCCACTACGCTCAGACTCGCGAGAGCGACGAGCGCGATCGCCGAACCGGCAATTCCCGCGACGCGGCCGAGCATCGGCACCGGCTGCGACTTGCTGTCCAGGTGCGCGACGAGCCACACTCTCGGTGCGCCGCGTATCGCGACGAGGTTCGACGCGCTCGCGCGCAACCACGGCAGGCCGAGCACGCCGCGTCGCGCCATCCAGGTGGCCGCCGCGCCAGCGGCGACCGTCGTCGCGACGAGCATGGCGAGCGCGGCGCCCGGGTGATCTCTCAGCCCGAGGGTGCCGGCGGCGACGGTCGTTAGGCAGACGACCGCGCCGGCAGCGGGAGTCGCCC
>Ga0222622_10000152_pt1 | contig 24017 bp, 23 predicted proteins | sample PLM2_5_b1metaG_FD_177335 | JGI IMG/M metagenome (GOLD analysis project Ga0222622, IMG submission 177335) | Groundwater sediment microbial communities from an aquifer in East River, Colorado, USA - PLM2_5_b1 | ecosystem: Environmental > Terrestrial > Soil > Riparian zone | place: USA: East...
TTGCGCGGCCGGTTGCAACGATTGGGCGCACAGGGCGTCCAGGCCCGCACGTTCCACTCAGCTGCTCTGCGCCAGGCCCAGTACTTCTGGCCTCAGGTTTACGGCGGCGACCTGCCCCAAGTGCTGGGCAACAGGATGCCGCTGGTTGCCGAAGCTGCGAGCCGGCTGCGGGTCAAGATCGACACACCCGGCTTGCGTGACCTGGTCGCTGAAATCTCGTGGGCCAAGGTGAGCAACGTCAGCGCTGAGGACTATCCCCGGTTGGCTGGCGAGCACAATCGCCGCATCGCCTCCTACGACCCGGAGACCGTGTCTCGCATTTTTGCGGCGTACGAAAAGGCCAAGCGCGATCGCACCCGGATCGACTTCGAAGACATCCTGCTGTGCGCTGCCGCGCTGATGTCAGAACACCCACAGATCGCCGAGACGATCCGGCGGACCTACCGGCATTTGGTGGTTGATGAGTACCAAGACGTAAGCCCACTGCAGGAGGCGCTGCTCAACCTGTGGCGTGGTGAACGGGCTGAGTTGTGCGTAGTGGGTGATCCGGCGCAAACCATCCACTCTTTCGCGGGAGCCCAGGCCAGCTACCTCACGGGATTCGGTCAACGCTTTCCGGACGCCACGGTGATCCGGCTCGTACGCGACTACCGCTCGACGCCCCAGGTTGTGCGATGCGCCAATTCGATCATGGCAGCAGCCGCCAGCGAGGAGCCAACGAGAGACGGCTTCAAGCCCGTCACACTTCAGGCACAGCAGCCTTCCGGACCAGACGTTGAATTCGTCGAGTCGACCGACGAGTCGGCTGAGGCTGCCGGAGTCGGCGACTGGCTGGCTCAACAAGCCGAGGCCGGCGTGGACTTTCGCAACATGGCCGTGCTGTTCCGCATCAACGCACAATCACCGTCCATCGAGCAGGCACTCGCCGATCGCAACATTCCCTATCTGGTGCGCGGAGGCGAGCGCTTCTATGAGCGGCCCGAGGTACGTCAGGCCCTGCTGACACTACGGACCAACGCGCGGACGATGGCCGGCGCTGAGCAGGGGAGCGCGGTGGAGCAGATGAAGGCGATTCTTCTCACCTTGGGCTGGACGCAGCAGCCGCCCGAAGGTGGCGGCGCACTGCGTGAACGTTGGGAGTCGCTGGCGGCGTTGCTGAGCGTGGCAGAGGACCTACAAGCCGAGGCAAATGCCACTGCTGAGCTCGCTCCGCGGCCCGAGGATGGTGAGCAAACCCTCACCCTCCAGGCTGTCTCAGCCGAGCTGGACCGTCGCGCTGAGGCGCAACACGTTCCAGTGGCGCAAGGCGTCGCGGTCTCGACATTGCATTCGGCAAAGGGCCTGGAATGGGACGCGGTGGCGTTGCTTGGCATCCATGAAGGCTCACTCCCATTCATCCTGGCCAGCTCTCCGGCGCAGATCACTGAGGAACGACGGCTGCTCTACGTCGGTGTGACACGTGCCCGGCGACTGCTGCGAATCTCCTGGTCCAGAACCCGCAACGGCAATGGGCAGACGCGTCCGCCCTCGCATTTCCTCCAGCCGGTGCTGCCCGATTCTCTGCGGGCACCAGCCAACCAGCCTCGCCCGCGGCGGGCCAGCCGGAAGTCAGCGCTCTCGCTGCACTGCCGCTCCTGCGGCCGATCGCTCGCGGAGGCCGCCGAACGCAAGATCGGTCGGCATCTCGACTGCCCGGCGACGTTCGACGAGAAGACGATGGCCTTACTCCGCGAGTGGCGTCGCCAGGAGGCGGCCGACCAGAAGCTGCCCGCGTACTGTGTCTTCACCGATGCCACGCTGATAGCCATCGCCGAGGCGCGACCCCGCAGTGCAAGGGATCTGGTTAAGGTGCAGGGCCTTGGTCCGACGAAGGCAGACAAGTACGGGGAACACCTGCTCGCGATCATTGCTGCCGAAGCGGACCGGACGAGATCATCTACGTGAAGGCGGCTTGCTTGGCGCGATCCGGAGCGAGCGGTAGCGAGCAACCGAACACCGTCCACGTTGGTAAAAAAATGTTTGCATGACTTTGCGATACTCCCCTAGGGTTTGACGAGGACCTTTTGCTCTGCCTGAGTACAAGGCCCCCCATCGCCAGCCTGGACGTGTGAGAGGAGGGGTTGGTGCATACCTTGCAGACCAGCGGCCCAATCACCGCTCGACTCAGCATGCCTGAATTCCAGCTGTCTTCGCGCGCGTTCATGCCTGCCACGCCAGCGGTTGCGCACATCTCGCCCCATGGCACGCTCCATGCTCACCGCATCCAGCCGATCACAAGCCGAATCAGCTGGCGCCGAAGGGGAGAGCTCTGCATGCAGGGTAGCGCTGCGACAGCCGACGTACAGGGCGGACGTGTCGCCGGATTCGGCGATTACGACGTCACCGATACCAAGTTCTCGACCCGTTTGGGACCACCCTCCTGTAGTCCGCCGGTGTAGACCACACCGCCGCCTCCAGGCCGTGACTCCCAGACATCCGGGACTCACGGCCTTCGTGTTTCCCGGCCAGATTCGAGGAGCCAGCAATGAGCTGGCACTTCATGATCAGAAAAGTAGGCCGACATGTATCACGCAGGAGGTGGCCCGATGGTCGTACCCCGGGGCATCGCCGAGCTGCCCTGTCGATTGGTGGATCCGGATCTGTTCTTCGCCGAGGCGCCTGCCGATGTCGAGGAGGCAAAGGCACTGTGCTTGGACTGCCCGGTTCGGGAGGCGTGCCTGGCTGGCGCGCTGAAGCGGCGTGAGCCGTGGGGCGTCTGGGGCGGAGAGTTGTTCATTGCCGGCGTCGTCGTGGCCCACAAGCGGCCGAGGGGTCGTCCCCGGAAGTACCCGGTCGCCGACCCGTTTGCTCCGGTGGCGAAGGGCGAGGCAGCGGCATGACTCATGACGGGATGCGCCGAGCCAATAAAAATTACGGCGATTCTCCCGTACGGCGCAGCAGTGTGCCGATAGCATCATCGCGGCTTGCATCATCAACACGCGGCACAGCCTCGAGGCTCCCCTTCGGGTCGGCAGTGGAGTCCTGGCCTCCCCAGCCAAGCGCGTGCCCGCGACCCAGCCCCCACGCTGTGCCGCGCGCTGATGATGCAAGCCGCTTTTTACTGTTCGGCGTAGCCGGGAAGAAACTCTCGGAGCACCTCGCCGAACGCTGCTCGCGCGTTCAACTGAGAGAGGACAGCTAGCCCACCCAGCCAGACCCGGTGGATCAGCAGATAGCTGGGCGGCAAGTTCAGCTTCATTGCCACCCCGCCTGAGGCATGTGGATCACGCACGCGGATGAACTGCTCGCGCATCCAGTCACGATTGAACTGGAACTCCGGCACCGCGGCCGGCTCCACGAACGGGCTCAGATAGTTGAGGAGATCCTCAGCGTCGATGTCGGAGGCAACGAAGCCTTCCTGACGCAGCCCTTCGACTACCTGATGGGCGTCGCCTTTCTGGGCAATCCTCAAGATCCGGCCCATGGCTGGGGGAAGGCCGTCCGGCAGGCGCGCCACCAGCCCGAAGTCGACGATGCCGAGTCGGCCATCCTTCATGAGCTTGAAGTTTCCGGGGTGCGGGTCGGCATGCAGCAAACCGACCACGCTCGGCCCGGCGAAGAGGAACCGTACGTATTGCAAGGCGGCCGCATTGCGCTTCTTTTCGGAAAGATGTGCAGCTGAGGACAGTGGCGCACCTTCGACCCACTCACTCACCATCACCTTCGGGGTACTCGCCAGCACCTGTGGTACGCAGAACTCCTTGTTGCCCGCAAAGCCGACTGCTGCCTGCTGCTGGGAGGCCGCCTCGAGGGTGTAGTCGAGTTCCTCGCTGACCCGGGCGGTGAGCTCGTCCACCAGCGCGCTCACATCCATGCCCCCAGCAAGTGGGGCGAATACCTTGGAAAGCCGTCCGATTTGTCGCAAATCTGAGCGCAAGGCCTCATCGGCTCCCGGATACTGAACCTTGACCGCGACCGTACGCCCATCGGCCCAGGTCGCCTGGTGCACCTGACCGATGGAGGCCGCCGCTGCTGGCAGCGGGTCGAAATCGGTCAACGATTGGCGCCATCGTGGCCCGAGCTCCCGCGCCAGCACGGCGTGCACTCGTGATGTCGGCATGGGCGGTGCTGCGTCTTGCAGCCGGGCCAGATGGGCCCGGTACGGCGCCGCCACGTCCTCCGGTAGCACCGACTCGAAGAGGCTCAGCGCCTGGCCGAACTTCATGGCGCCGCCCTTGAGCTCCCCGAGTACCCGGAAGAGCTGCTCAGCCGCACGCTGCTGCAGCTGCTCACTCACTTCGTCGGCAGGTGTCCCGCCCAATCGTCTTCCGAGTCCGAGAGTTGCGCGGCCAGCAAAGCCGAGGGGTAGCGAGGCCAGTTTCGCCCCGCGGCGGAATGCGGAACGAGCCAGCGAATTGCCATCGCTGTCGGCCGCCAAATGCCGCTCGGCGCCGTTGGTCGGCTTGGCCGGCTGGTCGTTCATGGCCCCCATTCTGTCTGGCCGAGCCAACCGCAACCGCAACTGGGATGGGCTGCCCAGCTACGTAGTCGTGTCACGAAATCGGGCCAGCTGAGCTCCAGTGTCGCGCCGGCAGACTCTGGAAGCTCCCCGTGGAGATATGCCAGGGCCTGCGCCGCCGCAACTGACGACGCCCAAGCAGCAAGAGCTGGCGGCGACTCGATGCGCAGTCGCGAGAGTTGGCTGAGTACTACAGGCCACTGTGGATCGGCATCGCTGCGAGCTAGGTCGGCGCAGCTCAGGCACGAGGTCTGGCCGGCCAGGACCAGCGGCCCAACGCTGACCCCATTTCCCCAGCAGCGCACTACCAGATGTGGCTGGTCGATACGCAGCAGATGATCGGTGATCACTCGATCAAGCTCTGGGCGGTCACAGCTCACGATGGTGAGATCCAACGGGGCCGCCTCGGGTTTGGACCAATGACTCAGAGTGCAAACGGTGGTGCCCGACTCTGCGAGCGCTGAGCGCAGTGCCTCCGCCTGGGAGCTCAGCACTCCAGCGGACGGGTAGAGCGCCGGGTCGGGCGGCTCATTGTCGTAGACGTAGAGAGTGCCCAGGCCGGTGGCCACCAGCACCCGGGCGATCTGATAGCCCACCGGTCCAGCACCGACCAGCCGTACCTGCAACGACGCCAAGGCATCGGTGTATGGCGCGGCGCCACGCTCGGTCAGCAGGCCGGCCGCGGCGAGCGCGTCTAGTGCCCACGTCACCTGCGGCTTCGTAAGTCCCGCGGCTCGAGCCGAACGATGAACAGCGCTTGTGGACTGCGAGCCGTCCAGCAGAGCGAGCAGCGCGCCGAAGCCCTCGCCCCGGAAGACCAGTGCGGCGTGGGGATCAACGCCGACTTGGACCTCGTCTTCGGCACGTTGAAGGACTGGCGCGTACGGCACGAGCTTCGGATTCTCCAGCGGCGGATGCGCCTTTGATTTCGGTGTGCTCACCCAGCCAGTCTGTGGGCAGCACGCCAATGCGAACCCGCTATCCACAGCCGAAAAGGGCGGCTGTCCGGCGCGATACGCAGCGAGCAATCAAACAGGGCGCTGATTACCGTTGTACTGCATAGCGGAGCAGCACGTTATTGGATCCGTTGAAGCGGCGAGCATGAAGTAAAGCCAGGTCAACCGGAGCCTCGAAGATCGGCGTTCCATCCCCTAGTGCGGCAGGACTGATCATCAGGTGAAGCTCGTCAACGAGGCCCTGCGCGACCAGACCGTTCCACGTCCTTCGGCTGCCGAAGATGAGGATGTCCCCACCTCCGCGCTCTTTCTCCGCCGATAGCCAGTTCGCTGCGTCGGACGGTCCAATCACGCTGGTCACCTGGTGCCACGGGTTGTCAACGGGCACCGTGTAGGTGTCGCTGACAACCGCCTTGGGAAGGCTGTTGTAGATGCGGCTCAGCTCTCGGTTGTCGGCACTGAGTGCACGGTGTCGGGATCAGCAGGGGCATCAGCGATGCTTGGCCAGTAGGAGCTAAACCCTTCGAACGAGGTTCGTCCCAGCAGGACAGTCCCCGCAGCTCGGATCCGCTCGAGGTTGTATGCGTCGAAAGCCTCGTCCATGTTCAGGACCATGACGTCGCCTTCGGGGGCTTCGTAGTAGCCGTCCAGGGACATGATGTTGCTGACGATGACCTGGCGCACGCCGGGCTCCTTTCCGGATGTAGATGAATGCTGTCACCGGTTCGGAGGGCACCTCATCTGATGCGAACGTGCATCAGGGACGGCCGCTGGCGACCGTCCCTGAGTGGTTGCTCTTTGCTGCTAGGCCCTGCCAAGGATCCGATTGAGGTTCGTACCGCACACCGGGCACTTGGCCTTTGCCATCCGGGTGCCCTTTTCGTTGACGTGTACCTCGCCGGAGGCCTCCCGCTTCGCCTTGCATTTCACGCAGTAGAACTCGCCGCTGTACGTCTCCGCCATGACTTCTCCTTGCTCGATGTTCGTCCGCATACTGCACACAGCTGCGGGACCTCGCGATGCGTCACTGACCGTTTACAGGCCAGCTGACCCCGGGCGACCGTCACCTCGACAAACGCCATACCGCTTGGACGCCCGTAACTCTACGCGAGCGAGCAGGGAGCGCTGGCGGACCATGCAAGAAAAAGGACGAAACCTCCAGGGACATCGGCATCGCTAGCCTTCCCCTGCGAGCGTGCCGACCATCTGGAGGTTTCGTGCTCGGAACGCTATAGGCACCAACGCGCCCCGTCAAACGGTTGTGGCAAAGCCACTTTCCACCGAATGTGGACAACGTGTGGAAACGATGTGCACTGCTGCCTACCGGTTTGTGGACCACACTCGTCATGCGCGGGAACCTACGCGTGAGCTGTGTGGAAACCTGTTGGAGCAGTGGTCTGCTCTACTTTGCCTAGCTATGTACAAGCCAGTCTCAAGCGATGCTTCAGGTTCCGAGGCGAGGTAGGTTGTCTCCTGCCGTCCAAGGCTCGAGCTCAATCGCTCGCAACCGTTGATGGCCAGTCGCGGCGGAAAGGGACATCGTGACGCAGCCACCGTTGCCGCTGCCCAAGCGAGGCGGGAAAGTCAAGAAAGGTCGCCGGCCGCAACGCGCGAACAGCAGTGAACCTCGGCAGTCGGCCGCGGTTCCCAGCCCCCGTGTCGAGGTTCGGCGCAGCAGCCGCCGTACCCGCACCGTGACCGCCTATCGGGAACGCGACACCATCGTCGTCTTGATTCCACAGCGCATGTCGAAGGCGGACGAGCAGACGTTCGTCCGGGACATGGTTGAGAAGGTCCTCGCCCGCGAGGCGCGGTCCTCCGCCCCGCGGGGTGATGAGGCTCTTGCTTCCCGGGCGCGCGAGCTTGCAGCGGCCTATTTGGCACCGGCTCTCGACCAGGTGCCTGAGCCGATCGCTGTTTCATGGGTGACGAATCAGCAGCAGCGCTGGGGCTCCTGCACACCGAGTACCGGCCTCATCAGACTGTCTCACCGCCTGCAGCCGATGCCCGTGTGGGTCGTTGACTACGTGCTGCTTCACGAGCTGGTTCACCTCGTGGAGCCGACGCACTCCAATCGATTCTGGGGCCTGGTTGGCCGGTATCCCGCGGCGGAGAAAGCCAAGGGTTATTTGGAGGGATACCTCGCGGCCCAGGGTCGGGAGGCCGAGTCCCCCGATGTCGACTGAGCCCGCCGCTCGTCGCAGGGTGGCGGTCGTGCTGGCCCGCTATGACGCCTCACGCGCGGCGCCCGATGGCATTGATCCGGCCGCCTTCGCCGCAGCCTGCCTGCTTGACTCCTACGAGGTGGTTGCCGATCTGATCGGGGTCACATCAGGCATCGCCGGCCCACGGTCGGTGACCGAAATGCTCTGGCCCGGAGCTCTGCATCTAGCGACCGACATCTCAGTGCCCGCGATGGCGCGTCAGCTGAGTGAGGCGGCTGAGGAGCTTGTCGTACTGCCGGCGGACGTGCCGGACTTGCCCGGGCTTGTGCTGGCCAAGTTGTTCAAGGTCCTTCACCGGACAGACATCGCGATCGCGCCGGAACAAGCCGGAAGTGGCTGTGCCGCAATAGGAGTGTCGCTGCCGCTGGCCGACTGGATCCCTGAGGACGCGTTCGACCTTGACCACAACCCGTTCGCGCGGCTGAGCGCTATCGCCCCACGCCGCAGCCGATGCACACTCACCCCGACGTGGCACCGACTGCGGACGCCGGCGGACGTGGCGCGGCTCGACCCTGGTCTCGAGGGTTGGGAGGAGACGAGGACTCTGCTCGCAAGTCGGGCACTCGCAGGTGATTGATGGACACTCCGCCAGCTGCCTCGACTCACTGGGACGCTGGGGAAACTCTGGCCGATCGCTTTCGGGCACATGCCGCCGACGCCGAGCACCTCTACGGGTACGCCATCCGGGGCATGGCCGAAGATTGGGAGGCTGGCGGCCCTTCGCAGCTGCTCCAAGCTGATCCAAGTCGGTCGATCGGCGCACTTCCGCCAGTCGGCATGCGTCGGCTACCAGCCGAGTCGTACGCCAGCAGCCCGTACCAGCGCTCTGACGGAGTCGTCCACCTCCGGTAGTTGATCATGGGCGAACCAGCGGACGGCCAGCGACTCATCCCCAAAGTCTGGGCTGAGTAGCTGATGAGCGAGCACCAGATATTGCACATCGAGGTGGTAGGTCGGCCGTACGGTGCCACAGGGCACCTCATGCTTGGAAAGCAGCAGCGGACTTGGCTCAAGCGAGAGATCCTCCAGCCCGCTCTCTTCACGCGCCTCGCGCGCTGCGGCTGCCTCCAGGGTGGGATCGGTTGATTCGATGTGACCGCCCGTCTGCAGCCATCGTCCCAACCGCGCATGAAGTGTCAGCAGCACCACGCCCTCAGCAGCGGCACAGATCAGGGAGCTCGCTGTCAGATGGGCACCAATGCACGCTCGGGACCAGCCGTCGCTCTGTCTCGCAAGATGATCAAGATAGTGTCGCCGCAATCGATCTTGTTCGCGGTTCGGTGCCGCCCAGGTCTCCAAGGTCCGGCGACAGCTGAGCTCCAGACCATCCGTTGGCGACTCAGCTGCTCGGATTCTCGTCGCCCTCGTTGCTCTCGCCCTTGAGCAGCTCCTCAAGGGCAGTGTCGAAGTCCGCGTTTTGCTCGCCCTCGGAGTGGGTCTCGCCGGCGACAAAGCCCAGCGGATCGTCAAGATCGGCTGATGTGGGCACGAGGTCAGGATGGGACCAGACCGCGTCGCGGCCGTCCACCCCGCGGGCGTCGCGCAGCGCCGCCCACAAATTGGCAGCATCCCGCATGCGGCGCGGCCGCAACTCAAGCCCCACCAGCGTGGCGAACGTCTCCTCGGCCGGACCGCCCGTGGCGCGAGCCCGGCGCACAGCCTCGGCCAGGGCGACTGCAGACGGCATTCGCTGAGCGGTCGCCTGCGTGACGACCTCGTCCACCCAGCCCTCGACGAGCGCCAGCATGGTCTCGAGTCGCTCCAGAGTTGTCAGCTGCTCAGGCGTCTTTTGCGGCTCGAACAGCCCACCTTCGAGCGAGGACGTCAGCTCCTCAAGGTTGCTGGCATCGAGCTGGCCGACGGCCTGCTCCAAAGCCGAGGTGTCAATGCTGATGCCGCTCGCGTACTGCTCGACCAGAGTCAGCATCTGCGATCGCAGCCATCCTGCCGCGGCGAAGAGTCGCTGCCGAGCGCATTCCCGTAACGCCAGATAGAGGGTGACGTCTGCGCTCGACTGTTCCAGACCCTCTCCGAAAGCCTTGATGTTGGTCGGCAGCAGCGCCACGTGTCCCGGTTCACTCAGCGGTAGGCCGATATCGGTCGCACCGACCACCTCGGTCGCGAGATTGCCCAGGCCCTGGCCGAGCTGGAGTCCGAACATGCTCGCCCCCGAGGTGCGCAGCATGGGCCGCAGCATTTTTTCCATGCCCGCCATTCCTGGCAGGCCAGCAGCTTCCTCGGTGCTGCCAAAGCTCAGTGCGCCTTCCATGGCATCAGCAATGTGCAGGGCAACTGGCTCCACGAGCCGCCGCCAGACCGGCATGGTCTGCTCGATCCATTCTGCGCGGCTCCACGCAGCCACCGTCGTACTCACGCGCGGGAATCTGGTTGCCTCGTCAAGCCAAATCTCGGCGAGCGACACTGCTTCGGTGATGGCACGCTGCTGCGCCGCGTCAGGGCTTGGGTCTGGACCAAGTGAGGCGGCGGTCTTCCGCGCGGTGTCCTTGGTGACCTCCCAGTTCACGCCCGACCCGGCGTCGGTTGGACCGCCTGTGAACATCGAGCCTGCGCCGCCGAGCATCGCAAAGGCGCTCTGCAGCTGGGCCGCGAGGGCATTCATGTCACCGCCGGCAAGCGAGGAGAAGAAGGCCTCGAACGGGTTGCCGGGCTCTTCGCCACTCTGAGATCGGTCGTCGGGGCTCTTGCCTGACCCTCCCGATCCGCCCAAACGGTACGGCTCGGGCTGATTGTCTTGGGGTGGCGTCTTATCGTCCTCGGGTTGATCGGCCGAATCTGGTGTTCGATCCTCGGCCATGCTGACTCCTGACACGTTGCCGGACTTATTGGAGCTACTCGCGCAATGCCGACGCTCACAGCTCGGAATTTGTGGTTCATTCCACCGTACGCGGCCGGCTGTGTCTTCGCGCAGAAGCGACCCACTGATCGCTATTAGCGCAATGCAAATCCCTCGCTCCGGGTTGATTGCTCGCGGGTCGCGCTCGGCAGGCTGGGGGAGGTGGCGGCGCGTACTATGGTCGAGGCATGCCATCGAGGATCCGCCAGGTCGGCATCAGCGACTCGCCGCTTAGCGTCGACCAAGCGCTGAGCCTGGTTTCGGGCCCCGCGGTCGGTGGCATCGCGCTCTTCGTCGGGACAGTTCGCAACTCTGACCACGGAGCCGACGTTGTCTCGCTCGACTACACCCAGCACCCCAGCGCACTGAACGTGCTGACCAAGTGTGCGGAGGAAACCGCTGATCAGCACGATGTTCTCGGGATCGCGGTCGAGCATCGCGTGGGTCACCTGGAGATTGGCGACATTGCCGTGGTCGTGGCTGTCGGCGCAGTTCACCGCGGTGAGGCACTCGCGGCGTGCGCACATTTGATCAACACCCTCAAGGCGGAGGTACCGATCTGGAAGGAGCAGCACTTCGCGTCTGGGGGTTCGGAGTGGGTAGGACTGCCAAGCGACGAAGAGTCAGCCGCCGCGCCAGGCACCTTGCCCCTCCAGCCCGTTCGGTCGGGCGCCGGTTCGGATAGGCCGTGACCCGTCAGACCTGGACCGCATTCGTCTCGGCGCTAGCGTTCATCTGCTTGGCCGTGTTGCTCGTCGTCGTTCCGGTACCGTTTGTCAGCTGGAGCCCTGGCGGCACACGCGACACCCTGGGCAACGTTGGCAATGAGCCGATGATCAAGGTTCAGGGCGTCGACACCTATCCCACAACGGGCCGGCTGGACATGACGATCGTTGCGACCACTCCCGCTGATGCTCGGCTCAGCCTGCCGCAAGCCCTGCTGGCGTACTGGCTGCCGTATCGCGACGCGCTGCCGCGCGACGCCGTCTACGCGCCTGGCAAGTCAGCTGAGCAGGTGGAGAACGAGGACGCCGACATGATGGAGACAGCCCAAGATGACGCGGTGGTGGCTGCCTTGCGCGCCGATGGGCGGCCGGTCACCGAGATGCCGGCCATTTTCTCGGTGACGGTCGGAGGCCCTGCGCACAAGCTGTTGCTTCCCGGTGATCTGGTGGTGTCGGTCGACGGCATTCCCACTCCCGACGACGATGCGGTGCGCGAGCGGATCCGCGCCCACCAGGTGGGACAGAAGGTGAGGTTCGTGGTCGTCAGGGACAAGGTTCAGACCGACGTCACGGTGACGACAGTCGAGTCGACCGTCCAGTCGGACGTCCCTGTGGTGGGGATTACGCTGGCGACCGGGTATCGCTACGACCCGGAGATTTCCTTTGATCTGGGGCAGCAGATCGGCGGTCCGAGCGCTGGCTTGGTGTTCGCCCTGGCCATCTATGACAAGATCACCGACGGCCCCCTGCTGGCCGGCCAACATGTGGCCGGCACCGGAAAGATCACCCCCGATGGGGATGTCCAAGCCATTGGAGGCATTCAGGAGAAGATCTCCGCAGCCCAGAAGTCGGGCGCCACGGCCTTCTTCGTTCCCGCCAGCAATTGCCACGATCTCGACGGTGTGGGTACCACCATGAAGCTGATCAAGATCGGGACGCTCAGCGAGGCAATCAAGGCCGTCCAGGCTCTCAACAGCGGCGACACAGCCGTGCTTCCACACTGCTGATGAGCCATCATATCGACCCGGGAGACTTGGGATTTCGAGATGCCTGCGGAACACGCGCATACGCTGACGTGAGTCATGTGCAGACGCACAGCGGAACCGCTCGGACCAGCTGGGTCGTTGCTGAGACGACGAGTGATGTAGGAGCGGTTGAGGAGAGATGAGTGTGAGCAGTCTGCGGGTCGGCCGGCGACGGAGCGCCATCTTGCCGACGTTGGTCATTGTCGCGGTCCTGATCGTGGCCTTTGCGGTTTTCACCAGCGTGTGGACCGACCGGTTGTGGTATGGCTCCTTCGGCTACGCCTCGGTCTTCAGCAAGATGCTGCTGACCAGAATCGGCTTGTTCGTGGCTTTCGGGCTCATCATGGCTACCTGCGTCGTCGCCAACGCGGCCATCGCCTACCGGCTGCGGCCGCGATTGGGAGCGCAAGTACCGACCAGCCCGCTGCTGGAGCGCTATCGCGAAATGCTGGAATCCAGGTTCGTCTGGGTGCTGGTCGCCCTAGGCGCCATCGTCGGTCTGTTTGGTGGCGGTGCGGCCAGCGGTCGCGCGTTGGACTACCTGGCCTGGCGGAACTCGACCCCCTTCAACATCTCTGACCCGCGCTTCGGCCTCGATGTTGGGTTTTTCGTTTTCTCCTATCCATGGTGGCGGTTCGTCCTGTCGTTCATCTTCGCGGTCCTGGTCTTCAGTGCGATCGTGGCCGCCATCGTCCACTACACGATGGGTGGCTTGCGGTTCAGCGGCCCACGCCGGGGCGGCAGCAGGGCAACCCAAGCTCACCTCTCGATCTTGGTGGGTCTCGCCGTTTTGGTGAAAGGCTTTAGCTACTGGCTCGACCAGTACCAGCTGGCGATCGAACGCTCCAACCGGCTGTTCACAGGCATCTCCTACACCGCAGACAATGCGACGGTGACCGCCAAGATGATCTTGGCCATAATCGCGGGAATCTGTGCGCTGCTGTTCTTCGCCAACGCTGCGCTGCGCCGCTGGATGGTGCCGACCATCGGGCTGGTCTTGTTGCTGCTGTCGGCAATCGTGCTTGGGCTCGTCTATCCAGGGGCGGTGCAGTACTTCAGCGTCCGACCCGACGAGCCGGACAAGGAACGTAGCTACATCAGGGCCAACATCGAGGCGACGCGTGCGGCGTACGCCGTGGACAAGGTGGAGATCACCGACTACTCGGCAAAGACGGCGGCCACCGCCGGTCAGCTGCGGAGTGACGCGGAGGCATTGCCCGGCATCCGTCTGATCGACCCGAACGTCGTCAGTCCGACGTTCGAGCAGCTCCAGCAGGTGCGTGGCTACTACGCGTTCCCCAAGAACCTCGACGTGGACCGCTACACCATCACCGGCAGGGAGACCGACGCCGTAGTAGCTGTCCGAGAAATGGACCTGAGTGGCGTCGAGGACAACTGGAACAACCGGAAGACCGTATTCACCCACGGCTACGGCCTCGTCGCCGCGTACGGCAACCGGCGGCAACCCGGTGGTGAACCGGAGTGGATTGCCAAGGACATCCCGCCGACAGGGCAGATCGAGGAGCACGAGCCGCGCATCTACTTCGGGGAACTGCAGGGCCAGCGGCCAGACCAGTACTCGATCGTCGGCGCACCCGCAGGAACGCCACCGATTGAGCTGGATACGCCGGGCGGCGGCGAGGGCGGAAACCCGAAGACCTACACCTACACCGGCAAGGGTGGGGTCAACATCGGCAGCATGTGGAATCGACTGCTCTACGCCGCCAAGTTTGCCGACGTCAATATCCTGCTCTCGGATCGTGTCCACCCGCAATCCAAGATCATCTACGACCGCACGCCGCGGCAGCTGGTGCAAGGCGCCGCACCGTGGCTGAAGGTCGACGGCGACACGTACCCAGCGGTCGTGGAGGGCCGGATCGTGTGGATCGTTGACGGCTACACGACCTCGAACACCTACCCGAACAGCGAGCGCGTGAATCTCAACGAGGTCACCTCCGACGCGCAGACAAGCGCCGGCGGGACCGTGGTGGCCCAACCGCAGGACGACATCAACTACATGCGCAACTCGGTCAAGGCAGTCGTCGATGCCTACGACGGCAGCGTCAAGCTGTACGCCTGGGACGACACCGATCCGGTGTTGAAAAGCTGGTCCAAGGCGTTTCCGAATGTCGTGCAGCCGAAGTCAGCGATCTCACAAGACCTGCTGGACCACCTGCGCTACCCGCAAGACTTCTTCAAGGTGCAGCGTCAGATCTTGGCCCGCTACCACATGACGAACCCCGACAACTGGTATCAGCGGTCGAGCTTGTGGGACGTACCTAACGACCCGGTGGCCGGCGCCTCGACCCAGACCAAGGAGCCACCGTTCTACCTGTCAGTGAAATGGCCCGGCGATGACAACGCGATCTTCTCCCTGACCAGCTCGTATGTACCGTTCAAGCGCTCCAACCTGGCCTCCTACATGGCCGTGAACGCCGACGCCAGCAACCCTGAGTATGGGCGGATGCGCATCCTGCAGATGTCGGACACCACCCAGATCGACGGGCCGGGGCAGTCGTTCAACGCCATGACGACGAATGAGACTGTGGCCGACCGGCTGCGTCCGTTCCTGAACCAGGGCTCGTCCACTGCGACCTTCGGCAATCTGCTGACGCTGCCGGTCGGCGGCGGCCTGCTCTACGTGACGCCCGTCTACACCCAGCGGCAGGGGAGCACCGGCTCATATCCGGCGCTGCGTTTTGTGATCGTTCGGTTCGGTCAGTCGGTCGGGATCGGGGACACGTTGCAGCAAGCGCTGGATCAGGTGTTCCAGGGAAGCTCCGGCGGAAGTACCGGGGAAGGCGGCAGTGCCGATGGGAGTAAGCCGACGGGCAAGGCTGACAATCCGGCCGCAACCAAGGCGCTCGATGATGCGCAGGCAGCCTTCGAGGCTGCGGACAAGGCACTGACGGCGGGCGATCTTGCGACGTACCAGAAGAGGATCCAGGAAGCCAACGCTGCGGTGAAGCGGGCGCTGCGCGCGCTCGGTCGCTGATCTTGCTTCGCATGACTGTCGGCGCGGAGGCCAGCGGACCCGGTCGGTGGGGACTACAGCTGGGTCTCTTCGAAGTCTGGCGTTCTGACTTCGAGATCGGGAAAGCCGGTGGCGCGCAGCGGGTCGGCCAGACGCTCGGCATCCCCGACCACCACGAGGGTGAGCTCATCCGGATTGACGACCGAGCGGTATGCCTCGGTGGCGGCGTCCGGAGTTACCGAACGCAGCAGCGCGAGGCTGCGGTCGACGTAGTCTTCGGGAAGTTCGGCGAGAATCTGGGTTGCGGCCTGATCAGCGACCCCGTCAGCGGTGGCATAGCGCAGCGGGGAGACGCCGGTGAAGTACGCGACGGCATCGTCGACCTCCTGGCTTGTGAACGGCGCCTGGTCAACGGTGATCAGCTCGCGGGTAATGGCCAGGGCGTCGGCCACGACCTCGGTTCGGAAGGAGCCCTGGACAGCGAACGAACCGCCTGTTCGCAGCGGGCCGAAGTTCATCCGTACGCCGTAGGTGTAGCCCTTCTCCTCCCGAAGTATCGCGTTCAGCCGTGACAGGAACGCGCCGCCCATCGCATAGGACGCGACACTGATCGCGGACCACCGAGGATCCAGCCGGTCGATGCCGAAGCCTCCGAGCCGGACATCTGCTTGGACTGCGCCAGGCCGGTCGATGAGTACCATTCGTCGAATCCCCGCAGCCGGTTCCTCGGCGACGACCCGTCGCTGGTCGTCGTTGCGCCAGGATCCGAGGGAGCGCTCGGCTCCCGCGATCGGGTCTTCGGCGAAGTCACCAGCCAGGATCAGCGTCGTCCCGGCCGGTCCGAAATGATCATGATGGAAGGCGCCGACTGCTTGGGGGCTCACCTGGCGTACCGTCGCCGGTTCCCCACCGTTCATCCGTGCGGCTCGCCTGGTCTCCTCGAATATCGCAGCCCGGAAGGCAATGCTTGCAATTTGGGAAGAGTTGGCCTGGGCTTGTTCGATCTCGGCAAGTCTGAGCTGCACATGGCGGTTGACATCGCGGTCGGCGAGCGACGGCTCGGTCACGGCCTCGGCAAACAGCTCGAGAGCACGATCGAGATGCGATGCGGGAACGTCGAGCACGGCCTGCAGCCCGGACAGCGAGAGATCGACTCCGAAACCTGCTCCCTCGGTCTCCAGAAGCTCGGCGAACTCGTCTCCATCGTGTCGCAGCGTGCCCTCGTCGAGGGTCCTGGCGCAGATGGTTGCGACGCCCTCGATGTCCCGACCTTCCGCATTGAGCGGGACATCAAGCACCAGATGAGCCGAGATCACGTGCTGGCCGGGAAGCTCGAAGATCATCATCTCGATGCCATTACTGAGCCGAGCGCGCCTCGGTGTCGGAAACGTCCAGACCGCAGCAGGGGCGATCGCTGGGCGCGGCAGGAAGTCCCTCATGATCGCTCCTGCCGGTAGATCAGGGCTGCCCGCTGTTCCGGCCGGAACCATTCACGCATCGCTGTCTGGACCTCGTCCTTGTCGATGGCGGTGATGTCGGCGATCCGAGAGTTGATCAGGTAAGGATCGCCGTGCAGCGTCGCGTATTCGCCCAATGCGTCAGCGCGAGAGTCGACACGCGCCAGCTCGTGCAACCAATGGCGCTCGAATTGGGCTTTGGCACGCCGCAGTTCGTCCTCAGTCGGTCCGTCGGTGAGCAGCTGGTCGATCAGCTCTACGGTTTCCTCCTCCAGCTGTTCGGGGCTGATGCCGTCTCGAGCGCGGGCATAGCTGAAGCCGAACGAGTTGCCACCGATCAGTCCCATCGTCGAGGCTCCAGCGCTCTCGGCGTGCTCGGTACGACGTATTAGTTGCTTGTGCAGCCGCGACGTCTGACCGTGACCCAGGATGCTGAAGGCGAGGTCGACTGCGTCAAAATTCCTCCCGCCAAGCGCGGGTAGTCGCCAAGAGAGATAGAGCGCGGGGGCCGGCACCTTGCCTGAGGTTTCTGTACGCGGAGTACCGGACAAAGGCCCAAGCGGTCCGGCCTCGGGTTTGGTGGGCGGCGCCCCGGGGGTGAGCTGCCCGAAGTAGGTCTCGGCGCGCTCGAAAGCATCATCTGGTTCCACATCGCCAACGATGGACAAGACGGCATTGTTGGGCACGTAGTGGAGCCGGAAAAAGGCATGGATATCTTCCAGCGTCGCGGCGTCAAGGTCCTCCATCGAGCCGATGGTGGTGTGACCGTACGGATGGTCGGCCGGGAAGGTCAACGCATTGAGCAACTCCATCACGTCGCCGTACGGAACGTTGTCGTAGCGCTGCCGCTTTTCTTCCTTCACCACCTCACGTTGGTTATCGAGGTTCTCCTGGGTCAGGGCGTCCAGCAACGTGCTCATCCGGTCGGCCTCTAACCACAAGGCCAGGTCGAGGCCGCCGGTTGGCAAGGTTTCGAAGTAGTTGGTCCGATCGAACCAGGTCGTGGCGTTGACAACGGCACCAGCCGCCTGCAGCAGAGCGATGTGCTGACCCGACGCGACATGCCCCGAGCCCTGGAACATGACGTGTTCGAAGAGATGGGCAAATCCGGTGCGACCCTCCTCCTCGTCTCTGGAACCCACGTCGTACCAGATGTTGACTGCCACCGACGGTGCGAGGTGGTCTGGACTGGAGATGACGCGCAGCCCGTTAGCCAGGGTGTATTGGACAATCGGGTAGCCGAGCTGGGTGGGCGCGCCCGAAGTCATGCCCCACATCACAGCACACCGCTCACGTCCAACTGGCCGCTGGGGGCCTAGTGGAGAGTTAGCTGATCACGCCAGCGACTCTCGCGGGCTCGGCGTACGCCCGCGCCAGGCTGCTGATCGTTGCATGCGCGTTGAGCCCACTGGGATTCGGGACAACCCAGACCCGGGCTCCCGCGAGCACATCAGGCTGCTCCCCTCCAGTGGCCTTGGGGTCGGCAAAGGCCGCGCGGTAGGCGGTGACGCCAGCGATCGCAATAACAGCAGGATGGTGCAGTGCGACGAAGGCCTCCAGCCGGGCACGCCCCGCCCTGAGTTCGGCGGGGGAGAGTTCATCGGCCCGGGCGGTCGCGCGATTCACCAGGTTGGTGATCCCTATACCGCGCTCCATCAGGTAGGCGCGGTCCTGCTCTGACATTGGTTCACCTCGGTCAAGATCACGATCAACGATGCCGGCCAGTCGCAGCGCCGGGTAAAAGCGGTTGCCAGGATGTGCAAAGTGCGTCTGCGTGGCGGCCGTCCACAAGCCAGGATTGATGCCGACGAAGAGCAGCTTCAGTCCCGGACCGACTAGATCGGGAACTGCGGCATTCCGAAAGGACTGCAACTCCGCTTGGGTAAATCCCACGGAGGTCACGGTAGTGCGGATCTGTCACGATCATGGCCGTGTTGCTCGCCAATCCGATACGCCCTTTTGCGGGTGTCGAGACCGCAACCGCAGAACTCACCCATCTCGGCAGCTAGCCTTTGGCCGTGACTGAAAGCGCGGGCCGGAGTCCTGAAGCCGCGCGTGACGCCGGACGCCGCTTCCGCAGGGTCCTGGTGACTCTTCTTCGCGCACTGGGATCCACGGTCGCGCTCGTTGCGATTTACTACCTGCTGCCCCTGGATCGCACCTCGACAAGTGTGGCGGTTGGGATGCTGGCAGTCGGACTCCTTGGACTTGTCGGACTGGTCGCCTTTCAGGTCCGCGCGATCATCAGGGCAACATTTCCAGCGCTGCGCGCGGTCGGAGCGCTTGCGACGAGCGCTCCGCTGTTTCTGCTGCTGTTTGCCGCGACGTACTTCGTTATTGGACAAGTTTCTGCGGCCAATTTCAGCGAGCCGCTCACGCGTACCGACGCCTTGTACTTCACCGTCACCGTATTCGCGACGGTCGGGTTTGGCGACATTACAGCCACGACCCAGGGCGCTCGTGTGTTGGTCACGGGGCAGATGGTCGCTGGCATCGCGATCATTGGGCTCGGGGCCAGGATTATTGTTGACGCAGTCAAACGCGGGCAGCAACGGCGGCCGGCACCAGGGAGCGACGCCACGTCCGAGGCAGATAGCCCCCTGGAGTAAGCCGCGGATTGCATCGGACCGCTAGCGACGCAGACTAGGCGGAGATCTGTAGTCGGGGTCGTCAGCGTGAGGACAACTAGGCAGGCTCTGGCGTCTTAGGACCCGGAGCCGGGAGCACAATGGTGATCACGAAGGCGACGGCGACAGCCACCACGACCTGCGGTGTCACTATCACGCCGTCGACACCCATCAGCACTACGGCGATCAGCGTCGACGTCAACGGCAGCCGCAGCATGGCGCTGCACATGGCCCCAATGCCCATGCCGATCCCTGCCGCCAAGTTCATGCCCGGCAACCCACTTGCGGCAATACCGATCGCCGCGCCGATGAACAACGAGGGGAAGACCGGGCCTCCACGAAACGCGCTCAACGAGAGTCCGTAGGCCAAGGCCTTGCACACGATGAGCAAGATCATCACCGCTATCGAGTAGTCGGTGGCTTTTTCGACCAGCTCGGGCAGCGCGTCCTGTCCAGAAAACAGCACTTGGGTGAAACTCTGTCCGGAGATCAGCTGATACACCATCGCGGTACAACCGATGAGTAGGCCGAGTGCCGACGTCACCAACACTCGGTTCAGGTGCACGATCGGACGAAGCCAAAGTGCGACCGAGCGGATCAGCCACCCCAGCAGGGCGGCTGCCACTCCCATGATCACTGCCCAGCCCAGGCTGGCCAACGTCGGTGGCACAGCGGGCGGCACGGACGTCAGCGCGAGGGAAAAGCTGCCGAGGCCGGTCCAGTTGTCCAGACCGACGAAGACCAGCGCCCCAATGCCCGAGGCGAGCAGACCTGGCAGCGCCACCAGGCTCAGCGTCATCCCACTGACCCCTGCGACTTCCATGATCAGGAACGCACCGAGCACGGGGGAGCCGAACAGTGTGCTGATCGCCGCAAAGCTGCCAGCCGACGCCATGATCATCAAGGCCATCGGCGGAGCGTCCCTCCTGGCAAGGCGGACGGCCAGCGCCCCAAGCCCGCCGCCGATCGCCAGCAGGGGTGCTTCGGGCCCGACTGCTGCGCCGAGGCCGAGTGTGGCCAAGGCAGCGAGGAATATGCCTGGCAGCTCGCGTCCGGTGGCCGGTCCTCCGCCGGTTTGGAAGCCCAAGGCGGGCGAATGCCCGCCATTGCCCGGTAGGTATCGGATGGTCAACGCGACTAACAGCCCGCACAGCACCAACCAGGGCAACGGCCACCACGCGGGTGCAGGGCTCCCGAGCATCTGATTCGGCAGCTCCGTGAACAGAAATCGCTGGATCGCAGCGACCAGTGCAAGGAAGCCATAGGCGACGACTGAGACTGGAATACCCACTAGCGCCGCGAGCACAAGCGCTCCGATGTACCGCTTGGAACGGATTACGGCGAGCGGATCCATGACGGGTGCTCCGTCGGCAGGTGCCGCAGCGGCATGCTGGCTCGCTTCGGGGACTGCCCCACTCCTGGGACTGTTCGAGTCAGCCATCAGATGCAGTCTCTCTTCAGATCGGTCGGACGAAGCGGCAACATGCCGGAGCTGACGCCGAACACATGCCGATGGCGGGGCGGATGGCGCCGAGCGGGATGGGCCTGGGACAGCGTACGATGCCGACCTGCTGACCCGCCAACCCCGTTGCCGTCCAGGGCAACCGGACGCGAAGGGCGGCATTCATCCCCGCTGGGCGATGGCGGCCGGCTAGCTGCGGTACTCGCCGTAGCCGTCCTCGCGTTGATCTTGATCGTGCCGTCGTTCACGACGCTTTATCTGCTCGACCAGAAGAGCATGCTCCAAGTCTGGGGGCCGGCCGCCGCCGATGAGCTAGTAGCCGCTAACGGACGTACGCCAGCTGCTTCACGAACTCGTTGAAGATGCCGTCGTCGAACTTCTCAGCATCGCGATGATCGACTCGCGGGCCCGCTGCACGAGATCGCCTATCGTCCAGTCAACCGCCACCCCGACTACGGGGCAGGTCAGAAGACCGCGCTTCTTCAATCGGTACAAAGATCGGAAAGTCATTACCCGAGCGAGATTCCCAGTGATTCCGAAGACGACGAGGACATCTGCTACAGCATGCGCGGCAGTCGGCGTCATGTCACTCTCCGTCTCGGCGGGTGTGGCAGCTCTCACCAGTAGCAAAGCCCGGAACCGTCGTGATGGCATCACCCCTCGCGGATGATTGCAGGAGCGCCCTGCGGCCAGTGAGGTTGTGGCGAACGGAGTACTGATAGAACCTGTTTCGCTACACCAGCGCGGCGTAGCGTCAACGACGGCAAATGAGGGCCCTCATCTTGAGCGCGGCAGGAGACCACAACATTGGCTATCACTGAAGCAGCGCAGAAGAACCACGACGAACTATTTCCCGGTCACGTCTCGACCTTGAAAGTCACCGATCCCGAGCTCATCGAATACTTCGACAACTTCGCGTTCGACGAGGTGCTTCGGCATGGGGACCTGGATACCCGAACCCGGCTCATGGTCCAACTCGCATCGATGATTGCCGTGCAGGCCCTGAGCGAGTACCGGGTGATGCTCGGTGCCGCGCTCATCGTAGGCGTCACGCCGGTCGAGGCCAAGGAGATTGTGTACCACGCGGTGCCCTATGTGGGCATGGCCAAGGTGTTCGACTTTCTACACGCTACGAACGACGTTCTGAGAGAGCGTGGTGTCGAGCTTCCTCTGCCAGGGCAGTCCACCACGACGCCGGAGGATCGGGCGGCCAAGGGTTTGGCGCTTCAGAGGGAGATCGTCGGCGGCGATGTCGTTGACGGCCTCTACGCCTCGGCTCCTGACGACGAGCGCCACATCCAGCACTACCTGTCGGCCAACTGCTTCGGCGACCACTTCACTCGCACCGGCGTCGACGTGCCGACGCGAGAACTCCTCATCTTCGCGATGCTCGTCTCGCTCGGCGGTTGCGAACCCCAGGTCAAGGGGCACGTGGCCGCGAACGTCCGTGTAGGCAATGACCGCAGCCGGCTAATCGACGTCGTCACCCAGCTCCTGCCCTACATCGGCTACCCCCGCTCGCTCAACGCGCTCCGGGTGATCGACGAGGTGACCCCGGCATGAGTACCGTCCTGGTCGTCGGCGCGACGGGGAGCATCGGTCGCCTGGTCGTCGAGGAAGCGATCCGGCGTGGGTACACCACGCGGGCTCTGGTGCGTAACCCTGACAAGGCTCGGCGTCTGCCGCCGGAGGCCGACGTGATCATGGGTGACGTGACCCGTCCCGATACGCTCTCGCGCGCTGTGGACGGCGTGGATGCCGTGGTATTCACGCTCGGGTCGGACGGCGCGGACAAGGTGGGGGCGGAGACCGTCGACTACGGCGGCGTGCGCAATGTCCTGAACGCTCTCGGCTCGCGGACCGCGAGAATCGCGCTGATGACGAGCATCGGGGTCACGAACCGTACCGGCCGGTACAACCGTGCCACGCAGGTCCACGACTGGAAGCGCCGCTCGGAGCGGCTCGTGCGGGCCAGCGGATTGCCGTACACGATCGTGCGACCCGGCTGGTTTGACTACAACGGTTCGGACGAGCACCGGCTCGTCCTGCTCCAGGGTGACACCCGCCAGGCCGGTGATTCGAGCGACGGTGTCATCGCGCGACGTCAGATCGCCGAGGTCTTGGTCCGCAGCCTCGGCTCGGACCAGGCGTTGCGCAAGACATTCGAGCTCGTCGCGGTGACCGGGCCGGCCCCTGAGGACTTCGACGCGCTGTTCGCGCCGCTGGAGAAGGACACGCGCGGCGCGCTCGACGGTGTCCACGATGCGGAGGACATGCCGCTGGACGACGAGCCGCAGCAGGTGCGCGACGATCTGGATGCAGTGGTCACGCGCGAGTCTTCATGAAGGACCGTCACTGCCGAGACGTCCGTCACTACACAAGGACACATCAGATGGCTCAACGTGGCCTGACCCCTGCTAGTTGATCCAGGTCGTTTGAGAGTCTTGCGCCCACGTTGTGGGCAGGAAGGCTCGACATCAACATGGCTACGAGGAAGAAGCACACGCCGGAGCAGGACGTGCGCAAGCTGGCGACCGCTGATCGGATGCTGAACGAGGGCAAGGGCGTCGCTGACGTCTGCCGTGAGCTGCAGGTCTCCGAGCAGACGTACTACCGGTGGCGCAACCAGTTCGGCGGGATGAACGCCGACAACGCCAAGTGGGCTCAAAGACCTGGAGCGGGAGAACGCCACGCTCAAGCGGCTGCTGGCCGACGCGGAGCGGGAGAAGGCCGCACTCAGGGAGATCTCCCGGGGGCGGCCTTCATGATCGACTCTCACTGACTGTGGCACCTATGTCACGTGCTTCAGTCGGCGTACTGCGGGCGCCCGTTAGGCCGGTAGACCTGGATCGTTACGCCCTTCGAGTCGGCTCGCGAGTCGACCAGGTCTAGCGCTGTGTCCGGGCCGGCGTCGGGGAACAGCCGCGTGCCCTGGCCGAGGACCACGGGGACGATGAGCAGGTTGATCTCGTCGACGAGGTCGTTTTCGAGCAGCCATCGGATCAGGGCACCGCTGCCGTGCACCTGCAGCTCACCCGCCGGCTTGGCTTTCAGCTCGCCGATGGCAGCCGCGAGGTCACCGGAGAGGACGGTCGTGTTCGCCCAGCGCGGTTCGGTGAGCGTGGTCGATGCAAGGTACTTGGGCTTCGTGTTCAACGCAGCTGCGATCTGGTGGTTGCCCGGATCTTCCGCCGCGGCGCGAGCGCGCTCCTCC
>Ga0222622_10000153_pt1 | contig 23991 bp, 24 predicted proteins | sample PLM2_5_b1metaG_FD_177335 | JGI IMG/M metagenome (GOLD analysis project Ga0222622, IMG submission 177335) | Groundwater sediment microbial communities from an aquifer in East River, Colorado, USA - PLM2_5_b1 | ecosystem: Environmental > Terrestrial > Soil > Riparian zone | place: USA: East...
ACCGCGCCGCGATGGACGGCTATGCAGTGCTCGCCCTCGACACGTTCGGCGCCGGCCGCAACGATCCGAGGCTGCTGCGCTCGATCCAGACGACCTATTCCGGTGACGCCGCCGCGCGGCGTATCAGTGCAGGCGAATGCGTCGAGATCGCGACCGGTGCTCCTATTCCCGACGGGGCCGACGCGGTGGTCATGGTCGAAGAAACGGAAAAGACGGTTGACGGTATCCGCATCTTCACCCCGGTCTACCCGGGACAACATATTGGACGACGGGCGACCGATATTGCGGAAGGACAGCCCGTGGTGACGGCAGGCGCGGTGCTGAGCGCTGCCAGAATTGGCGCTCTAGCCGCAATCGGCACGACGTCGGTGGAGGTCTTTGCGCGGCCACACGTCACGATCGTCTCGACGGGGAACGAGCTGGTCGAAGTCGGGCGGCCTCTCGGTCCTGGCCAGATCTACGACATCAATCGATTCACACTCTCATCGATTGTACGGAGCCACGGCGGCATACCGGTAACGCTCGCAACCGTGTCGGACGAACTCGACGGTCTGGTTGGAGCGATTCGCGCTGCCGCTTCAGCAGATCTGATTATCTTTTCAGGAGGCAGCTCTGTCGGCGAACGCGACTTGATGCAGGATGCCTTGCGCCAGACCGGAGAGGTGATCTTTCATGGGATTGCCGTCAAGCCAGGCAAGCCGACCATCCTCGGAAAGGTCGGCGCCACACCGGTGCTCGGCATGCCGGGGAATCCGACGTCGTGCCTCTCCAACGCCTATCTACTCGTGATCCCGATGCTGCGGCGCATGGCGCGACTGCCGCCCTACGTGCCGCACACCGTGAATCTGCCGCTGTCGCGGCGGATCGTTTCAACGTCCGGCCGTCACCAGTTCTATACGATCCGGGTCAGTGACGGCGCCGCGGTGCCGGCGTTCAAAGGCTCGGGCGACATCACCAGCATGGCGCACGCCGATGGCTACATCGAAATTCCCGCGCAGACCGACATCGTCGAAGCGGGACAAGTGGTGGAAGTGAAGTTGTTCCAATGAGTAACGAATCGCCGCTGCGTGTTGCGCCCCCCTTCGAACTTCCCAACCAGAAAGGTCACCTCCGTTCCCTGGCGGAGTACCTGGTAGGAGGCCCAGTGCTGCTGGCCTTTCACCGCGGCACCTGGTGACCAAACTGCCGCCGCCGGTTCGGTGAACTGGCACAACACGTTCTGACGTACCGTGACCGCGGCGTGTCACTGGTCGCCATCGTCGCGCAGAAGGGGGAGGCGGTCCGGCGCTACGTCGAAGAGAGCGGCTTGCCGTTCGATATTCTGATCGACGAGACGCGTACCGTCGCCAAGTCGTACGGTGTGTGGCACGCCTGGGGGCTCGATGCTTACAACATCGCACGCCCCGCCGTGTTCCTCATCGATCGCTCGGGGACGATTCACTATTCGTTCATCGCCAAGCGGCAGGATCAGTATCCATCGCCCGACGAAATCGAACGGGCGATGGACACAATGTTCAATGCTCAATGAGCAATGTTCAATGAGCAGAAATAATTCATCATTGAACATTGAACATTGAACATTGACTATCTGAATCGCCTATTCACTTCGTCCCAATTCACCGCGTTCCACCAGGCGCCGATGTAGTCGGGCCGGCGGTTCTGGTATTTCAGATAGTAGGCGTGCTCCCACACGTCGAGTCCGAGAATCGGCTTCTTGCCTTCCATCAACGGGCTGTCCTGGTTCGCGGTGCTTTCAATCGCGAGCTTGCCGCCAGCGTCGATCAGCCACGCCCAGCCGCTGCCGAATCGGGTCGTTGCCGCCTTCGCGAACTGTTCCTTGAAGGTGTCGAAGCTTCCGAACGACGCCTTGATCGCATCGCCCACCGCGCCGGTCGCCGCGCCACCCTTGCCGGGGCCCATGACCTGCCAGAACATCGTGTGGTTCACGTGACCACCGCCGTTGTTGCGAACGGCTGTCCGGATCTCTTCGGGCACGGTGTTGATGCCCTTGATCAAATCCTCGACGCTCTTCTGCTGAAGATTCGGGTGCTTCTCCAGTGCAGCGTTGAGATTCGTCACATACGCGGCGTGGTGCTTGTCGTGGTGAATCCGCATCGTCTGCTCGTCGATGTGCGGTTCGAGGGCGTTGTAGTCGTAAGGAAGCGGTGGTACTTCATGCGCCATTGCTGTCTCCTTCCAAACCACTGATTGTATATCGTGCCGCGATCCGCGGTGCGCGATCCGGGATCCGTCCTGGACCCGGAAACTCGAAATTCGAAACGGGAACTAAGAAGAACCGGGGACTAGGAACTAGCTCAGCTCTTCTCTGAGCGGATCGCGCACAACGGAACCCGGATCGCGGATAGCGTCAGTTCTTGATGTCCAGCATGCGATCGAGCGCCAGCTTCGCGTCGCGCTTTTGATCGTCCGGGACGGTGATCTGGTTGTGGACCTCGCCGTTGACGAGCCCTTCGAGAATCCACAGCAGGTGGTTGGGTGAGACACGGAACATCGTCGAGCAGAGGCATCCGAACGGATCGAGCGTCACCACGGTGCGGGCCGGGGCGACTTCGTTGCCGAGACGATTGACCAGGTGCACCTCTGTGGCGACGGCCCAGACGCTGCCTTCCGGACTGTCCTTCACCGTGTTGATAATCGCTTCGGTCGAGCCGCTGCGATCGGCGGCCTGCACGACGTCGAAGGTACATTCTGGATGGGCAACGACCAGACCGCTCGGATACTTTTTTCGGAAGGCGTCGATCTGCGCCACGGTAAAGCGCGTGTGGACCGAACAGTGGCCTTTCCACAGAATCAGCTTTGCCTTTTTTACCTGCTCCGGCTGCAGACCGCCCCAGATCTCGTTGGGATCCCACACCACCATCTCGTCGAGTGGCACGCCCATCTTGAACGCGGTGTTCCTGCCGAGATGCTGATCGGGCAGCATCACCAGCTTCTCGCCGTGCTCCCATGCCCACTTCATCACCGACGCGGCATTCGTCGAGGTGCAGACGATGCCGCCGTGGGCACCGACGAAGGCTTTGATGGCCGCTGACGAATTGATGTAGGTGACGGGAATCAGGCCAGCGCGCCCGTTCTCGATGGCGTCTGTGCGGACGCCCATTTCGGCCAGTTCGCGCCAGCACATGTCGAGTTGATCAGGAGCTGCCATATCGGCCATCGAGCAACCGGCCGCGAGATCAGGCAGCAGAACTTTTTGATGCGGCGCGCGCAGGATGTCGGCGCTCTCGGCCATGAAATGGACGCCGCAGAAGACGATGAACTCGGCTTTACCGCGCGAGGCGGCTGCGCGGGCGAGCTTCAGCGAATCGCCGATATAGTCGGCGAACTTGATGACCTCGTCCCGCTGATAGTGATGCCCCAGAATGACGACGCGGTCGCCCAGCGTCTTCTTCGCTGCGGCAATCCGTGCGTCCATCTCGTCGTCTGACAGGCGAAGGTATCGCTCGGGGAGCGGTTGACGCTCGCCAATGCTGGCCTTCTCGACGTCTGTCAGAACCTTGATGTCCATGTCAGCTCCCAGCTTCCAGCTCCCAGCTTCCAGCTCCCAGCTCCCAGCTCCCAGCCCGGGAACTGGATACATTCATTGTACCAAGACGGGGGCATCATCCGGGGCTTCGGGGCCAGTTACAACGTTGTAAAGCGTGTCGCGCTCTATGGGGTCCCTTCCCGCGGCCCGGATCAGGCGGCGGATGGCCGTGGTGGTCATTGCCTCGGGTGTTCGGGCGCCGGCCATGTGGTAAATCTTCTCTTCCTGCACGGTACCGTCGAGGTCGTCGACGCCGAACCACAGGGCTACCTGCGCCACCTCGACCCCGGTGGCAATCCAGAACGCTTTCACATGGGGAATGTTGTCGAGCATCAAGCGCGAAACGGCGTGCACGCGCAGTGTTTCGGTCGCGCTTGGCGCCGGCAGCTTCCGCATCTGGTTGTTGTCGGGATGAAATGCCAGAGGAATGAACGCCTGAAACCCGCCGGTCTCGTCCTGCAGCGCGCGGGCCCGCAGCATGTGATCGACACGCTCTTCTTTGGTTTCGATGTGACCGTAGAGCATCGTGACGTTGGTCCGCATCCCGAGCGCATGCGCGATTTTGTGAATCGCGAGATACCGATCCGCGCCGCACTTGTCGTGGCAGATCTTTCGCCGCACGCGTTCAGCGAACACTTCCGCGCCGCCCCCAGGGAGCGAGTCGAGACCCGCCGCCAGCAGTTCGCGGAGCACCTGCTCGTCGGTCATCCCGTAAAGATCGGCAAAGAACGCGATCTCGACCGCGGTGAAACACTTGAGATGAATTCCGGGCCGGATCCGTTTGAATCCGCGAAGCATGTCGAGGTAGTAATCGAACGGCAATTCGGGATGCAGGCCGTTGACCACATGAATCTCCGTCAGCGGCTGATGCGCACGCTCGCGCAGCTTGTCCCAGGCCTGCTCGAGGGACATGGTGTAGGACCCGGGGTCGCCTGGCCTCAGACGCGCGAACGAGCAGAAGAGACAGCTCGCGACGCACACGTTCGTAGCTTCGAGGCGGATATTGAAGTTGTAGTAAGTCCGGCCCTCGTGCCTCTTTTCACGCTCGCGATTCGCCAGCCAGCCGATGGCCAGCAAATCCGGGCAGTCGAACAGACGGACGCCGTCCTCGAACGCGAGGCGTTCGCCGGTATCGAGCTTCTCGACGATGTCGCCGAGACCAAGTTCATTCACTCGTTGCAGCATTAATAGTCCTTCCGCCTCTAAAGGCGGAAGCTACGGGTCCTACGCGATACCCATGATCTGCAGGCGGAGGGTGCGCGAGCGTGGGCCGTCGAGTTCCGCGACGAGCACGCGCTGCCACTGACCGAGCACCAGTTCGCCGGCGCTGACCTGGAGCGTCAGGCTATGGCCGAGCAGCATCGCCCGCAGGTGTGCGTCCGCGTTCAGCCGATCGCAGTCTGAATGATCCGGATCGTTGTGCATCCAGTCGGCATCGCGATCGACCATCGTCTCCAGCAGCCGTTTGATATCGGCGTGAAGCGCCTTCTGCGATTCGTTCATGAAAATCGAGAACGTGGTGTGCATCGACCAGAGACTGACGATACCTTCGCGAACAGCCGCGCTGCGAACCACGTCGAGAACCCGGTCGGTGATGTCGGTCAGCTCAATACGTTCGTGACTCTGGATCGTGAGCGTGTCGCCTCGCACCACGAGGCCGCCCGACGCGGAGGCGGCGCGCACGGCCGCTTCGCTGGCGTTGACGGCGGAACTCTTACTCATCGATGTCTGCAGCTCCGTATTGTCGAACACTTGATCTTACCGCAACGCCGCGTGGCCGGGCCGCCTTCGGACCGATGGTATACTCGGCGGACAATTGACGTCGAGCCGGTGAATCGCATCGCCGGCTCTGCCCGGCGGTCACGCGAAGTGGGTGAAAAGCCCACGCGGTGCCGCCACTGTAAGCGGGAAGTTGCATTCTGCGGCCGGTCACGGACCGGCAGCCACTGTGCCCAGGCATGGGAAGGCACGGAATGCGGCGCAGTCCTCGAAGTAAACCTCGAGGACGGGATCCGCGAGCCAGGATACTTGAACGCCGGGCCGTCCTTTCCGCCTCCGCCAGGAGGCATCGGCGCGTGTACACGCCGAAAAGGAGTCCCGTGCGAAATTACCTGCGCGTTTTCCTTGCTGTCATTTTCGTCCCGCTCACCGCAACGCTCGCGCTTGCGCAGACGGTCAGCGGCCGGGTGATCGACTCGTCCGGCCGGACGCTGCCGCGCGCCTACGTGCGCGTGATCGCTCGCGGTTCGACGTCTACGATACCTGCGGTTTTCACCGACACCGAGGGGCGATTCAGGATCGAGACCTCGTCCACGCCGTGCACGATCGAAGTGTCGCTCACTGGCTTCACGACGACGACCGTTCCATGCGCGGATCATCCGCTCGACGTGCAGCTCGATGTAGCGCCGGTGAGCGAACACGTCGTCGTCGCTGCGACTCGCAGTGCGATGCCGGCCGGGGAGCTCGGCAATAGTGTGACCGCCTTCGACGCCGCGACACTGGAGCGACGCCAGTTCCCGCTGCTCGCCGACGTGCTGCTCGGATCGCCCGGCGTTGCCATCGAGCGCACGGGGGCACGCGGCGGCGTCACGAGCCTCTACGTTCGCGGCGGCGAAAGCAACTACAACAAGGTCCTGCTCGACGGCATTCCGATGAACGAGCCCGGCGGGACGTTCAACTTCAACAACATCACGAGCGAGAATCTCGAACGTGTGGAGATCGTGCGCGGCGCGCAGTCGGCGCTGTTTGGCTCGGACGCGATGGCCAGCGTCATTCAACTGGTCACCGCACGGGCCCGGCCGGGCACGCCGCTTGGCGGATCGTTCACCGCCGAAGGCGGCTCGTTCAGCACCGGACGTTTCACTGGGGGCATCCGCGGCACCGCCGGCCGGAGCGATTACTCGTTCAGCGCGGCGCATTTCACGACGAACAACGAGGTGCCGAACAACGACTTTCGAAACACCACACTGTCCGCGTCGGCGGGATCGCAGCTGACGCCGTCGGCAAGCCTGCGCGGCGTGTTCCGTGCAGAACTCGGCAACTCGGGTGTTCCGGGACAGACAGCGTTTGGCCGACCCGACTCAGACGCATTCTTCGATCGGCGCGACCTCGTCGGCGGCGTCACGCTGACCCACGAGATTTCATCGAGCCTCCGTCAGCAAGCGACCTACGGACTGGCGTCCACCCGCCAGCAGTCCACCAACTTGATCCTCGACCCGCCATACACACCGGAGTTCGAGGGACACAGCGCCCCGTTCGAGTTCTTCGATTTCCCCTACGACAGCCGGACGCACCTTCATCGTCACTACGCAAGCTATCAAGCCGATTGGGTGCCTGTTGCCGGGGCGACGGCTGCGGGCACACAACACGAGACGTTTGCCGCCGACTGGGAAGGTGAACGCGGCACCCTGCGCGACGAGATGGCCGGTGACGAAACCAACGCCAGCCGCAACAATCTCGGGATTACCCTCGAGCATCAGGCACTCTGGCGGCGGGTCGCCGCGAGCGGCGGGATTCGCTTCGAGCATAACGACAGCTTCGGCAACGACGCCGTTCCGCGAGGCTCGATCGCCGTGGTCGCACACCGGTCGAGCGGCGCCTTCGGCCAGACCAGGCTCAAGGCAAGCGCAGGCAGCGGCATCAAGGAACCCACCCTCATCCAGTCGTTCAGTCGAAATGACTTCTTCCTCGGCAACCCGGAGCTCGAGCCCGAACGATCGCGAACCATGGATGCCGGCATCGAGCAGCGGCTGTCGAACGATCGGGTCAAGCTCGATTTCACCTGGTTCAACAATCACTACCGCAACATCATCTCGACGAGAACGCTCAGTTTCGATCCGTTCCGATCGCAATACTTCAACATCGGCGCAGGCCGCGCGCGCGGCGTCGAACTGACCGGCGAGATCGCTCCGTCTTCGAAACTCCGCGCGCACGTGGGTTACACGATGACCGCCTCAGAGGTGACGGATAGCCTGGCCGACAGCAGCTCCGTGTTCGGCGTAGGACAGTGGCTGTTTCGGAGACCTCGACACTCCGGATTTGCCGACGTGTCGTGGATCGATCGCCGCGTCTCGCTCGATCTGTTCGCCTCGATCGTCGGGCAACGCGTCGACAGTGACTTTTCGGCACTCGAACCCCCGATCACCGTCAACGACGGGCACACGACGTGGGACATGCGCGCGAGCTACGAGGTCTCCCGCCGTTTCGCCATCACTGGTGCAATCGACAACCTGACCAATGCGGATTACATGGAGCCGCTTGGGTACCCGGCGCTCGGCCGCGCGGTTCGCGTGGGGATTCGCGCCGGCTTTTAGACACCATGCCGGATCTCCTCCGGGCTGAGCGCATCGTCTTCGGGTATCACGGCGCACCCGTGCTGCGTGAGGTATCGATGGACGTCTCCGCGGGCGGATTCGTCGGAATCCTCGGACCCAACGGATCGGGAAAGACGACGCTGCTTCGCGCGCTGGCAGGCACTGTTCGGCCGGCGCGCGGACGTGTCCTGCTCGATGGCCGCGATCTGTCGTCGTATCCCCGGCGGACACTCGCGCGACGGATGGCGGTCGTCGCCCAGGAGACGCATCTCGCGTTCGACTACACGGCGCTTGAAGTGGTCATGATGGGACGTTATCCGCATCTGTCCACCTTCGAGATCGAGCGGCCGGGTGACTTCACGATCGCCCGCGAAGCGATGACCGCCACTGGAACGCTGGCGCTGCAGGACCGCCGCTTCGACACGCTCAGCGGCGGCGAGAAACAGCGCGTGATTGTCGCGGCAGCCTTCGCACAGATTGCCGGCGCTGCCGGGGACGGAATTCTCCTGCTCGACGAGCCGACAGTGGCGCTCGATCTTGCCTATCAGCTCGAACTCGGCGAGCTGCTGCGCGAACGACAGCGCGTTGGGTCACTCACGATTGCCGTGTCGACACACGATCTGAATTTCGCCGCGAGTCTGTGCCGCACGCTGGTCCTGCTGAAGAACGGCCAGGTGCTCGCGGTTGGCCCCACCGATGACGTGTTGACCTCGCCAAACATCCGGCTGCTCTACGACGTCGATGCGGACGTGACGCGACACGACGCAACTGGGCGGATCGTTGTCGTGCCGGTGCGACGGGCTCGCGCGGGGAGTCAGCCTTGACTACGGGGTTGGCGCGACGGATTGCACTGACCGCAGGCGGCTTTGGGCTCCTGGCGGCGATTGCCATTCTGACGGCGCCGCTCGTCGGCTCCACGCACATCAGCCTGCGGCGGGCGTTCGATCGCAGCATTCCGTTTTCCGATAACGTCGACGCGCAGATCTTCTTCATCGCGCGGCTGCCACGCACGCTATCCGGCGCCCTCGTCGGATCGCTGCTGGCTTCAGCAGGTGTGGTCTTTCAGGGACTGCTCCGCAATCCACTGGCGACGCCGTTCACGCTGGGCGTGTCGGCGGGAGCGGCGCTCGGTGCGATGCTGGCGATCACGTTCAGCTGGTCGTTTGCGTGGGCCGGCATCTCCGCCGCCGCTGCCGCCAGCTTCATCGGCTCGCTCGCCGCCGTCGGCATCGTCTACGCCCTGGCGCGCGGCCGCCACCGGGGCCTCTCGACCAACGTGCTGCTCCTGGCGGGTGTCACGATGAATGCGTTCTTCTCCGCACTCATCCTGTTCGTTCAGTACTTCGCAGATTTTTCCCAGACTTATCGAATCCTGCGGTGGCTGATGGGTGACCTCGACGTCAGCAGCTATCAACCGATCCTCACGGCGCTGCCGCTGATGTTCATCTCATTTGCGGCATTCGCCTGGCTGGCCCGGCCGCTCAACCTGTTGAGCCTCGGCGACGAGAGCGCGGAAACGCGCGGCCTGAACGTTGCCGCCGCGCAGCGCATCGCCTTCATCAGCGCGTCGCTGGCAACCGGTGCAGCGGTGTCGGTCGGCGGTCCGGTTGGCTTCATCGGCATCGTCGTTCCGCACCTGGTACGCCTGATCGTCGGGCCCGACCATCGCGTCGTGCTGCCCGCTTCGGCGCTCTTCGGCGCCGCATTCCTGGTCGGTTGCGACGTCGTCGCACGAACGGTGATCGCACCGATTGAACTGCCTGTCGGTGTGATCACCGCGCTGATTGGAGGGCCGTTCTTCTTATGGCTGTTGGTGAGAAGGGCTTAAGGCTCAGGGCTCAGGGCTCAGGGCTCAGGGCTCACGGCTCAAGGCTCAAGGCTCAAGGCTCACGCCAAATTGCGCGGTCGCTCGCGGCGCTCGTCGTCATACTCGTCCTGCTCACGGGGACGACGTGGAGTCAGCGGAAGACTGACGCGCCGAGCCGGATCATCTCGCTGATCCCGGCGGTGACCGAGATGTTGTTCGAGGTCGGCGCCGGTCCTCAGGTGGTGGCGGTGAGCAGCTTCGATCGGTATCCGGCTGACGTGTCCAAGCTTCCGCGCGTCGGTGCGCTTCTCGACCCGGACGTCGAGCGGATTCTCTCCTTGCATCCGGATCTCGTGGTCGTTTACGCGACGCAGACGAACCTTCGCGAGCAGCTCGAACGCGCCAAGGTGCCGGTGTATGTGTATAGCCACGCGGCGCTGGCGGACATCCTGACCACGATCCGTTCGGTGGGAACACGGGTCGGGCACGCCAAGGCCGCAGACGATCTCGCCGCGTCGATCGAGAAACGCATCGCTGCGGTCCGCACGCGCGTTGCCGGCCTGCCGCGTCCGCGAACGCTGATCGTGTTCGATCGCGAAGCCGGTACGCTCCGGGGGATTTTCGCCAGCGGCGGGTTTGGATTCGTGCACGACATGGTGACGGCGGCAGGCGCGGACAATGTGTTCGCCGACGTCAAGCAGCAAGCGGTGCAAGCGACGACCGAGCTGGTCCTCGCGAGGCGCCCGGACGTGATCCTCGAGCTACGCGGAGATCCGATTGCCGCGGAGGCGCGGCAGCGTGAGATTGCCGTCTGGCAGAGTCTCGCCTCTGTGCCTGCGGTCCGCTCTGGCCGCGTGTACTTGCTCGCCGACCAGAGCACCGTCGTGCCCGGTCCCAGGGTCGCGCAGGCGATCGAGCTCATCGCTCGCACGCTGCATCCAGAGGCATGGAAGTAGCGCCATCACATTGCGCCGTCTGAAGGTCGTATCTAAACGTAGGAGGCGAACGAGCGCGCGAGTGAGCCCACGCGAACGGAGCGAGCCGACGAAGCGGCTCGCGAGAGCGCGTGTCGGGGAGTCCGAGGGGCAAAGCCCCTCGGAGTGATGACGACATATGAAAATTCTTGTTTCCTGGAGCAGCGGCAAAGACAGCGCATGGATGCTTCATGTGCTTCGCAGCGAAGGGCCCGGAGAGCCCGCGGGTCTGCTGACGACGGTGAACGAGTCGGCGAACCGCGTCGCCATGCATGCGGTCAGGGCTGACGTGCTGAGAGCACAGGCGGACGCCACCGGCCTTCCCTTGATTGTCGTGCCGATACCCCATCCCTGCCCGAACGACGTCTATGAGGCACAAATGTCGACCGCGATTGCAAAAGCAAAGACGGATGGCTTCACCCACGTCGCGTTCGGCGATCTGTTTCTTGAAGACATTCGCCGCTATCGCGAAGAGCGAATGAAGGACACCGGCCTGACCCCGATATTTCCGTTGTGGATGCGGCCGACCGACGCACTCGCGCACGAGATGATCGCGAGCGGCCTGGAGGCGTACCTGACGTGTGTCGACCCTCGCGTGCTGCCGGCAACGTTCGCGGGCCGACGATTCGACCGCGCCCTGTTGGCTGATTTACCAGCGGGCGTCGATCCGTGTGGCGAGCGCGGCGAATTTCATACCTGCGCCGTCGCCGGACCGATGTTCAGGAATCGTATCGACGTCGCGCCGGGTGTGGTGGTCGAGCGGAATGGATTCGTCTTCGCGGACCTGTTACCGGTCCGCCACCGAAGCCCCTCGGAGTGATTACGCCGCAAACTCCACCGGCACGCGCTGCGGGATCAGCCCGTGCTGGTAGGCGTCCGACATCAGACGTTCGAGCCCGAGGCGCCCGCGTTCGCCATACGCAAGCGTGAGGTCGTTGACGTACATTCCGACGAACTTATCCGTGCGGGCCCTGTCGAGACCGCGACCGAACTGCAACGCGTACTCGACCGCTTCGGCGCGATGCGACAGCGCATAAGCAATGCTGTCGTGCAGCAGTTTCGACACCTTGCTGATCATCGCCGGACCGAGATCCCGCCGGATGATGTTGCCGCCGAGCGGCAGCGGCAGCCCGCCGGTGCGTTCCGCCCACCACTCGCCGAGATCCACCACCTTGCGAAGCCCCTCGTCCTGATACGTCAGCTGTCCTTCGTGAATGAGCAGGCCCGCCTGTGCCTGGCCGTCGAGAACGGCCTGCTGAATCTGATCGAAAGGCACCACGACGTATTGGAAGTCAGGTTCGTACAATCGGAGCGTCAAGTACGCGGTGGTCAGCGTTCCCGGGATCGCAATGCGCTTTCCCTTTACCCCGTTGTCGCGAGGTGTGGCTGTGTCGCCGCCGCTTCGGCCCCGATCGTCTGGAGAGATGGCCGGCGCCACAACGATAGGCCCGTACTTGTCGCCCATGCTCGCGCCGTGGGGAAGCAGAGCGTACTTGTCCACGAGATGCGCGTACGCGTGAAACGAGACGGCTGTCACCTCGTAGCGGCCTTCAAAAGCGGCGCGGTTGAGGGTCTCGATGTCGGACAACACCTGATCGACCACGATGCCGCCGGTGTCCACGTTGCCGCTGGCCAGACCGAAAAACATGAACGCGTCGTCCGAATCAGGACTGTGCGCAACGGTGATTTTTGTCGAAGACATTTCTCTTCTCTTGCTTCGCAGGATTAGTGGATCGCGAGTCTTACACCTTCACGCTGTGGGTCCGCAAGGCTCGAACGACGGTGGTCACACGGTCGATCGCAAAGTCGATGTCATGGTCGGTGGTCGGCCGGCCGAGACCGAACCGGATGGACGCGCCAGCGCGATCGCCGACCGCGCCGATTGCCTGAAGCACATGCGATGGCGCCTGGCTTCCGGAGCTGCAGGCCGAACCGGTTGACACGGCCAGATCTCCGAGCGCCATGAGGAGCGCTTCGCCTTCGATGTCGTCGAAGCTGACGTGAAGGTTGTGCGGAAGGCGGCGGCTGGACGACGGCCCGTTCAGGCGGACTCCATCGAGGTTTTGCTTCAATCCGTCGAACAATCGATCGCGCATGGCGGACAGGCGTGCCGACTCGGCTGGCATCTCTTCACCGCACAACTCGAGCGCCCGGCCGAGGCCGACGATGCCGGGAACGTTCAACGTGCCGGATCGAAGACCGTTTTCGTGGCCTCCGCCGTCGATCTGACATTGCAGTTCGAGCCGGGGCTTCCGGCGCCGCACGTAAAGCGCGCCGGCGCCTTTGGGCCCGTAACATTTGTGGGCGGTCAGCGAGAGCAGATCGACGGCCGCGGTTCGCACGTCGATCGGCACCTTCCCTGCCGCCTGGGCGGCGTCGGTGTGAAATACGACTCCGCGCTCCTGCGCGATGGCGGCAATTTCGTCCAGCGGTTGCAGCACGCCAATCTCGTTGTTTGCCGCCATGATCGAGATCAGGATCGTCCGGTCGGTGATGGCGGCACGAAGTTCGTCGAGATCGACAAACCCTTCGGCGTCAACGCCGAGTGCCGTGACGCGATACCCGTCCTTCTCCAGACACTTGCACGAGTCGAGAACGGATTTGTGCTCGCTGGCCGCCGTGATGATGTGATCGCCACGGCCGCGACGCGCGTGGGCGATCCCTTTGATGGCCAGGTTATTCGACTCGCTGGCGCCGCTCGTGAAAACGATCTCTGCCGGACTGGCGCCGATTGCCGATGCGATGGCCGCGCGCGCCGCGTCAACCGCTTTCTGCGCCTCCCACCCGTAGGCGTGCTGCTTGCTCGCCGCGTTGCCGAACCGATCGCTGAAGTACGGCAGCATCGACTCGAGCACGCGTGGATCGACTGGGGTCGTGGCGTGGAAATCGAGATAGACCGGCCGTGTCATGGGAGCATCCGCCCTTAGCGGCGACTCGAGCGACTGAACGCGAGAGGGGCGGGCGGCTCCTCGGTGGGTGGTTCGGTTGCGACTTCCTGCAATGAGCAGGTCGCCAGGGCGGCAAGAATCCGGTCTTTGATTCGCCACAAGGGGTCGCGCACGCTGCACTTCGCGTACTGCCCGCAGTTCTCCGCCTCGGTCGAACACGCGGTGACGGTCAGCGGCCCGTCGATGGCCTGAATTATGGCGGCGACCGAGATCGCGCCGGCCCCGCGCGCCAGACGATATCCACCGCGTGTGCCTTGATGGGACGTCAACAAGCCGCGACGCGCCAGTCGCTGCAGCACCTTCGCCATCAGCTCGATCGGAATATCGTACTGCTCGGCGATTTCGCGCGCGCTGGCCGACGCCAGATCGGTGCGCGTGGCGAGATGCTTCATCGCCATCAGCGCGTAGTCGGCCTTCTTGGAGAGTCGCAGCATAAATAAAGTCCTTCCGCTTAAACGCGGAAGCTACGGGTTCCTTCGTCCTACCACAGGCCGAGTTGCAGCTTTGCGGCGTCGGACATCCGATCCTTGGTCCATCCAGGTTCCCACACCACATCGACCTTGGCGTCGGCCACGCCCGCCACTTTTTTCACCTTCGACTCGACTTCGGACGGCAGTGATTGCGCGGCCGGACAGCCTGGCGCCGTCAGCGTCATGGTGACCAGGGCCGCGTTCGACGCGTCGACGGCGACGTCGTAAATCAACCCCAGCTCCCAGATGTTGACGGGAATCTCGGGATCGTAAACGGTCGAAATGGCGTCGATGATCGCCGGCTTCAACGCCGCGGTCTTCTCGGCATCGGCGGTAAAGGCCGTCTTCGTCGACTCGGGCACCGCAGGCGTAGGTTCAGGAATCATGGGCAGGGGTTTCATATCACTCAGTCGAGGCGCGCTGCTCGCGTTCGAGTGCCGCCTTTAGGGTATGCCAGGCCAGGCTGGCGCACTTCACCCGCACCGGAAACTCACGCACACCGGCGAGCACCGACAGCTTTCCCAGATCCTCGACCGGCTGATCGGGTGGCGTTGTCACCACGTGATGAAAACGCTCGAACAATTCGCGGGCTTCGCCGACGGTGTGGCCCTTGACGGCATCGGTCATGAGCGACGCGGACGCCTTCGAGATGGCACAGCCGCTGCCCTGGAACGCGACGTCGGTGATCACGTCGCCGTCGATCTGCACGTACAAATTCAGCCGATCGCCGCAGAGCGGATTGTAGCCCTCTGCCCGATGGGTCGGCGATTCAATAGAGCGGAAGTTTCTCGGCCGCTTGTTGTGGTCGAGGATGACTTCCTGGTAGAGATCGCTCAGGTCCGACATCACGCAAATACCCCGCGCACGCGCTCGAGCGCGCGCACCAGCAGGTCAATCTCCTCGCGCGTGTTGTAGATCGCCAGTGAGGCGCGAATGGTCGCGGTTATGCCGAAGCGATCCATGATCGGCTGCGCGCAGTGCTGTCCCGTGCGCACGGCGACGCCTTCACGATCGAGAATCGTTCCCGCGTCGTGCGGATGCACGCCCTCGAGCAGGAACGAGAGCACTCCCGTCTTCTGTCGCGCCGTGCCGATGATCCGCACGACTGGGATCTCGCTGACGCGCGCGGTCGCATAGGCCAGCACGTCGTCCTCGTGCTCGAGCGCGGCCGCGCGATCGATCCCCGCCAAGTAGTCGATCGCCGCGCCGAATCCCACGACGCCGCCGATATTGGGCGTGCCCGCCTCGAACTTGTAGGGCACCACGTTGTAGGACGTCTTCTCGAAGGTCACCGACGCGATCATGTCGCCGCCGCCCTGGTACGGAGGCATCGCTTCGAGCAGCGAGGCGCGCCCGTAGAGCACGCCGACGCCGGTCGGGCCGAACATTTTGTGGCTGGAAAAGACGTAGAAGTCGCAGCCGAGCGACTGAACGTCGATGGCAAAGTGCGGCACCGCCTGGGCGCCGTCCACCAGCACCACCGCTCCGGCGGCGTGAGCGTGCTCGATGATCCGCGCAATTGGATTGACCGTGCCCAGCGCATTCGAGACATGGCCGACCGCCACGATTCGCGTTCGCGGCGACAGCAGCGAATCGAATGCGTCGAGGTCGACCTCGCCGGCATCGTTGATCGGCGCGACGCGGAGGCGGGCGCCGGTCTGTTCGCATACGAGCTGCCACGGGACGATGTTCGAGTGATGCTCGAGCCACGAGATCAGGACCTCGTCGCCCTCGCGCAGCACAGATCGACCATAGCTCTGCGCGACCAAATTGATTCCGTCGGTCGTTCCCTTCGTCAGCACGATGGTGTGCGGATCCGGTGCGTTGATGAACGCCGCCGCCTTCCCCCTCGCCCCTTCGTAGAGCGCGGTGGCACGTTCGCTCAACAAATGCGTCGCACGATGGATATTCGCGTTCGCGTGACGATAGTAGTCGTCCATCGCGTCGAGCACGGCCTGCGGCTTCTGGCTGGTGTTCGCGCTATCGAGATACACGAGCGGCTTGCCGTGAATCCGTTCGGCGAGGATCGGGAAATCCCGCCGCACCCGTTGCACGTCAAACGACGTGCGCGCTGTCGCGGCGGTGGCAGCGGACGAAGTCATACGGCGTCAATCTCCGCGAGGTCCTTGGCCAGCTGCGCGTACAGCTCGCTCTCGAGCGCGACCCGCAGCGGCTCGACCTTCACCCGATCCAGGATGTCGCCGGCAAAGGCATGGATCAGCATGTCGCGTGCCTCGAAGTAGTTCAGCCCGCGCGCACGCAGATAGAAGAGGGCGTCCTCGTCGAGCTGGCCGATGGCCGCCCCATGCGTGCACTTCACATCGTCGGCAAAAATTTCGAGCTGCGGCTTTGTGTTGATCGATGCGTTGTCGGACAGCAGCAGCGCGCGATTGGTCTGCTTCGCGTCCGTCTTCTGCGCATCCTGACGAACCACGATCTTGCCGTTGAACACGGCGCGCGCCTTGCCGCCGAGAATGCCCTTATAGATTTCGTGGCTCGGGCAATGCGCCTTGGCGTGGTCGATGGTCGTGTGATTGTCGACGAGACGATCGCCATCGGCAAGATACAAGCCGTTCAGCGTGCATTCTGCCCCCTCGCCGTCGAGAAGCGCGGTCACGTCGTTGCGCACGATCTTGCCGCCGAGCGAGAACGAGTGCGACGACACGTTGGCGTTCCGGCCGGCGTGCACGTGCATGCTGGCGACATGAAAGGCGTCGACGCTTTCCTGCTGCACTTTGTAATGATCGACGACCGCCCCTTCGCCGGCGAAGACCTCGGTCACCGCATTCGTGAAATACGTCCCTCCGCCGGGAGCCACGTAGGTCTCGACAATGCGCACCTGACTTCGGTCTCCGGCCACGATCAGCGCACGCACATTCGACATGATCGGCTGCGTGGCGCCAGTCGGAGCGGTGAGAAAGACGAGATGAAGAGGGTCGCTGACGACAACTCCATCCGGAATGTGCACGTAGAGGCCGTCAACGGCCAGCGCGGTGTTCAGCGCCGTGAAGCCTTTCGTTCCGAAGTCTGCCAGTTGCCCGAGGTAGCGCGGGACCACGTCGGCGTGTTCCGTCACCGCGGCCGCCAGCGATCCGACCCGGATGCCCTTCGGCAGCGCGCTCACACGAGAGAGCTGTGCCTGAAAGCGGCCGTTCAGCACAACGATGCGACTGGTCGCGTCGCCGTAAATGACAGCGTCGAGATTCTGCTCGACTGCGGCGGGTGCGTCCGTGGCGGCGATGAATTCCGTGTTGGCAATGGGCGAGACGTTGGTGAATCGCCACTCCTCGTCGCGCACGGTCGGGAATCCAAGCGCGGCGAAGCGTGTCGCGCCGCGGTCACGGAGATCCTGCAGCCAGCGCGGTCCCGTGTGCGGCCGCCGTTCGAGGGCGGCAAGCCAGGGCTGAAGTTTCTCGACTACCTGTACCATCGCGGTTATGCCCCAACCGGCTGGGCGCCAGTCTCGATCCAGCCGTAGCCCTTCTTCTCGAGCTCGAGCGCGAGTTCCTTGCCGCCCGACTTCACGATGCGTCCGCCGCTCAATACGTGCACGTAGTCGGGGACGATGTAGTCGAGCAGGCGCTGGTAGTGTGTGACGACGATGATCGCGCGGTCGGGACCTCGCATGGCGTTGACGCCTGTCGCCACCAGCTTCAGGGCGTCGATATCGAGCCCCGAGTCTGTCTCGTCGAGAATGGCCAGCCTCGGCTCGAGCAGCGCCATCTGAAAGATCTCGTTGCGCTTCTTCTCGCCGCCGGAGAATCCTTCGTTGACCGCCCGGCTGAGCATGCTCTGATCGATGTCGAGCAGCTTCGACTTGTCCTTGATCAACTGCATGAACTCCATCGCGTCGAGCTCCGGCAGGCCCTGGTGTTTGCGCTTCGCGTTGAGCGCGGCCTTCAGGAAGTAGGCGTTGTTCACGCCAGCAATCTCGACCGGATACTGGAACGCCATGAACACGCCTTCGCGGGCCCGTTCGTCTGGGTCGAGATCCAGCAGATCCTTGCCGTCAAACGTCACCTCCCCGGAGGTGACTTCGTACTGCGGGTGACCCGACAGGGCGCGAGCAAGCGTGCTCTTTCCGGATCCGTTCGGACCCATGATGGCGTGCACTTCGCCGGCGTTGACGTGGAGGTTGATCCCCTTGAGGATTTGTTTGCCTTCGACGTTGACTTGGAGATTCTTGATATCAAGCATTTTTAATTTCGCGGGGGACTATGTCTGCTTTATTTACTGGTCGCGGGGCCCCACCCCCGCGACCTGCCAGCCCTCGCTCACGCTCGGGCCGCTGAATTGCTACATCCGGGTGAAATTCGAAGCTACCCTACCGAACCCTCCAGGCTCACGCTCAGGAGCTTCTGTGCTTCGACGGCGAACTCCATCGGCAGCTCGCGGAATACTTCCCTGCAGAACCCGCTGACGATCATGTTCACCGCGTCCTCGGTCGTCAGGCCGCGCTGGCGGCAATAAAAAATCTGGTCCTCGCCGATTTTCGACGTGGACGCTTCGTGTTCGACCCGCGCGGACGTGTTCCGGATTTCGAGATACGGGAACGTGTGCGCGCCGCACTTGTCGCCGATCAGCAGCGAATCGCACTGGGAGTAATTGCGCGCGTTCTTGGCGTTCTTGCCGACGCGAACCGCGCCCCGATACGTGTTCTGCCCGTGGCCGGCCGAGATGCCCTTCGAGACGATCGTGCTGCGGGTGTTCTTGCCGACGTGAATCATCTTCGTGCCGGTATCCGCCTGCTGCCAGTTGTTCGTCGTCGCGACCGAATAGAACTCGCCAATCGAGTTGTCCCCCTGGAGGATGCAGCTCGGATACTTCCAGGTGATCGCCGAGCCTGTTTCCACCTGGGTCCAGGTGATCTTCGAGCTGCGCCCCGCGCACAGCCCGCGCTTGGTCACGAAGTTGTAGATGCCGCCTTTGCCTTCTTTGTCGCCTGGATACCAGTTCTGAATGGTCGAGTACTTGATCGTCGCGTCGTCGTGGGCGACGAGCTCGACGACGGCGGCGTGCAACTGGTTCTCGTCGCGCATCGGCGCGGTACACCCTTCGAGATAACTGACATACGCACCCTCGTCGGCAATGATGAGCGTGCGTTCGAACTGGCCGGTATCCTTCGCATTGATCCGGAAGTAGGTCGAGAGCTCCATCGGGCAGCGAACGCCCTTCGGGATGTAGACGAACGACCCGTCGCTGAACACGGCCGAATTCAGCGCGGCAAAGAAGTTGTCGGTATGCGGCACGACCGAACCGAGATATTTCTTCACCAGCTCCGGGTGCTCGCGAACCGCCTCCGAAAAGGACATGAAGATGATGCCCTGCTTCGCGAGCGTCTCCTTGAACGTCGTCGCCACCGACACGCTGTCAAAGACCGCATCAACAGCAACACCCGCGAGAAGCAGTTGCTCCTCGAGCGGGATACCCAGCTTGTTGAAAGTGGCGCGAACCTCCGGATCGACTTCGTCAATGCTGTTCAGCGCCTTCTTCTTCTTCGGCGCCGAGTAGTAGACGATGTCCTGGTAGTTGATGGGATCGTATTTGACGTTCTGCCAGGTCGGCTCCTTCATCGTGAGCCACATGCGGTAGGCCTTCAAACGCCACTCGAGCAACCACTCCGGCTCGTTCTTCTTCTGCGAAATCAGACGAACGACGTCTTCATTGAGCCCCTTGGGGATCGTCTCCGTTTCAACGTCGGTGACGAAGCCGTACTTGTATTCGCGTGTCGCAAGTTCTTCGATGGTTTCGGTGGATGTACTCATTTGTCAGTTGCCAGTTGCCAGTCTCCAGTTGCCAGTTAGTTTCCAGTGAGCCGTCTGGAAACTGGAAACTGGAAACTAAACACTAAAACTCGTCCCGCACCCGCACGTCGACTTCGCGTTCGGGTTATTGAAGATGAAGCCGCGGCTGACCAACGCCGTGTCGTAGTCGAGCGTGGTTCCCTGAATGAACTGATAGCTCTTGGGATCGACAAAGACCTTTGAGCCGTCGGCCCCTTCGAACACGTGATCGCCTTCGCGCGGTGCCGGTTCCCAGGCAAACGTGTAGCTCAGACCGGAGCAGCCACCGGCTTTGATCCCGATACGGAGACCGCCGCCTGGAATGCCATGTCGCGCCGTCATCTTGTTGATCAACGCCGCGGCGTTATCGCTGATTTGAAGCATGGTGCTGTGCGCCCGTTCTCCATCGCGCATTTACCTCACACGGGCAAATCTACGACCAGAACAGTCCTATATTAGTCCCCTGACGATGACTGGCGCAAGGCCAGACTCGCCGCAGGCCGAACTGAAGTTTCCTCTTGAGTTTAGCTGGACTTTCGCCTAAACTTCGTCGCGCGTGGACACCTCCTCGGCAGCCCTTTTCATCGCAGGACTTGCGGTCGGGCTCGCGGCGACGGCTGGGGTGGCGGTTTTCGCGCGGTCCACTCTTCGCCGCCGCGACGCCGATCTCGTTGCACGGGAATCGGCGCTCGCGCGAGCACAACAGGAGCTCTCTCTCGCACAGCAGGACGCCGTCCGGCTGACCGCGGAACTCGCGGCAGAACGCCGCGCCGCCGCGGAAAAAGAATCGATGCTGCGCGATTCCTTCGCGGCCCTCTCGCGCGACGCCCTCGAGCGCAACAATCGAACGTTTCTGGATCTGGCGCAGACCAAGCTCGGCGAGTTTCAGCAATCCGCTCGTGTCGAGCTCGACGGGCGGCACCGGGCCATTGCCGATCTCGTTCAGCCGCTGAAGGAATCACTCGAACGGGTTGACGGAAAACTTCACGAAGTCGAGAAGGATCGCGCAGGCTCGAACGCCAAGCTCGACGAGCAGCTTCGTGCGCTCGCACATACCCACCAGTCGCTTCAGGTCGAGACCAACAAACTGGTCCGCGCACTGCGATCGCCGAATCAACGTGGACGATGGGGCGAGGTGCAGCTGCGCAGCGTTGTCGAACGATCCGGCATGGTGCCGTATTGCGATTATGTCGAGAAGGAGTCGGTCTCGACTGACGGCCGCCGGCTCACACCCGACATGATCGTCCGCCTGCCGAACGGTGCCTGCATCGTGATCGATTCGAAGGTGCCGATCGATGCCTACTTGAACGCCGCCGATGCTCAGGACGACACGACGCGAGAACCGCTTCTGAAGGAGCACGCCCGGCAGGTGCGAGACCACATCAGGACGCTCGGAGCCAAGAGTTATTGGTCGCGCTTCTCGCCCACGCCGGAGCTGGTCGTCATGTTTCTGCCCGGCGATCCGCTTCTGAGTACCGCACTGCAGACAGACCCGTCGCTCTTCGAATTTGCCGTCGACCAGCGCGTGATCCCGGCCTCACCCCTGACGCTTGTTGCACTGTTGCGAACAGTCGCCACTGCCTGGCAGCAGCAGCGACTCGCCGCAAATGCGGAAGAGATCCAGGCGATGGGGCGCGAACTCTACGAGCGCCTGACCACGATGGCCGATCATGTCGTGCAGGTGGGATCGGCGCTCAAACGCGCCGGAGCGGCGTACGACGACTTCGTTGGCTCGCTCGACGCGCGGGTCATGGTTTCGGCGCGGCGATTCCGTGAGCTGGGGATCAGCGCCGCGAAGGAGTTGCCCGATTCTCTTCCGCCTGCCTCAGTCGATATCCGGGAACCGCGCACGCCAGAACTGCGCGTGCCGACTCAAGAATCTTTGCTGGTCGAGGCGGAAGTGGTCGTCGAGGACGTTCTGGAACCCAAACTCACTTGATGCTCGACGTCATCGTGACGGTCGACCTGACCTCGAGTTCCCCTGCTGCTATCGGCGGAGCCGCATTGGCTTCGGCCGTCATCGATTGGCGGGCCATGGCGTACATCGGCCGCGGCTCAGGCATCATCGCGCGTTGCTCTTCGATTCTGACGACGCGATCGACTTTCATCCCGGCGCCAGCGGCCGCTGCGTCGGCTCGCCCGCGCGCGTCGGCGACGGCTTGCCGTAACGCCTGACGCTCGGCCGTACTGCGATCCTTCAGATCGAATCGAATCCCGCTGACACTGGTCGCACCCGATCCAACGGCTGCGTCGAGGATTTCCCCCGCGCGGGTTACCTCGTCCACACGCACCTCGATGGTATTTCGCGCAACGTAGTCGCGCAGCGATTGCTTGCCATTGACGTAGTCGAACTCGGGCTGCAGGTCATAGCCCGCGGTCCGAATCGCATCGGGCGGAAGGCCGGCTGCCTTCAGCTTGTCGAGTACGGCCTTCATCGCGTCTGCGTTCGCGCGCTGCGCTTCCCTCGGACTCTTGGCGCGCGATTCGGCAGCGATCGTCACCCACACGCGATCGGGCGCCATCTTCACGACCGCTTCACCGGTAGTGACGATTACCGGCGTGTCAGTCGCTGCTGTGGGAACCGCGGGCGCCTGAACCGCGAGCGCCAGGACGAGAGCGGAAAATAGAGTCGGGGGCATAGATCAGTTTCCAGTTTCCAGTAGCCAGTTTCCGGTAGTCAGTTTCCTATGATGATGAACACGCGACTCTAAAACCGATTCCGTACGAATACGTGTCCGGCGGCACCTTGTGCCGGTGACTACAGGAGAGCATCCGCGTATCGGACGCGAGCCAGCTGCCGCCACGCACCACGCGCAGCGTGCCCTCGCGCGGACCGGCCGGAGCATGCAGCGGCGACGTCGCATAGTACGAAATGCTGTGCCAGTCCTGAACCCATTCCCACACATTGCCGGCCATATCGAAGAGACCGTAGGCGTTGGCGGGAAAACTGCGGCATGGCGTCGTGCCTTGCCCGCTCTTTGCCGACGGGTCGTCGAGAAAATTCGCTTTCTGTCGATCGACACTGTCGCCCCACGGGTATCGCTTTCCCTCGAGGCCGCCGCGGGCCGCCTTCTCCCATTCAGCTTCAGTCGGCAGGCGAATCATCCGGCCTGTCGCGCCAGACAACCAGGCACAGTAGGCGATGGCATCTTCCCAACGCACCAGGGTGACCGGGTGGTCGAGACGATCCTCCGGTGCTTCAGAATCGAGCCATACATAAGGCTGTCCGTTCGTCCGGAACGAGCGCTCTCGCTCCGTACCTCCTGCCGTGACGACGAGCGGCAACTCGTAAATGGCGGGGGCGCGATGGCCTGTTTCGCGTACGAACCGTCTGTACTCGGCGTTGGTAACCGGATGCACGGCGAGCAAAAAATCGTCGAGGTGGACCCGGTGCGCCGGCCTCTCGTCTGGTTCTGAATCGTCGGATCCCATCACGAAATCACCTGCGGGGATGAGCGCAAATTCTGGCAGCAGGTCAGCAACCATGCAGTGATGAGGTCCACAGGATAGCGCACCTTCGTTTGGATGTCGCCCGCAGTTGACCCGGTACTTTCAAGTACACTTTTCAGCGGCGATGAAACTCGAACCCTTTGCGCTCGAGCGGTGGCAGTCGGTCTGGGAAAACAAGGTCGCGTGGAATCTTTCCGAGAGCGGTGTGCATCCGCTTCGGGTCGAAGAGATCGCGGTGAGCGATGCCGATCGACACGCGGTGCTGGCGCAGGAACTCGGTTACACGCAGACCAACGGCACCGCCGAACTGCGGGAAGCCATCGCGCTGCTCTATCCCGGGGCCCGGATCGAGCAGGTCGAGGTCACCAACGGCGGCTCGGAGGCCAATTACATCGCCTTGTGGCATCTGGTCGAACCAAGCGACGAAGTGGTGATGATGCTGCCCAACTACATGCAGATTCGCGGCATCGTGCGTGCGCTCGGCGGCGCGTTGATTCCGTGGACGCTGGTTGAGGACAGCACGCGCTGGCGGCCCGATCTCAACGCCCTCGAGACTCTCGTCACCGCGCGCACCAAGCTGATCGTCGTCTGCAACCCGAACAATCCGACCGGGGCCCGGCTCACTTCACCGGAACTCGATCAGGTGTGCCGGATCGCAGGGCGCGTGGGCGCCTGGGTGATTTCGGATGAGATCTACCG
>Ga0222622_10000155_pt1 | contig 23852 bp, 21 predicted proteins | sample PLM2_5_b1metaG_FD_177335 | JGI IMG/M metagenome (GOLD analysis project Ga0222622, IMG submission 177335) | Groundwater sediment microbial communities from an aquifer in East River, Colorado, USA - PLM2_5_b1 | ecosystem: Environmental > Terrestrial > Soil > Riparian zone | place: USA: East...
TGGCCTAGCTATGATCCCGGCCATGGATCACCGCTTCTTCAGCACCCTGACCATCGCCGTGGTAGCTGGCGTCACCTTACTGGTCGTGCTGTGCGGTCTATGGCAGGTGTTCTTGCTCATTGCCAGCGACGGCGACTGAGCCGCCCCGAAATTGTCTTCACCTTCATCGATGATGACTAGCGCCGCTGTGGGAGTCGAACCCACTCATCGCTGACGAGACGATGATCCCCGGGGAGTCACCCCAAGCCTCAAGCGGCCATGTCGCGGCTATGTTTGCAATCCCGCCGAGGAGGGATGTCTGTCGTCTACGCTGCGGAGCCATGGTGACCAAGGTCCTCACTACTATCGTGTGGGTGTCCGTGCTCGTGCTAGGACTGCTCTTCGTGGTCTTCGCGACCCCTTTGATCTTCCTCATCGACAACGACTAGCCGGCCACTTACATCGGCCATGAGCTGATCGCCGCCGGGATGATGATCCTCGCCGGAGGCGGCCGAGGTCTGCCACTGGACTACGACGAGCTGGAGCGGTGGACCAGAGTTGGGTTTGAGCGGGGTACGAGATCACGTAACGGCGAAGGTGACGTGAGGTGCGGTATACGCGCCTGCTCGATCTGAAAGAGCGAGCCCCAGGGAAATCCCTGGGGCTCTGCTTGATGGTTGTGGGCTGGTCAGTCGTACGGCACAAGCAACATGAAGCCAAGAACGACGAGTCCGAGGCCGACGACGAGGACGGTCATGCCTGCTAGTGCCATAGCCACTGTCTTGAGGATCTTCTCGATCATTGAATCCGCTCTCTTCCGAGGAAGGCGCTCAATGCTGGCGGTAACCGGGGAAACATTCAGTCCAGCCATGTCAGCCCTCCCAGCCCCGCCCACAACAGCAACAGTCCGGACCCCGCGACTACGAGGAGACCGCCCACGGACAGTAGGAACGCTTTGATGTCGTTGCTCATAGTCCTCCCGCCTTGTGTCGTGCCAGCGCCGTTGCACTCTCGGCGACGATGCGGACGATCGCCGCCGCAACAGCAGGCTAATGCGCGGCGGCGGCTGTCGTGGGGCGTAGCGGCCAGTTGATTCTGACGACGGCCGGCAGGCCGTCGGGCTGGATGAGTTTGGACTGAGAGTTCGTCGGTACCGTTGACGGCGCCGCGTGCGAGGTCGGTAATGTCGGGCATTGGGATTCACTCTCTACCAGTGGATTCCCCAGGCCGCTTGCGTGTTTCGGGAGCGAATCTGAATCGCACCTGGATCGCACGCCGCCAAAAGAGAAGCGCTCCCGACTGGTGTTCTACCTAGTTGGCGGTGGCTCGTGTCAAGCCGTGGCGAAGGGTGTGTTTGGTCTACCCGTGGTGCGCGGGCCGGTTGGGTTTGTTGAGCCTTTGCCTGAGTCGGCGGTGGGTGGCCTTGGCGCCCACACTGACGGTATGCGACCTCCTGATCATGATCATGGGTCAGTTGGCGTCGTTCGGGCTGCCGTGGTGGCGAAGGGCCGGCCGCCAAACTAGGGGCGGCGTAACACCGAGGTGTCCGCCATAGTCAAATCGGCGTATCTCCGGCCCTTCCTGCGTCCAGCGTCTCACCGGCAAGACTGGTTGTGAAAGGGGTCGGATCAGCTCCTCTCTGGGGCTTCCTCGCCGCCGAATTGTGCGTCGCTGCTCGCCGCGGTCAACCTCGTTCGTCCTCGCTGCGCTGCGGGCGCTCCAAGTTGACCGCTGCTGCGCGCGACGGGGTGGGCGACGATCAAGGAATCCCGTTGTGCGGTCAGGTCCAGCGGTCTGGGTTGTAGCTGGACTGGTCCCGAACCAGGGCGTAGGCGATCTTGTTGGCGCGGTTGGCCATCGCGCAGCCGATCACTCCGCCCTTCTTGCCGCGGGCCCGCAGCTGTTGGCCGTAGCGTCGGGCGGCCGGGTCGGCACGCCACAGCCCAATCCCAAGATCGATCAGCGCCCGCCGCAAAGCCACACTGCCTTCCCGGCTGATGTGGCCGTCGCGACGCTTCCCAGCCGACTCATACTGCGCAGGCGATAAGCCGGAGGCGCGGTAGAGCTGGCGGGCTCCTGGCCAGCGGTCAAGATCACCGACCGTGGCGCCGTAGTTGGCGGCGCGGACCGTGCCCCAGCCGGGCACCGTAGTCGACGGTGCGAACGGCGTATCTGGTAGCAGCGTGGCCATCTTGGCTTCCGCGGCGGCGATTTGGGCATCCAGGCAGGCCAGCAGCACCAGATCATCAGCTAACACCTGGCGAGCCACCCGCGCCTCCAAGCACGGCAAGGCGGCGTGGGCGGCCGCCACCAGCCGGTCCGCCGTCGACCGCCGCACCCGCAGCCCACGATTAGCGGCGAACCGGACAAACCGAGTGACCCCCAATGCGGCCAGCCGGTGCGGGTCGGCGAACTCCGCCGCGACCAGACGGCCGATCTTGGTGCCCAACACATCAGGCAACACCACCGTTAGCCCGGGAAAGCAGCGGTCCAGCTGCGCCAGCAGCTGGTTCTTTGTTGCGGTCCGTGTCTGCACCCGGCGGCCACGCTGCATCGCCCACCCAGTCAGCTCGGTGACCGCCGCCGACCGGGCCGTCACCAAAACCCCATGACCGGCCAGCACCAGTTCGGTGATCGCCTCCAAATCAATGGCGTCGGTCTTAACACGCCGCCGGCCCTGGACCCGACGCTGCTCACTAACCCGAGCCGGACTGAGCTCCAAAACCTCCCAGCCCGCCGGCCACACCGTCGATCCCAGCAGCGGCCGGTGATAATGCCCGGCCGCCTCCACCCCCACCTTCACCGGTGTACCTGGCAGCACAGCACACACCCGCTGCAACACCGCGGCGACCGCCGGCGCGGTCATCATGAACTGCACCGGACCCAACAACCGATGCCGAGCCGCATCGGTCACCGACAACGCTGCGGTGGTCTTCCCGACATCAACCGCGACCACCGTGGCCGCCATAACAGGCGCACCATTGATAGACATAACCCACCTCCGGAGGGCGTCAGGAGGACCGGTGCGTCAACACCAGATCCTCGAAGGAATCAGATGGATCCCTTCTGACACCTCCGGAGGTGTTTTGGGAAGAGGACTGACTCAGGTCATATCAGTCAGAAGCGCTTTGCGATTGGTGGGCGATACTGGGTTCGAACCAGTGCCTCTTCGGTGTGAAGCATGCCCGATGCTCGGCCGAAGTCCCGGGCGGAGCGTGAGCTGCGTATGTCAACGTGTGCTGTCGTGTGCCCGTCTTCGCCCTCATAGTCACTCAGTTGGTCACTCAGCACTTCGTCCCGAACTCCGCGCAGTCGCCGCTTCTAGCCTTTTTCACGCTGGCCCGGACGCATCTGGATGAAGCCGAACGTGTTAGACGGCGCGGTCGTTGCTGTACTTCGCTGCTGTACTGACCTTCTGATCCGTAGGTCCGGGCCGGGCCTGTCCCACAGTCCATGACAATCCGTTGACGGCGCGAGCTGTACCGACAGGTTCACCGCCGACCGGTCCCTTCTCAGCCACGTTGCTGTCACGGTTGCTGTCAGTCCAACACGCTTTCCAACCCGGCTTCCCGGTCGTTCGGGCGTGTTCCCGGCCTGCCCGCATGACAGGGTCACTCCGGAGGGTCGGCGAACGGAGGCGAACGAAGGCAACTGAGACGAAAACCGAGACGAGACCGCCCCCGTGGCCGGTTTCTCGCAATTGACTTGTCGACCGACCCAGCAGCGTCTGGCGGATGACCAGCTTGGAAGACGTGTCCGGGGGGTCCTGTGACCAGGGGGGTTTCCCTTGCGTGCGACGGAACGTTAGCTGCGGTTGGCTCTGATTGACTGGGGTTCGTCGTCGTATTGGGCACGAATTGGGCACGGGCGCCTTCGGGATGTTCGATTTACGCCCAGCCGTTCCGGCCCTGTGCCGTCAGCATCGGGAAGGGCTCCAACGACCAACACGCGACGAAGACGAAGACTTGGGGAATCACTGCCCATCAGTCGGGACTACTGTCCGGACGCTTCCTGAGGCGTTGGTGTTACGGAGGGTGGCGTTCCGCAAACATTGCAGCTGCCTGTTAGTCCTCGGTGGCAACTGCTTGCTAAGCATTAGGCCTGATGCTCGTGACCGGGATCTTGCTTACCGGTTGCGCCTGAACCACCGAGTAGGCCTTCCCGACGGCTACCTCGGTCACCATGTGACCCAACGGACTCTTCGTCGTTGTAGGCAGGGACAACCACGAGCATCTGACGACTCGGCTCCACCGACCTGCCATCACGATGACGCGGCTTCCTCCCGATCCACGGCACCCGATCCTGCTTCGACGACGTTGGACGGGGCGGGGTGAATACCCAGTGGCGGTAGAGGAGGAAGTTCCACGAGGTCGATGCTGCTACTACCGCAACCTTTGCCACCAGGTACCTATCGCCCACGTGCCCTGCGGTAGTCACCACCGCGAGTGTGATCACATAATTGGCCACAACCAGCGAGCCGTACCGCAATGCGTGCTGCGTCAACCCCCGCGAGCCCCTGGATGACATTGCGGTCCGATTGAGCAGAAAGTTCACCACCACGGCGGTGCAGAAGGCCACCGTGGTGGCGGCGCCAAGCGGAACCCCATAGGACTCATGGAGTAGGGCTAGCAGTCCTATGTCGACGACAGCGGTGAGACCGCCGACGACCAGGTAGTAGAACAGCTGACGTCGCAACCGCAGCACGGGCACCGATGGCGACCGGCTGTCCGTGGGTCTGGAAGACACTTCGGGGTCAGACATGTCCCTCTCCGTGCTGTGGTTCCAAGTTGACATGCGTGACCGGGTCCCGGCCCAGCGGCCGGGAGCGCCCGCAGACACCCGCGTCAAGACCAGACGCACCTGACGGCTGATGTTAGCCAGCCGCCGCGGTCGGCGTTTTGAGGCACGCCGATCCAACCCACACGATAAAGGAGCCTGGACCACAGCGTGACCGATGGGACTGCTATCTCACGCCCCGACCGGCACGTAGAGGTCGAAGAGTCCGATGTCCATCATCTGGTAGTGGTCCGCCGGCATCCGCATGTACGGGGTCTGACCGTCTTGATACACGAACGCGACCTCCGAAGGGTCGGCGGCGTTGACGGTGGCGTTCTCCTCGTCGAACCGGATGGGGAGGTGAACCGCCGCCTGGAAGCGCCCCGCGCCGAGGTAGTCGACCACGTACGCGCCCCAGTAGTCGCCGGCGATGTAGCGGATCTGCCGGGTCTCCAACTCGCTGACCATCTGCTTGGCGTCGGTGTCGGGGTCGATCCACTCCCAGCCGGCCTGCTGATGCACCACGGGAACGCATAGCAAGAGCGCCCATACCGTCGGCACGGTGATCACCAGCCACGGCGAGTCGCGGATGCGCTCAGGGATCAGCAGCAGCCACGCCCCCAACCCCATCAGCAGCTCCGGCAGGAACGGCAGGGCGTACCGCCCGTCCGCGATGTTGCTGAGTGGGGCGTACAGCGCGAGGACCGGGAACGCAAGAACCCCGGCTACCAGGATCGGCAGGGCCTGTAGGCCCTTGCGGATCACCAGCAGCACCATCCCGACTATCGAACCGATGATCAGTAGGGCCGCGACCCCGACAGCCACCGCGTCGGGGCCGACCCAGTCCCCACCCAACTCGGTGCGTAGACCGAAGGCCCGCGGGAGCAGCTCGGTGACGAACCTGGTCACGCGCTCGGCGTAGGTGGCTTCCACCACCGGCGTGGCTGATGCCGGCCAGCCGTTCTGCGCCATGAACAGCAGCCACGGGCTGACTCCGAGCACCCCGCCGGCGGCGAGCGGCAGCCACCACCGGCGCAGCGCCCGCCGGCGGTACAGCGTCGGCGCGATCAACGCCAGCAGCGCGACCGTGCCGAAGATCGGATGGCTCCATATCGCGAACCCCGCGGCGAACCCGGCGAAGCCCGCAGTCCGGGCCAGGCGTTGTTCCGTACGCATCGCGTGGCACGCCAACGCCAGCGCAGCGATCAGCGCGATGAATCCGGTCGTGTAGCCCATGTAGGGGCGCAGGAACAAGATCGCCACCGCGCCGGAGGTGGTCCACCCGATCAGCGCCAGTGCCGCGGCCGGTACCCGGCCGAAGATCGGCCGCGCCAACCGGTATAGCGCATAGGCGGCAACCACGGACAGCGCGGTCGGCACGATCCGCAGTGGCCACACCCCGCTCCAAAACGCCAGGAACGGCGCAATCAGGTAGGTCTCGGTCGTCGAGCCGTAGTCATTCCCGGCCACGATGAGGCGGAAGTTCCCACGCAGGACCTCGTACGCCTGGAGGCCGGTGACGCCCTCGTCGGCGTTCAATGGGACCAGCGACGTGTGCATCAGCCAAACCCTGATCAGCACCCCGATCGCCACCGCCGGGAGGCACGCGAGCAGCAAGGTACGGGTCGACACCCCGGCTCGGCGGTCCGACTTGGGGTCGGTGATCACCGACATTCACTGGTCCTTCGGGTAGTGTGCGACGGCATCAGGCTATCCGCACCGACGCACCGCTTGCGGTGCTGACACGAGCACGACCCCGACGAGATGCTTCAGGAGTGGCTTTGGTGGCAGACAGTGCGTCAGCCCCGGCTTCACCGCCGCCCGCCGACGGTGAAGTTTCCGCCTACTTCCGTACCCGGCTCGCCCCCAACGCCCACCGCGCCGCCGTCTGGAACCACCTCTGCGCCTACCTGCAGCGCTGGATCCCCGCAGACGCCGACGTCTTGGAACTGGGCGCCGGGTGGTGCGACTTCGCCAACACCATCACGGCGCGGCGAGTGGTGGCCATGGATCTGGACACCACCGTGCAGCGCGCCGCTGCCGAGCATGTCCAGGCCGAGGTGGGTGACTGCACCGACTTGTCGCGCTTCGACTCAGGCTCGTTCGACGTGGTGTTCGCCTCCAACCTGCTCGAACACCTGGAGCGGCCGGCGACCGCCCTACTGCTCGCCGAGTCGGCCCGCGTGCTGCGGGCGGGCGGAATCCTGATTCTGCTGCAACCGAACTTTCGGCTGAACCCCGGCGGCTACTTTGACGACTACACGCATGTGGCGATCTACACCGACCGCTCGCTGGCCGACTACCTGCGTTCAGAGGATTGGCGGATCATTCAGGTGTATCCGCGGTTTCTTCCATTAACGATGAACAGCAAAGGCTCCGCTTTGACCTTCTTGGTGCCCTGGTATTTGCGGTCTCCCATCAAGCCGCTGGCCGGCCAGATGCTGCTGATCGCCACGCCGGAGTCCGGCCGTGTGGAACGGTAAGACGTTGTCGGTGGTGCTGCCGACCTACAACGAGAAGGACAGCATCGCCGAGACCATCAGAGCCTTCGACAAACTCGGCATCGTCGACGACATCCTGGTGGTCAACAACAACGCGGCGGAGGGGACCTCAGACGAGGTGGCCATGACCACGGCCCGCGAGGTGCTGGAGCCACGGCAGGGCTACGGCGCAGCGATCCGTCGCGGGCTCGCCGAGGTCGACACCGACCTGATCTGCATCTGCGAGCCCGACGGCACCTTCAACCCGAGGGACCTGACGAAGCTGCTGCCCTTCACCGAGGATTGCGACTTCGTGGTCGGGTCGCGCACGGTGTCGAACTTCATCTGGAACGGCGCCAACATGGGCTGGTTCCTGCAGTGGGGCAACTGGGCTGTCGCCAAGACCATCGAGGTGCTGTTTAACACCTCCTACCTCAGCGATGTCGGCTGCACATTTCGCGTCGTCTCCAACTACCTGGTCCCTGGCCTGCTGCGCGACTCCCGCATTCACGGTTCCGCATTCGGGCTTGAGATGTTGATGCTTGCCCTGGTAGCACGGGACACCGTCGTCCAGGTTCCGGTGAACTACCACCCGCGGATCGGCACTTCGGCAGTCACTGGAGACACCCGCACCGCCATTCGCCTCGGCCTGCAGATGCTCTGGATAGTGCTTGCGATGCGCATCCGACCGCCGCGCCGCCAACATCGACCAGCGGGCCGCCGCGGTCAGGACCAGGCTGCGCGGCAACAAGCGCTGTGGAACCCGTTGGGTCCATCGGATCATGGCGCGCTTGGTCGCAAGCACGAGGATGCCGACAGCGCACCCCCATGACGCTGACCACCGGGAGCGCAGGCCAGACAGGGGTTGGCTGCCGTTGCGCTGGTCTGGCTGCTGATTTCCTCTTGCTCAGCTCTTGCCGGTCGGCCAACACTCCGGCCGAGCCCGCCGGCCGTCGCCGTCCCTCGTGACCCCTGGCCAACGGCCGGCAGGTCGAGGACTGGGGCTATCGCGTGAACCAGGGTGGCGGGTCACATCGCGTCGGAGCGGACCATGAAGCGAGCCGACTTACGTGGAGGACGCAACCAGCCCGTTCCCGGATGTCATCCCAGGTCAGATCGCATCATGCCGCGCCAGGTTCAAAGCCGGGAGCAAAGCGGGGAGCAAGACCCGCTGAGTGGCGCAAGCACTAGCTCGTCGGGCTCGTAGTAGCCGGCCAAGATCTCGGTGATGACGATGTCCCACAGGTCTCGTTGCGACGGCGCCCGGCGGGCCCATGCAAAGAAGGTTCTCGGGGCGATCTGGCAGCCATGCTGACTCAGCACGCGGCAGATCGGCGCGACCCCGACCCGAGCACGATGCTCGGCGACGAGAGTACAGATGATCGGTGTTGCGGGCCGACTCTCCGCACGCGTTGAAAGACGTCGCGGCCTTGAGAATGGCGACGGTTTGCTCCAGCTCGGCGTTCTTCCGCTTCAGCTCCCGGATCTCCCGCGCCGCGGCGGTCGTCGTCCCGTCGACCTGGCCGGCCTCGACCTCGGCCTGACGCAGCCACTTCCGCACCGTCTCCGGATTCATCCCCAGCCGGCCCGCGATCGCCTTGATCGCCTCATACTCCGAGCCGAAGTCGTCACGATGCTCCTGCACCAACCGGACCGCCTTGGCCCGGGGCCTGCTCGTCGTACTTCTTCGGCATGGCAGCCACCTTCCCAATCAAGAAGGTGTGCACCAAACCCGGGATGGTTCAATTCACCATCTTGCGACTTGAGGCACGTCAGCGAACGCTGTTCGCATGGCAGGATGCTCAGGCAATCACCGCCACCTTGGTTGGAACGGTAACTGGACCGTGACAAGGGTGTGGCCGCCGTGCGGGGATGCTAACCCGGAGGCGTTCATCGATCTGACCGGTCCTTCGTCTGATCTTGAGTTGGCGCGCGAACTGGAGGCAATGCTTCGTGGCGAGAGCTGGACCGTGACATCTCCGGTCCGAGAAACGGGAGACGTGTTGTTTGCCGCGGAATCTGGCGAGACCCGCGCGGTCATCGAGGACTACAAACCTGTAATGGCACTGGAACTTAGTATCGACGAAGCTTGTTAAGTAGGCCCGCCGCGTAGCGGCCCGCAGCGCAGCGAGGACACGCGGAGCGGCGGCGCGTAGCGCCGCCTTGATCTTTGTAGAGTCAAGTTCCGCAGATGGCGGCCGAGACAGCGACCGAGACAGCGCCGAACGGCCCGGAGGGGAAGTTGACAGAAGCTGGCCGGCCGCGAGCCCGGAGTCGCTCCGGTTCTAGCGTCTGGGTGCGGGCGATTGAGATGGGGGTCGCCAAGGCTGCACGTGGTCGTGACGGCGACTGACCGGTCGGGTCGCCAGCTGCGCACGGTTGTCCGGTGGGCGTGGCTCGGGTGGGAGGGTTTCGGCGATGGCGCGGTCGAGGTGTTGTTGCCAGAGCAGTCGCGGGGTGTCGAGCCGCGGTTGTCCGGTGGGCCTCAAGTCTTGCGGGTCGATGCCGTTCGCGGCGCGCCAGACGGTGATGTCGCCGAGCAGTTTGGGGCTGATGGTGCTTCTTGGATCGACCCAGGCCGGCCTGCCGTCAGGTTCCGCGGACTGAGTTCGGACGGACTCGGCGAGCTCGGTGACAAGTTGTGATCGTCGGGCGAGGTAGCGACCCCAGGTCGGGTCGGTTCGTAATTGCGTCGGGATTCCAGCGAGCCAGGGGAGTGGGCCGTGGCCGTGGCTTGCGGGGGTGGGTAGTCGCCAGTGGAGGACGGCGGCCATGTCGCCGGCGGTGGTGAGGTCGCGGCCGCGGGCCGCTTCTTGGAGGTGGCGGAGGGGGTGTTGGCCGGTTTCGGCGGAGAGTTGGAGGAGGTGGGCTCGGAGGGTGGGCCAGGCGGGTTCGTCGGTGAGGCCGGGGATGTGGTGGTCGATGGCTTCGAGATCGGCGATGCGTTCGGGTCCGATGAGGTGTTCGGCGGCGGCGTGGAGGCTGTCGGTGTAGCGCTGGACGGTGCCGTGCAACCGGGCGGCGGGGTCGTGGAGTTCGCGCAGGGTCGTGGTCGCTGAGGTCGGCGAGTCGTCGCGGACCAGGATCTGGTGCAGCGTCTCGGTCGGTGTCGGTGGTGCGACGGTGTCGGGTCCGATCAGGTTGTGGGGGTCGCCGTCGCCGACGACCCGGAGGTAGAGGTGGTTGGCGTGCCGGCCACGGGTCAGCATCGTATAGAGCTGCTGCCTCGATTCCCGGCCAGTGAGCATCCCGTGCATGGTGTCGGCCGATACGCCTTGGGCACCATGAATTGTGGTCGCGTAGCCGAGACCTATGGACGTCCGGACATAATCGGCGGGCAGTCGGCAGATGAGCTGACTCCGCAGATGGCGGACGGTGATGTCGCCACGCGTGCTGATCTTGGTGACGGTCCACCGGTCGCCGTTCCTAACGAAGTCGGTGGGGGAGGCGCGGAGTCGGCGGTCGTTGGTGCGGGTGATGATCACGTCGCCGACGGAGGCCTGGTTTCCATCGGCGAGCTGGACTTCGCGGTCGGGGTGGGTGTGGCGGATGCGTTGCTCGCGGGCTAGTCGGTTGAGGTCGGTCACGAGGTCGCGGGTGGGGGCGAGCATGATCGCGTCGAGTCCGGCCTTCCGGTCGGAAACCCAAGCTTTGAACGCATCCTCGGTCGTGCGGGCAAGGTCACCGACGTGCACCCGACCTTGATCGAGATAGAACGTCAAGGCGTTCCGGTCGCCGTCGCGGAGCGTAAGGGATGCTTCGGCTTCGGCCGGGTCCGTGAAGCGGTGAAGCTCGGTGAGCTGCAAGGCGCCGTGAACATGTTTGATGTCGCGAAGGACACCGCCGGCACCGATGGCAGCGAGTTGTTGATCATCACCAATCAGCCGGACACTCGCCCCACGGTCGAGAGCGAAACGGACGGCGGCGTCGAGGGACAGAGTGTCGGCCATCCCAGCTTCGTCGATGATGATCAACGTCGACGGTCCGACGGTGGCGGCCCAGTCCGGCAGCTGCCCGTTTTGGAGTGACCAAATGAGTTTGGCCATGGTGTCGGTGTGGATGCCGGTCTGTTCGGCGAGGACGGCGGCCGCGGCCGCCGACGGGGCGAGGCCGATGACCTGGCCGCCGTCCTGAGCCCAAGCCAGGGTGAGGGCTCGCATCGCCGTGGTCTTCCCAGCGCCCGCCGGCGCGATCGCTAACTGTGTGCGCGCCCCCGACATGCACATCTCCCGGACTAGGGCCGCCTGGCCATGATCAAGTTCGGTGCCGTTCGCGGCCAGCTCCAACAGAGCAAGATCAACTGATGATGTGTCGACGACGGTGCCGTCGTGTTGGCCGGCGGCGGCGAGGAGGCGTTGTTCGGCGTCGAGGATGCGTCGGGAGGTGTAGCGGTCGGCGCCGGCCACGGTGCAGACCGACGACCCGTCGGTGCGTCGCAGTTCGGCCGGTTCCTCGATCCCGTCCGGCGGCGCGGTTAGTGCGATTGAGTGGTGATCAATTACTTCGGAGACCAGAAGGTCGACGAGGGCGGCTGATTGTTCGGCGGGCAGGTCGACGGTCCGAACCTGACGTTCGGCTTCTGCGCGGACATGCCAGATCTGCCAGGTGGCCCGGGTCGCTTCCATCACAGCCAGGATGTGGATGGCGGTCTCGCCGACCCACGCCGCGTCGACCACTTGGCCTGGCGCTGAAGTGGGGACCTGTGCGGCGGCGATCATGATGTCGACCGCAGTACGTGAGCCGAGGACGGCGGCGGCTTCGGCCATCCAGACCTGGCGTTGGTCGGCTTCAGAGCGGGGTTCGTGTTTGGCGTCGCGGGTTTCCAGGTTCGCCTGCTGCGCCAGCTGCAGTGCTTCGACCGCGGTGGGTGGCCGGCCGTGGTCGGTCTGGAACTGGACGGCGAGTTCGCCGCGGCGGAGGTTGATGTGGCGGCGGCGGGTCGACCACCGCTGGTTGAGTCGGGGGTCGACGCCGACGATCTCGCGGATCGGCCGCTTGCCCGGGTCGGTGCCGGGCCGTTCGGCGAACCGCACCCCCAGTGCATTGTGGAGGTGGCGTTCGAGGGCGGTGTTGTAGGTCTCCGACGCCGCCACCTTCGCCTTGAACAACACCCGGCCGTCGATGGCCAGCCAACGCCCGTCGAGGGTCTGGACCTTGTTCGCCACCGCGACATGGATGTGGAAATCCGGATCCCCGGCCCTACTGTCCCGATGCACAAAGGCCGCGGCAACCAGACCGGTGACGTTGACCTGCCGCACGCCGTCCGCGCCGGTCCGGGTAAACAAGGCGTGCTCCTCGATGAACCGCAACGCATCCCCGACCGCCGCGTGATGCGCGACCTCGATCGCTGATGCGGTCCGCGGGTCGGCGACCGCCCACAACGTCGACACCGACTTCACCGGAGAGAACGTCAAGTCGAAACCGGCCACCGCAGTCGTCCGAGGCCGCGACAACTTCGCAATGATCCCGGCCAACTCCCGGGCATCCATCGGGTCACGGCCGTGCTCGACGCGGAAGAACTCCGTCGCCACCTCAGTGCGGATCCGGGCCCGCACCGCCGCCGGCACCGACCAACCCGCCGGCAGCCCGTCGGCCCGGTTCAGCTGCTCCAACCGTTGGGCGACGGCGACCCGGAACGGGGAGACGTCGTTGCTGTGGACCTTGAACGGCGCCCCCAACCGCCCGGCTGCCTCCGCCACTTTGGTGCTGAACTCAGCGTCCAGGATCGCGGCCAGCCGCTCCGCCGCCAACGGGTGCAGGCCGGCGCCGAACAGCGCCTGCATCTGCTCCGCGGTCACCGGATCGCCGGCCGCCAGACCGTCGATCCCGTCCATCCCGGCACCCACCCACCGGCCGGGGGATTCGCCCTTGGCCGAGTAGTAGTCGGCCAGCCCGACATGCCCTTTGTCGGTGGCATCCAACGCCGCCACCTGCCGCGTCAGATAGTCGTACCCCGACCCGGCGGTGAGCTTGTGCATGCTCATCGTCACAACCCAATAAGTCACCGGCGGGGGCCTAGCCGATCACTCAGCCGGCAGGAACTTCCGACAATGCACCAGGTGTGTCGGCCATGACATTGCGGAGAGCTGAGGGAGGTACGTCTCGTGAGATGTCTTGGAGGTTGTGACCGCTCAACCGGCGCGACATGGCGTATGGGAGTGCAATCTTCGTCGATGGAGGAAGTGGTGGTTGTGGGCAGCAGTCGGTGAGGCAGGTAGCGAGGCTGGCGGCGTCGCAGGTGCAGGCAAGGTATCGGCGTGAGCGAGCCGAACGTGACCGGCGGCTCGAGAGATTGGCGGTCGAGGTGCTGACCGCGTTGGGAGAACGAGACGCGATGATCGCCGCGACCGAACAACGCGCAGCTGCTGCTCTTCAAGCGATGATCAACGACGAACACCTGACGGTATCTGAGACGGTGCAGTGATGTGCCGGAGCAATCAGCCATCGTCAAGCAGCCCAGCTTCGTCAATTAGCCGGTCGGGCCCAGGACAAGGCCGGTGAATCACCGCACCCCGGCTGCCAAGGGTCGGCGACACGACATGGCCGGTGAGTTCCATTGGCCGCGACCGGCTCGTGGCGAGGTGGAGTTCAGGTGTAGGGAACCGTCTCAGCCGACACAATTTGCCGCCGAGGCGAGGAGCGCATCATCCACAGCGCGACGCACTAAGCGGGCGGCAGGACGCGAAGATCGCGACGTCCGACACCAAGATCGAAAGCATGCGTTTCGAGCCAGGTCAGCCGCGAAGGCGCCAGCAAAGCTGGCTGGCGCCATGTATAAGAGTCGTTGACCATGTGCCCGTTGCACCGGATCACGTGCTCAGGCAACAGTGCCCATCTCGCCTCGCTGTGAGAGACGCTCTTCATGGTCAGAGGTTCAGCGCCGGAAAGCGGCGGCGGAGATCGTCGACTGCGGCGCCGGGGTCCTTGGCGATCTCGAGCTGCCGCTCGTACACGGCCTTGATCGACTGAGTGCGGGCAACTATGCGACGGTGCTGCTCGTGGAAGTCCGCGAGCCGCTCGAGCGCCTCGCCGGACGGGATCGAGCCAGCCGCGATCTGGTCGCCGATCGAGCGCGAACTGATCACGAGCTGGCTGATCTGCTCGCCGACCTCGCGGGCCTGACGATCTTGCTCGTCGATGGCGCGGTGAGCTGAGTCCTCGATCTTGCTCGCTGCGGCCTTGAAGCGGTCCTCCTCGGAGCCGACGATCGTCTCGAGCGCGGCGGCGACCTGCTGCTGCCTCTGCTGCGCGATCATGTAGTCCAGGTGGGCGTGGCGCCTGGGTGGCGGCGTGCCTGGCCTCGGCCTCGGCCGACTGGCGGATCTGGTCTTCGGTCAGCGGCGGGTTTTTGCTCACGGTTACGCCACCTCCCCGCTCCCCAGGCGTCCGTACTGGAACTTGGCGCGCAGCTGCTCTTCGATCAGCTGGTCTCGTTTGGCGTAAAGCGCGTCGCGGGCCTCCTCGGCCTTCATCGCGGCGACGAGTTGGTCCTCCGCCGCGCGGATGGCGGCCTCCGCGGCGTCGGCGCCGCGCTGAAGCGGCTCGAAGCTGATCACCTTCGGCGATCGCGCGGTGGACGGCGTGTAGAGCGGATGCGTCATGTGATCTTGTCTCGCCTTCTTTGGGAGACAGCCTGGCGATCTGGTCTGGCCTGGCGAGCCCTTGGAGAACCGCCAGGCTGTCCTCGTTCCCTAAGGTGAAAGGGGCAGCCCCTCGGGTACCAAGATCGAGACTAGTTCAACACTTTCACTTGGCGGTGATTTTTTGAATTGGAGCACTCTTTCCATGATCATCAGCAGCACAAGATGATCAACGGGCACTCAAAGATCGACGAGGGCTTCGCGCGCGCGTGCGCGTAAGGAGGTCGTCCGCGGGCCTGATGGGCGGGTCGTACCGGAAACCAGCATGCCTCACGGCTACGGTTGAGCCGCCGGTGACAGCAGGGCAATCCTGCTCAGCGCTCGAGGAAGGACTGCTCGTGTCAGATCCGATCAAGGTAGCGGTTCTCGGATTCTGGCACGTGCATGCAGCCGAATACGCCGGGCTGGTCCGCCAGCATCCAGAAACCGAGCTTGTCGCCGCTTGGGACGACGATCCTGCTCGCGGTCGAGCCTCAGCAGACGCCATCGGGACGCCTTTCATTGACGACCTCGACGAGCTGCTCGCCGGCGACATCGACGCGGTCACCGTCACGACCGCCACCAGCGCCCATCACGCGATCATGCTTCGCGCCGCGGAAGCCGGAAAGCACATCTTCACCGAGAAGCTCCTGGCACCGACCGTTGCAGAGGCCGAGGAGATCATTGACGCCGCCGACAAGGCCGGTATCGCAGTGATGGTGTCGTTGCCGTGGCTTTATCACGGATACACCCGGGCGATCCAGGACAAGCTCAACGAGGAGCAGCTTGGCGAGCTGACCTATTGCCGGATCCGGCTATCGCATGATGGCGCCATCGCGGGCTGGCTGCCGGAACGCTTCTATGACCCCGAAGCCGCCATCGGTGGGGCACTCAGCGATCTCGGATGCCACCCGGTATACCTCACGCAGCTGTTCCTCGGCGCCGTCCCAGCCACAGTGAGCGCCACGTACGCCTCGCTGACCCAGCGTCCGGTCGAGGACCAGGCCGTCGTCACGCTCGGATACCCGGGCGGCGCGATCGGTGTCATCGAGACCGGGTTCTTGAGTCGCGACCCGTTCACCATCGAGATGCACGGCACAGCGGCCAGCCTCGCGTACGAAAGCACGGGAGGCGCGCTCCGGCTGCGTGACGCAGGTTCAGACACCTGGCAGTCGCTCGCGGTGCCTCCGGACGATCCTGACGCCGTGAGCCAGTGGGTGGCACACATCCGCGACGGCACGCGAGCCGAGGACAATCTGACTCGGGCGGTCGAGCTTACGAGACTGGTCGTTGCGGCCAACACCGCAGCAGCCACTGGCAGCACCATGAGCTATCGGATCAGTGCCGTATGAGCACGATCAAAGTTGGCGCGGTCGGTGGAGGCGGCATCCTGGGAGCTCATATCCGCGGTTACCGCGCCTACGCCGACATGATCGAAGTGACAGCGGTTGCTGATGTGGTGGCCGAGACCGCCCAGAGACGCTCGACCGAACTCGGTGCCGCGGCGTACACAGACTTTCGGCAGATGATCAGCGAGGCTGACCTCGACGCCGTCGACATCTGCCTGCCGCACCACCTGCACGCTGCGGCCATCGTGGCCGCCGCTGAAGCAGGCAAGCACATTCTGTGTGAAAAGCCGCTCTGCCTCACTGTGGAGCAGGCCGCAGAGGTGCAACGGGCGGTGAGCGCCGCGGGTGTGACCTTGATGTGTGCCCACAATCAGCTCTATCTGCCCGCGGTGGCCAAATCCAAGCAGCTGCTGGATGAGGGTGTTCTCGGCAAGGTCTACGAGGTTCACACCACCGACTGCTTCTACAACGACTTCGACCCGCAGAACATGGGCTGGCGCGCAAACACTGCCACTAGCGGTGGCGGCGAGCTGATCGACAGCGGTTACCACCCGACGTACGTGATGCTGCACTTTGCGGGAGCCTCACCGGTCGAGGTAACGGCCCTGCTGTCTCAGCACCGGCTGAGTTTCATGGAGGGCGAGGACTCGGCTCAGGTTCTGGTCCGCTTCGACAATGGTGTGCTCGGCCACCTCGTCACGAGCTGGGCGTACGACGCGCCGCCGGGCACCGAGAGGTTCTCGGTCGTCGGGGAACGCGGCTCGCTGCGCAGCGATGGAAGTTCGCTGACAGTAACGCTGCGCGGATTGGGCAGCCAGACCTACGACTTCGAGGACGTCGACACTTACGCCTTTGAAATCGGCCGCTTCGCCGATTGCTTGCGTTCTGGCACGCGTCCGCTGCACACCGAGAAGGAGGGCATCGACGTGCTCTGCCTCATCCTGGCGGCGTACGAGGGTGCCAGCAACCGAACGATCGCACCCGTGTTCCGGGTGCTCTGAACAGGCAGGATGCTATGCGACCGACACGAGCCGAGCGGACGACTGTATCGACTCTCCGAGACTTTGAGCGATTGCCATGCGGAGCGATTCGACAGCGTGGTCCTCAGCCGCGTTGCTGGTCCAGCTGACATAGCCATCCGGCCGCACCAGAACTGCAGCAGCACCGGCCAGCCCGTACCGCTCCGTCAACTTCCCGGTCGGATCGGACAACTCAGACCCGATGGCCAGCATCTGTAGGGGGAGACTAGCCGGAAGCCGGGACGCCGCGGTGCGCCAAGCCCCGCTAGCTGGACCGGTCAACAGCGTCAGGGTGCTGTCGAAAAGATCGATCGTCGATAACCGCTGCCCCCGCGCGGTCACGCTTTCGCGCGGTCACCTCCTTACGCGTACGCGCGCGCGACCGGATGATTGCTCGGCCAGTGATTGCTCCGTGCAGTGGGCTGCCCTCAGACGGTCCAAGGCAGATTTGGGCGCTCGGCTAGTGGAGCATCCTTTTAAGACGTCGTCTGGGGCGTCTTTGCTGGCTGTGTGCTCGTCACCTCGGGCTGGCGCAGGTACGAGGCGAGCGCCCAGATGATGAGGACGTCAATGCCGATGACCATGAGCGCCCACCAGGGCGAGTACGGCAGCCAGGTGAAGTTGATGATCGCCGATATCACCGCGATGACTATGCCGGCCATGCGAGCCCAGGTCTGACCTCTCAGCAGGGCGATGCCGATTGCCAGCAACCCCAGGCCGACCAGCAGGTGAATCCAGCCCCAGAGCGTGAGGTCAAAGGCATAGATGTACTCCGGGAGGACCACGAGGTACTTGTCGTTCACAATGGCCGCGAGAGCCTCTAGGGCCTGAAAAGCCCCGCCGATGATCATGAGCACGCCGGCGAAGACGGCGGTGCCATGAGCCAAGGGACTGACAGGCTGGGTGTCTGCCATTGGTGTATTGCCTCCAATTCTGGTTAGTCTGACTCGACTACAAATGGTGAATGGTTACGCGCAGACTAGCGAGAAAATTGCGCTGTCAAAGCTGTTAGGAGGACGTGTCCTCGCTCCGCTGCGCGCCGCGCTGTCCTTCTCGCCGTCTCCTCCTTCTCGCGCCCCCGGTGCCCAGAATTTTCTTGACCTGGTCAGCAACACCAATGCGCACGCAGCGCGTAGGCGCACGCGCACGCACGAGGGTCATGATCCTCTGGCCTATCTTCGGCGGACCGCGCGCACGGGCTACTGCTGAATGACTGATTCGGCTGGCTGAGTGGTCGTGATCGGGTCAGCGTGACGATGCACGATCTTCCACTCACCCTCTTCACGTCGGAAGATTGTGGTCGCCCGCAACGAAACTGGCGTCATCTCTTCCGCACCGCCGAACTTTGCCCGGGTCCACTCAAGCTCGAGGTTGTAGCCGAGATCCCCTGTCGAGTACTCAGAAATGCTTTCGTATCGGAGAGGCTCGCCCTCTCGGGCCGTCGACGCTGCCTGTTCCAAATGCTCCTCGACCTGGCCCCAGCCCCGCACCGGCGGACCGAGGGGGTTGGCGAGTGTAACGTCGTCGCCCCGCGACCACAGCCTCTTCTGAGGTTCGCTAACGAAAATGATCAAGGCCCGGCTGCGGTTCCAGCAATCGGGCCATGACTAGGTGTTTCGTTGTAGCGGGGACAGGATTTGAACCTGTGACCTCTGGGTTATGAGGCTGGTCCCACACCGCGCAAAGCGAGTCGGGGCATGCAGAGTCGGCTCTCGCTGCGTTATTGACCGATGCCGGGTCCGAAGCTATGCCTATATCGGCTTTGAAGGCGACAGCAGTGTGGTCGGTCGGCTTCTCACGCTGGCCGCGAGCCTGGCCGAGCCGTGAGCGGTCCCACTATCTCTGATCGATAGCCCGTTGGCGTAGCGCCAGCTCAGTGATCCAGCCGAGCTGCTGCACGTCTCCGGCCAACGCCGGAATCGTCGACGGTGTGATAAGCATCGGTGGACAGACCCAAATGGTGTCAGACACTTGCCGTCGGAATCACCCATTTACCCAATCGATGTTGAGTCATCTGACCGCCAGGCAGGACCCGCGTCCTTAGGGACATGTGACGGGAATGAGCCGTCCGGCCGGCGGTCCTATCCACAGGTCGTCGCGCATGGCGCCCGATCGGTGCTCCGTTTGGCTTAATGAGGACATCCGCATTCGGAGTGGGAGCGGTCCCCGATCCGGTTCACCGGTAACTGGTCCGACCAGCCCGAGATGTGCGCCGATCTTGTGGGCAACGCAGACCGCACACGGACCGGAGGCAAGCCGGTGGTGGCACCGAGGAAGGAAGAGCAATCATGGCTGTCGCTGAGAGCAGGCCGGCGGTGCCGGCCGTGCTTTATGACGTGGACGAGGCGGCGGAGGCGCTGCGGCTGAGTCGGTCCGTCCTCTATGAGCTGATTCGCTCGGGTCGGCTACGGACTGTGAAGCAGGGCCGCCGGAGGTTGGTACCGGTGTCGGCGTTGGCCGAGTACGTCGACTCGCTGGGTCGTCGGACGTGACTCGTCGTGCCCGCGGGGACGGCGGGCTGCATTGGGATGAGCATCGGCAGCGGTGGATCGCGACGACCACGATTGGCTACGACGGGCGAGGCAAGAGGGTTGTGCGAAAGGCCTCAGGTCGAACGAGGACTGAGGCGAAGAACAAGTTGCGGGACCTCCTGCGCGATCAAGCGGATGGCCTGACCGCGGGAGTCACCGGATATACGGTGCGGCATGCAGTCGAGGACTGGCTGGCGCATGGGCTGGGTCGGCAGTCGGCGGCGACAGTCACGAAGTATCGCCACCTGTGTGCCAAGCATGTGCTGCCGGCGCTCGGGGCATGGAAGCTACGGGACCTGTCTGCGGCGGAGGTCGATCAGTGGCTTGCCGAACTGTCACTGTCCCACAGCACCCGAACGGTGCAGGAGATCCGGGCCTGTCTCAACCGGTCGGTGAAACGGGCCATGGCGCGAGACAAGGTGAAGCGGAACGTGGTCGAGCTAACCGAGGTGCCCACCGGGCAGGCGGGGCGTCGGTCGAAGTCTCTCAGCGCGGAGCAGGCCGACGACGTGCTGACCAAGACCACGCTCGATCGGCTGCACTCCTACATCGTGGTCTCGCTGCTCACCGGCGCGCGGACCGAGGAGCTGCGGGCTCTGGGCTGGGAGCATGTCCACCTCGACCCGGACTCCGGACCGCCGTACCTGGAAGTGTGGCGATCGGTGCGAGCTCACGGCGATACCAAGACCCGAAAGTCGCGCCGCACCCTGGCCTTAGCCAGTCTCTGTGTCGACGCGCTTCGAGTCCAGCGAGTGCAGCAGGCGAAGGACCAGCTGGCCGCGGGGGAGCGGTGGACCGAGACCGGGCTCGTGTTCACCACCCGGCTCGGCACTGGCATGAACGCCGCCAACGTCCGCCGTGACCTTCGCCGCGCCCTGGCCCTGGTGCCCGGGCTCGATCCGGCCGACTGGACCCCGCGTGAGTTACGGCACTCCTTCGTTTCGCTGCTCTCCGATGCCGGCGTGCCCCTCGGGGACATCGCGCAGCTCGTCGGCCACAGCGGCACCACCGTCACCGAACTGGTCTACCGGCATCAGATCCGGCCCGTCATCCAGACCGGCGCAACGGTCATGGATCGGCTCTTCGGACACGGCGGCTCAGGTGCGTAGTCACTCAGTTGGTCACTCACCGGGCCGCTGCGGGTGGTTTGGCAGACCGGAACCAGTCTCTGACTTGGTGGGCGATACTGGGTTCGAACCAGTGACCTCTTCGGTGTGAACGAAGCGCGCTACCACTGCGCCAATCGCCCGCTCGAGCGACGCCCACCATATCCCACGCGGAGGAGCAGGTCACCGCACCGATGGCCTGGTGCGAGGCTCGTCCAACAAGTCCGTCGAGCCAGCGGGGCCAGAGGTCTAGGCTTACCCGGGGCCTCCACCCAGTACCCACAGCAGCGAAAGGAATCCATTGTGTCCAGCATGTCCATCACCATCGCAGCAGGCGGCGTCAGCCAGCAGCGGGTGACGGACGCCACGACCACTGGACTTGATCTTTTCGGGGACGACAAGACAGTCGTGGCTGTGCGGGTGAATGGCGAGCTGCGTGACCTGAATCGCACGCTGCCGGAAGGCGCCACGGTCGAGCCGGTCCCGATCGGCAGTCCCGACGGGCTCAGTATCTTGCGGCATTCCACTGCGCACGTTGCCGCGCAGGCTGTGCAGTCACTGCACGCCGAAGCCAGGCTCGGAATCGGGCCGCCGATCACCGATGGCTTCTATTACGACTTCGACGTGGCAGCGCCGTTCACCCCTGATGATCTTCGTGATATCGAGAAAGCGATGACCAAGATCATCAAGGAGCGGCAGCGCTTCCGCCGTCGCGCGGTCAGCGACGACGGGGCGCGCACCGAGCTTGCCGCCGAGCCGTACAAGCTGGAATTGATCACCGACAAGGCCTCGGCTAGCGAGAATGACGAAGCGAGCGCTGAGGTGGGCGTTGGTGAGCTGACGATCTATGACAACTTGCGACGCGATGATTCGGTTGCCTGGAAGGACCTGTGCCGCGGTCCACACGTGCCGCACACCGGCTACATCCCGGCCTTTGCGCTCACCCGGAACTCCGCGGCGTACTGGCGCGGTGATCAGAGGAACAATCAGCTTCAGCGCCTCTACGGCACGGCGTGGCCCAGCCGCGAGGAGCTGAAGGCGTACGAGACCCGGCTGGCCGAGGCGGCGAAGCGTGATCACCGCAAACTTGGTGCCGAGCTCGACCTGTATTCGTTCCCGGACGAGATCGGCTCCGGCCTTGCGGTCTTCCATCCCAAAGGTGGGCTGCTGCGCAAGATCATGGAGGACTACTCCCGGCAGCGCCACGTCGAGGCCGGCTATGAGTTCGTCAACACCCCGCACATCAGCAAGGCGGAACTGTTCACTATCTCTGGGCACCTTGGCTTCTACGGTGACCTGATGTATCCGCCGATGCACGTCGATGAAGAGCGGCACGCGGATGGCAGCTTGAAGCGGCAGGGTCAGGACTACTACCTGAAGCCGATGAACTGCCCGATGCATTGCCTGATCTTCCGCTCCAGAGGGCGCTCCTATCGAGAACTTCCCCTGCGACTCTTCGAGTTCGGCAGTGTTTACCGGTACGAGTTGTCCGGGGTCATTCACGGACTCACCCGAGTTCGGGGCATGACGCAGGACGATGCTCACATCTACTGCACCGTCGACCAGATGCAAGAAGAGCTGACCTCGCTGTTGCAGTTCGTGCTCGGCCTGCTCGCCGACTACGGGTTGACCGACTTCTATCTCGAGTTGTCCACCAGGGATCCGGAGAAGTCGATCGGCTCTGACGAGGACTGGGAGAGGGCAACCGATGCGCTGCGTCGGGCCGCGGAGACGTCTGGTCTTGAGCTGGTGCTGGATCCGGGCGGCGCTGCCTTCTACGCGCCAAAGATCTCGGTGCAGGCTCGCGACGCCATCGGTCGCAGCTGGCAGATGTCCACGATCCAAGTCGATCTGATGTTGCCCGACCGGTTCGACCTGGAGATCACAGCTCCGGATGGCACGCGACAGCGGCCAGTGATGATCCACCGCGCGCTGTTCGGCTCGGTCGAGCGTTTCATTGCTGTGTTGGTCGAACACTATGCCGGCGCATTTCCGCCGTGGCTGGCGCCGGTCCAGGTGATCTGTGTTCCGGTGGCGGGGGAGTTCAATGACTACCTGATCAACCTCGCCACAGCGTTGCGTGCAGCTGGTGTGCGGGTCGAGGTGGACACCTCCGACGATCGGATGCAGAAGAAGATCCGTAATGCCGAACGGCTCAAGGTGCCTTACATCTTGATTGCTGGAGGCGAGGACGCGGCTGCCAATGCTGTGTCGTTTCGTTACCGCGACCGACGCCAGAAGAACGGCATTCCCCTCGACGCGGCGATCGCCGAGATCACCGGCGACATCGCGGCGCGGCGCCAAGTCTGAGTCACCGACTTGTCAGAATCTGGTTGTGCCACAGGTCAACACAGTTCTGACAAGTCAAGAGGAGTGGCAATGGGAATGACCGAGGACGCAGCCGCTCATCCCGGCACTCCGGACGGGTTCGAGCGACTGTGGACTCCGCACCGGATGGCCTATATCAAGGGTGAGAACAAGCCGGCCACCGCCGATGAGCAAGAGTGTCCGTTCTGCGCTATCCAGTCCGGAGAGGACCGAGCAGGTCTGATCGTGCATCGCAGTGAGCTGGCCTTCGCCGTGCTCAATCTTTATCCCTACTCGCCTGGCCACTTGTTGATCTGCCCCTATCGGCATGTTGCCGACCTCACCGAACTCGGCCAGGACGAGCTGCTCGCGCTCGGCGTGTTGACCCAGGACGCGATGCGGGTGCTGCGAACCGCGAGTGCGCCGCACGGCTTCAACCTCGGCATTAACCAGGGCGCCGTCGCGGGCGCTGGCATCGCGGCGCATCTGCACCAGCATGTGGTGCCACGTTGGTCGGGCGATGCGAACTTCCTTCCCGTTGTCGGGCAGACCAAGGCATTGCCCCAGCTCCTTGATCAAACCTGGGAGGTCGTGCGCAACAGCTGGGACTTGTACGCCGCCTCAGGCGCTAGCTGATGCTGGAGCGTTTTCGCGGCCTGTCCGCCACTGTGCTCGGTCCGATAGCG
>Ga0222622_10000157_pt1 | contig 23702 bp, 22 predicted proteins | sample PLM2_5_b1metaG_FD_177335 | JGI IMG/M metagenome (GOLD analysis project Ga0222622, IMG submission 177335) | Groundwater sediment microbial communities from an aquifer in East River, Colorado, USA - PLM2_5_b1 | ecosystem: Environmental > Terrestrial > Soil > Riparian zone | place: USA: East...
TTGCCGACGGCTCCGATGCGCCGGTGCGTTTTCGAACCGTGCGCCGCGCCCTGTCCATGAAAATTGTGCTTCTTCATCACTCCCTGAAATCCTTTTCCTTTCGATCGCCCAATCACATCCACAAAGTCACCCGGCTGAAACTGGGTAACGCTTAAATTGATCTCGCCTTCGGGGAGATCGCTTGTCAGGCGAAACTCGCGCATAAATTTTTGCGGCTGGACACCGGCTTTCTTAAATTCGCCAAGCAACGGTTTGGTTACGCGCGATTCCTTTTGCGCGCCGAACCCGACCTGCACGGCCGAATAGTTCTCGTTTTGTTCGGTCAAGCGACGCAGCAAAACGTTATCGCCGGCCGCGATCACGGTCACGGGGCACAATCGACCTTTGGCGTCGTAAACGCTGGTCATACCGATTTTTTGTCCAAGAAGTCCGATAATCATGACCGTGCGATTGCAAATGCTTCAGAAGCGCCTCCGCTTAAATCTTAATAGTAATGTCAACCCCCGCAGGCAAATTCAGTTTCTTTAGTTCATCTACCGTCTTGGCCGTCGGCTCGATGATGTCCAGCAGCCGTTTGTGGGTGCGAATTTCAAATTGTTCCATCGACTTTTTGTCGACGTGCGGGGACCGATTCACCGTGAATTTCTCGACCAATGTCGGCAGCGGAATCGGCCCGGCCACGCGCGCCCCGGTTCGTTTGGCAGTCTCCACGATCTCCACGGCAGATTGATCGAGCATGCGGTGATCGAACGCCTTCAAGCGAATCCGAATGCGCTGGCCATTGCTCATTTGGCCTCCTTTTGATCGAGAATCGCCGGCACCAGGTTCGCCGGCACCGGCTGGAAATGCGACGGCTCCATCGAATAACTCGAGCGCCCTTTCGAAAGTGAACGAATCGCAGTCGCGTAACCAAACAACTCGGCTAGTGGAACCTCAGCGTGAATAATCGCCAGATGACCGCGCGTCTCGATGCTGTTGATGCTGCCGCGCCGCCGACTCAAGTCGCCGCAAATGTCTCCCTGAAACTCGTCGGGAGTGATATTTTCGACCTTCATAATCGGTTCCAGCAAAATCGGTTTGCCCTGCTTGAAGCCGTCCTTCATGGCGAAGATCGCCGCCAGCTTGAACGCAAGTTCGCTGGAATCGACTTCGTGGAAGGAGCCGTAAACGATGTCGACTTCAACGTCGACAACGGGATAACCACCCAGCACGCCGTTGAGTACCGCTTCTTGGATTCCTTTTTTTACGGCCGGAACGTATTCGCGCGGAATGATGCCGCCGACAATTTTGTTCTCGATAACGAGACCTTTGCTGCGCTCGGCCGGACGCACGTCCACTTCCACGTGTCCATATTGGCCGCGGCCGCCTGATTGTTTAATCAACTTGCCGACGCCGTGCGCGTTGGTCGTGATCGTTTCGCGGTACGCAATCTGCGGCTTGCCCGCGTTGGCGTCCACTTTGAATTCGCGAAACATCCGGTCGCGGATGATTTCCAGGTGCAACTCACCCATCCCGGCGATGATGGTTTGGCCGGTGTCTTCGTGCGTATAAACCCAGAACGTCGGGTCTTCTTCTGAGAGGCGCTGCAACGCAGTCGCCATTTTTTCCTGATCCAGTTTTGTCTTCGGCTCGATGGCCATTGAGATCACGGGATCAGGGAAAGACGGCGGTTCGAGAAGAATCGGATGATCCTCATCGCACAGCGTGTCGCCGGTCGTGATGTTCTTAATGCCAACGATGGCGGCGATGTCACCAGAGTAACAGGTCTCGATGTCCTCGCGTTTGTCCGCTTGAATCTGAATCAATCGCGAGATGCGTTCGCGTTTGTTAGTGCGCGGGTTGTAAACCGTATCGCCTTTGCTGAGCGTGCCGGAGTAAACACGGAAGAAAACGAGTTTGCCTACGAACGGATCGCTCCAAAGTTTGAACGCAAGCGAGCAGAAATTTCCGTTATCGTCCGTCGGCGCCTCCATCGGTTCGTGCGTGTCGGGCTCCATTCCTTTGGCCGGCGGAATGTCCAGCGGGCTCGGCAGATAATCGACTACTGCATCCACAAGATATTGCACGCCGATATTCTTCAGCGCCGAGCCGCCGATCACCGGGACGAATTTGTTTGCGATGGTTTGGCGGCGAATTCCAGCCTTCAGCAGCTCCGGCGTGACCGGTTTTTCCTCGAGAACAACATGAGCAACGTCGTCATCCAGATTGGAGATTTGCTCGACCAGATCGTTATACGCTTTGTCAACGAGATCGACATATTCCTCAGGCACATCCGCCACTTCATATGTAGATCCTAGCTGGTCGCTATCGGAATAAATGATCGCCTTCTTATTGATAACATCGAGTTGGCCACGCAGTTGATCTTCCCTTCCCAGCGGCAACAAAACCGGCCACGCGTTCGCGCCAAGCTTTTGATGAATGCTCTTCACCGACATCGCAAAGTCCGCGCCGACACGGTCCATTTTGTTGATGAACGCCAGGCGCGGCACATTGTATTTGGTCGCCTGACGCCAGACTGTCTCGGATTGCGGCTGCACGCCTGCCACGCCGTCGAAAACCGCGATTGCCCCGTCGAGAACGCGCAATGACCGCTCCACCTCGGCTGTGAAATCAACATGCCCCGGCGTGTCAATGATGTTGATCCGCTGCTTGACGCCTTCGAAAATTTTGTAAACGCCTTCTTCTTTTTTCTGCGACCAACTGCACGTCGTCGCCGCAGACGTGATCGTAATTCCGCGCTCTCGCTCCTGTTCCATCCAATCGGTGACCGTTGTGCCTTCATGCACCTCGCCCATTTTGTGAATCATGCCCGTGTAAAACAGGACGCGCTCGGTGATTGTCGTCTTGCCGGCGTCTATGTGCGCTGCGATGCCGATGTTCCGCGTTCGTTCCAGCGGGAACTTGCGATTCGGCGAGTTTGGATTTTTCACCGGGGCTTTTTTCTGTTCCATCGTCGCCGTCGCCATAATCGTCACCAACGGAAATGCGCAAACGCGCGGTTCGCTTGCGCCATCTTATGTGTGTCTTCGCGTTTCTTGATCGCATTCCCCTGACCAGCCGCCGCGTCCTTAATCTCCTGAGCAAGCGCGGCCGCCATCGGCATCCCCTTACGATTGTCCGCGTATTGGACAATCCAGCGCATGGCGAGAGAAATTTGTCGGGCGGGCGTCACCTCCATCGGCACCTGATAGGTCGCTCCACCGACGCGGCGCGATTTTACTTCCAGCCGCGGACGAACATTTTCGACCGCTTTGTTTACGACTTCCAGCGGATCGACTGAATCAGAACCTTCGCGCGATTTGTCGATCGCAGCGTACACGATTCGCTCTGCGAGCGATTTCTTGCCGCGCTTCATCACCGTAGTAATCAGACGGGCCACCGCCGGACTCCCATATCGGGAATCGACGCGCTCCTCTTTTTTGTAAACTCTCCTCCGTCGCGACATTTTCGATCCTGTCCAAAATTATTTCTTTTCGGCTGCGCCTTCCTTCGCTGCTGCCTTCGGCGCAGCTTCCCTCGCCGCGCCGCCTCCACCGGCCGCGCCACCCTTCGGGCGCTTCGCTCCGTACTTGGAGCGACCGCGCCGGCGTCCATCGACACCCAGCGAGTCGAGCGTGCCGCGCACAATGTGATAGCGCACGCCTGGCAAATCTTTCACGCGTCCGCCGCGCACGAGCACGATCGAGTGCTCCTGCAAATTATGCCCCTCGCCCGGAATGTAGGCAATCACTTCCTGGCCATTCGTCAACCGCACTTTCGCCACTTTGCGCAAGGCGGAGTTCGGCTTCTTTGGTGTGCGCGTCATCACCTGCACGCACACACCGCGCCGCTGCGGACAACCCACCAGCGCCGGTGACTTTGATTTCACCGACACCTTCCGGCGTCCCTTTCGAATTAATTGATTAATCGTGGGCATGTTAAAACAAAGCGCCGCCAAAACTTCATAGTCCGGGCGACAAAAAACCCGCCTCAGGCCGCGCAACAAACCCTCTCACGCGCCTGATGCGGTAAGCCGCGAATATAGAGGGAAAATTACGATGGGCAAAGAAAATATTTACAGTGCGTTTGTCATTCCGGGCGAAGTCGAGGAATCTCTAATTTGGATGCAAAAAGACTTCGAGATCTTAGCGATCGATCGAGATTCCAAAGCCAGATGTGGGCGCCTAACAACCGCACATGGCGCGATCGATACGCCGGCATTCATGCCGGTAGGAACGCAAGGTTCGGTGAAGGCTGTGAGCCCACGAGAACTGCGCGAGTTGGACGCGCAGATCATTCTCGGAAACACGTATCACTTGTTCGTTAGGCCGGGACTCGATGTGATCAAACATTTCGGCGGGCTGCATAATTTTATGAATTGGGACGGCCCGATTCTGACCGACAGTGGCGGTTACCAGATTTTTTCGCTCGCGAAGTTGCGCAAGATTACTGAGGACGGCGTCGAGTTTCAAAATCACATCGACGGGATGCGAGCGTTTATTTCACCGGAGATCGCGATGGAAATTCAACTCGCGCTCGGCGGCGACATCGCGATGGCGCTCGATGAATGCGTTCCCTACCCGTGCGAATACGATTATGCAGCGCAAAGCGCAGAGATGACAGCGCGCTGGGCGAAGAGATGCAAAGAGTGGAAACAAGAAAACGCCGAACGCCCAACTTCCAACGCCCAACCTCGAAATCCACACGTTAATCTTTCCGCAATCCGCAATCCGCAATCCGCAATCGAACGCCAGCTTCTCTTCGGGATCGTTCAAGGCGCGACCTTTGAGGATCTGCGCAAAGAAAACGCGCAGGCAATTGTTGATATCGGTTTCGATGGGTATGCGATTGGCGGAGTAAGCGTCGGTGAACCAGAAGGTGAAATGTTGCGAGCGGTTGAATCGGCTGAACCGTTTTTGCCCGAAGACAAACCGCGTTACGCGATGGGACTAGGCACGGCGCCGCAAATGCTCGAGATGATCGCGCGCGGGATGGACATGTTTGATTGCGTGCTGCCGACACGTCTGGCGCGAAATGGAACGGCGTTCACCGCCACAGGCACGCTCAATCTAAAAAATGCAGAGTTCGCGCGGGACAAGCGACCGGTGGAGGAAAGCTGCACATGCCCAGCATGCCGGGATTTTTCGCGTGGCTATATTCGGCACCTCATCAAAGCGGAAGAAATTCTCGGGCTTCGGCTGATCACGCTGCACAATTTGCATTTTTATCTGAACCTGATGAACCGAGCGCGTGCTGAAATAAAACGCGGAACGTTCGATCAGTTTCGTAAGGCCTTTGTCGCGGAATACAAGACGGAGACGCAACGACGGTCGAATAAATGAAGCCAACGACATCCTTTATTCTTCGCCGGCTGCGCGCAACGCAGCACGAAGATCGCTGACGAAGTGCTTGTATTCGCGCTCGCGCGATGCCTCGTCGGGCTGCCGAAGGAGAGATGATGGATGAACAGTCGCGAGGACCCTCGGCGCAAGTTTAGATGACAATACTTTGCCGCGTTCGCGTGTGACCCGAAATGATGGGCCGAAAATCGTCTGTGCTGCCGTCGCGCCCATTGCCACCACCAGCTTTGGCTTAACGATTCGCAGCTCTGCTTCCAACCAGGGACGACAGGCGGCGATCTCGCGTGAATTAGGTTTCTGATGAATCCGGCGTTTACCGCGAGGCTCCCATTTAAAGTGTTTCACCGCATTTGTGACATAAACCTGGGATCGATCGATTCCAGCTTCTTCGAGCGCACGATCCATGATTTTGCCAGCCGGTCCAACGAAGGGTTTACCAGCGACATCCTCGTAATCTCCCGGCTGTTCGCCAACCAGCATCATCGTTGCGCCTTTCGGGCCTTCGCCAAAAACCGTCTGCGTCGCGCGCTTGTAAAGGTGACATGCGGTGCAGTGCCGCGCCGCTTCGCGTAGTGCGGTTAGACTTGCTGTTTCCGGTGGCCTCGCCGGTCGCGCAAATTCCTCTTCATCCGTTCGCATCTTCAACTAAAGAATCGAAAATCATCTAGGTTGTAGCTGCCGGCTTTCCGGTGGCAGAATCAAGATGCAACTCGAAACCGCACGACTCATCCTGCGCTCTTTCCGCAAAGAAGATGTGGATGTTATGGCCCAGTTGTTCGCCAATCCGGATTTCATGCGCTTCTCATTAGGCGTTTTCACCGAACGCAAGCAGACGATCGCTTTCATTGAGAAAGTCATGGGCTGGGATCGCGCAGGCATCCCGTCGCAGTTTGCCGTGATGCCGCGCGACGAAGACACGATTATCGGTTACTGCGGTTTCTTTTATCACCCGGAGCATGGCATCGAAGACATCGAGATCGGCTACCGACTGCACCCCGATTACTGGAACCGCGGTCTCATTACTGAAGCTGCGCGCGCCGTCCGAGATCACGGGTTTCGCGACTGGAAGCTATCGCGCGTCATCTCACTTATTCATCCAGAAAACGTCCCCTCACGTCGCGTGGCGGAGAAAAATGGAATGAATATCGAGAAGGAAATTACGTTTCGAGGTTTTCGGACGCTGGTGTATGCGATGACTCGTGAGGAGTGGCTGGCGGAGCGTGGCGCTCGATGAACTCGCGAGCGAGAGCTCGATAAGCTTGGGCAGCAGCTCCGCTTGGAGCGTATTCCAGGATCGATTTGCCAAAGCTTGGCGCTTCGCTCAAGCGCACGCTGCGCGGGATCACGGTCTCATAAACACGTTCTCCAAAATGTTGGCGCACCTCCGCCACAACCTGCTCGCTAAGATTTGTTCGAGCGTCGAACATCGTCATGACAATACCGCTAATTTCGAGACGCTTGTTCGCCCCGGAGTCGCGCACTTGCTCGACCAGCCGCACGATTTTTACTAATCCTTCCAGCGCGAAATACTCGCATTGTATCGGCGTCAACAGTTCATCGGCGGCGGCGAGCGCGTTGCTCATCAGGATGCCAAGCGACGGCGGACAATCCAGGAAAACGAAAGCAAAAGTTTCGTCGACATGCAGCGGCTTGAGCGTTTCTGCCAGACGCGTGAGATGATTGGGCATTCGCGCGATTTCAACTTCGGCGCCGGCCAAATCGAGATCGGCCGGTACGATAAACAGATCATCGCGGCGCGTGGGAACGATTTTTTCGGTAATGGAAGCCTCGCCGAGTAACGGTTCGTAAAGACTAATTTGCTCGACTCCTTGCAGCCCAAACGAGCTCGTCGCGTTCGCCTGCGGATCGAGATCGACAAGCAAAATGCGATGGCCCACTTCCGCGAGCGCAGCGCCAAGGTTCACAGCCGTCGTCGTTTTGCCGACGCCGCCTTTTTGATTAGCGATCGCGACGATTTTCATTTTCGGGGTTGCCTGTTCTGTAACGGCTGCGCATTTGCCAGATGATCTTGCGGCACGCAACAAACGAAAACTAAATTTTTCGAATTTCGGATTTGGAATTTCAGCAGTAGCATCCACCGTCTCAATTCGTGAACGCTTCTCCAGCTACAATTAAACCGGCACCGCCTCCGAAAGCGCCTGACACCCAAGACTCAGTCCTCCTGCGCAGCCAGGACGCTCGCGGCGTGGTCACGTTGACGCTCAACCGGCCGCACGCCTTCAATGCTTTGTCCGAAGCGATGCTAACAACATTGCAGCGTGAGCTGGACGCGATCGCTCAGGATGAATCGGTCCGTGTGGTGATCCTTGCTGCGGAGGGCAAAGCTTTCTGCGCCGGCCACGATTTGAAGGAAATGCGCGCAGCACCATCGCTGGATTACTACGAACAGCTCTTTGCGCAGTGTTCTGACATGATGCTTGCGATCCAACGATTACCGGTGCCCGTCATTGCGCGCGTCCAGGGAATCGCGACTGCGGCGGGTTGCCAGCTGGTCGCGATGTGCGACCTGGCTGTCGCGGCGAATACAGCAAAATTCGCCGTGAGCGGTGTGAATCTCGGTCTCTTTTGCTCGGCGCCGGGGGTGGCGCTCTCCCGGAATCTTTTGCGCAAACAAGCGTTCGAGATGCTGGTTACCGGAGAATTCATCAGTGCCGAAGAAGCGAAGGCCCGCGGCTTGATCAATCGGGTCGCGGAACCGCAACAGCTCGATGCCGAGCTCGAAAAACTGGTTGCTACGATCATCAGCAAACCGCGCATCGCAGTCGCAATGGGCAAGGAATTTTTTTACAGGCAAGCCGAATTGCGCATTGCAGCCGCGTATGAAGCAGCGAGTCCAACCATGGCCTGTAATATGATGGATGAAGCAGCGCTCGAAGGCGTGCAAGCCTTCATCGAAAAACGCCAGCCGCACTGGGATCGACGCAATAAGCGCTGACATTCTTCACGTTCCATCGTCTAACGAATTTCCGCCGTGACTTTGACTCTGGAACAACTGGCGAAAACGTCCGGTGGCGAACTGGTGGGTGATCCATCGCTGCAGATCACAGGCGCCGCATCATTGGCAGAAGCGACTCCCGGAGAAATCAGCTTCTTCGCAAATCGAAAATACATTGGGCTGCTACGCAAAACGCGCGCGTCGGCAATTTTCGTTTCACCCAATTTCGCTGAACCAATCACTCTCGCTCAGATTCGGGTTGCAAATCCAACCAAGGCTTTCGAGCAAGTCGTCCTCAAATTCGCGCCCAAGCCGATTACATTTTCGCCTGGTACTCACCCAAGCGCGATCGTTGATGCCAGCGTCCAGCTCGGACAGCGCGTGTCGATCCAACCACATGCGGTCATCGCGGCCGGGGTAGAAATTGGCGATGACACAATCATCGGCGCAGGAAGTTACATCGGGCATGAGACGGTGATCGGACCCGCCTGTCTGATTTATCCGCGAGTGACCATTCGCGAGCGAAGCCGCATTGGATCGCGCGTGATCATTCACAGCGGCGCAGTGATCGGCGCGGACGGCTTCGGTTTTGAAATGGTCGATGGGCGGCAGCAAAAGATTCAGCAGCACGGCATCGTTCAGATCGATGATGATGTTGAGATCGGCGCAAATACGACCGTCGACCGCGCGCGATTTGGGCGGACGTGGATTCAGGAAGGCGTAAAGATCGATAATCTCGTACAAATCGCGCACAACGTGGTGATCGGGAAAAACTCGGTCATCGTGGCCCAAACCGGTATATCTGGCAGTACGCGTGTGGGTACCCACGTCATGATGGGGGGTCAGGTTGGCATAGTAGGCCATCTCGAAATTGGTGACGGCACAGCGATTGGTGCACAGAGCGGACTCTCAAAAAGCGTGCCGGGAGGCACCTGGTTCGGCTCTCCCGCGGTTCCGCTTGCGGAAGCCAAGCAACAGATTGCCTGGATGCACAGGCTCGGAAAACTCTTTGCGCGGGTCAAAGAGATCGAGAAAAAACTGCGACTCTAGTGCTAGTCAAAAAGACACTGTAGCCACGGCCCTGTGGTCGTTTCAGTGTGAAAACAGCGCCAAAGCTGGACCGGCCACACGCCGTTGGCTACAAAATTAGCGAAATCGCTCTAAGCTCCCCGCGCAGTGGAAAGAAGTCCGCGCAGCGCGTCAGGAGAAATCCATTCTGCACCACATGCCTGCACGGTTTCTGCTTCCATCGAATCGGAAGTGGCCACCATTAGCTCAAAACGCTTTCCGTATTTGCTCGCCAATCGCTCAATAACCGCGTCGGCTGTTTGTCCGGTGCGCGAATAAAAGATTTGAACGTCCCCCGGCTCAGAACTCGCGTCGATTTTTTTGCCTTTTCCATCGAAAACGATTACGACGCGCACGTCGGTCCAATCCTGGTAGTTGCGCAACTGTTTGAGTAACGCTTCACGGGCCAGCGACGAACGGCGCGCGTGAAGTTTGCGCAACTCTGGCCATGCAAAAATAATACTGTGCCCATCGACGATCAGATAACGAGGTCGCTCCGGCATTTCGAGAGTCTGAGAATCCTCAGCCGGCGTTACACAATCAGTGAGTTACAATTACTCCTTTGACGCGGATTCCTTTTTTGCCGGCTGCTTACTCGGCGCCGGTCGCGTCGCGCTGGCTCGCAGCGCTGCCTTCTTGCGCTGTAAATAAGCTCGTCGCCGCTTGCGCTTGCCTCGTACACGATGCTGTTGTCCCACGCAGTGTCTATCGATTGAAACATCGAGAAACGCAATTCGGATTGAGATTCAATAGTTCCTCCGGCCGCCAAGGCGAGATTGCAATTGCATTCACGAATAATCGGCTGTTAAAAAGGATGCCGATGGCCAACCGGGACTCGGGGTTTTTCACGGCAACGCAGAGAACCGTGAGCGGACTTGCCATTGTTTTCCTCGTCGTCGCGGGATTTTTTGGGGTTCTGAATATCCAAAAAGTCAAAGCGCTTCGCAGGGATGCCCCGAACGCGCAGGTCGCCCGCGATGGGGCCGAGGGCCGTAACGCGCAGCAGACGAATGCGCCAACGGCTGGCGCGGTCGGCGCGGAACAACAGGACAAGATCGCCGAAGCTGAGAATCGCGCGGCAAAAGCCGAAGCAGATCTGGCGCAAGTTCAAAAAGAGAAAGCCGATCTGCAAGCGAAATTAGATGCGAATCAGCAGGAGATTGGCTCTCTCCAAAAGCGCGCAGAAGAAGCGGCGAAGAACGCGAATGCTTCCGTCGGTGGCAGTTCGCCCACAGACAATGCGCAGACCGCCGATTTGCAGTCGCAAGTCGATGATCTTCGCCGTCAGCTTGACAGCGCGGAAAAGGAAAAAGCTTTCCTCGCTGAAAAAATTCACGACACCCAGGAACGTACAGCTCCACCCAAGGAGACGAAAAAGCGGCGCGACACCGGCAGCGTCCAGCGGGAAACCGTCAGCCCCCATCGCGCTGGTGTACACGGCGCCGTGCTGGCGTACAATCAGGCCTACAATTTCGTGGTGCTGAATCTCGGTGCTCGTAACGGAGTCGAGACGAACTCCGAAATGCTCATCCTGCGGGATGGCACGTTGATTGGAAGAATTCGCATTTCTTCAGTTGAACCGGCGACATCCATCGGCGATATCATCACCAATAGTTTGGCGCGTGGCGTCCAAGTACAACCCGGAGACAATGTCATTTATGCTGGCACAAATCCGTAACTTCCGAACAATCGTCGTCCCTGTTCTGCTGTGTGCATTAGTGGTAACCATGACCTCATGCGCGACGCAGCACGATATGGCCGTCGTCAAAGATCCAGACGCTCATTACGAATCATCGATGCCATGGAACAAACAGGAGCCTTGGGAAACAGGCGGGCAGTTCCAGGCGATGACCGACAGACGGTAATACCAAAGACTGGAGCGTGCGCCGTCGGCGGCGCGCTTTTTAGCGTGTCTCTTTCACCTGCGCGCTACAGCACGACAAGTACTTTGCGATCGACAACTAAATCCAGAAACCGGCTGGAACGACGGCGTTTTTCGGGATCACCACGATGCCATCGCGGATGAAGTAATTGTCCGCATCGAAGTTAGGCGGTTTGCCTTCCGGCGAAATCACGACGCCATCGGCGATGCGCGCGTTCTTGTCGATGATTGCGCGGTCGATCACGCAGTTGCGCCCGATGCCAATGGGCGGTTGCGACGAATCGGTTTGTTCCAATTCAAAATAGTCCGCGCCCATCACGATGCTGTTGCGGATGGTTGCGCCGCTTTGAATGACACTGCGTATGCCCACCACGCATCGCTCCAGATGCGCATCCGAAATGATGCAGCCGTCTGAAATAATCGCCTGCCGCAGCGTGGCGCCGTTAATTTTGCTTCCCGGCAAAAAACGCGGATGCGTGTAGATCGGAGACTCGGGCTCGAAGAAGCTGTATTCGGGCACGACATCGGTGAGATCCAGATTCGCCTCATAAAAGGCACGGATCGTTCCAATATCTTCCCAGTACCCCTTGAAGATAAAGGCGCTGACATGCCGATCCTTGATTGATTCCGGGATAATATGTTTTCCGAAGTCGAACAGGTCGCTCGTCAACAATTCAATCAGCACGCTTCGATTGAAAACGTAGATCCCCATCGATGCCTGAAACAATTCGTCTTCTTCATTGGAACCGATCGCCCGTAGCAACTCGCGGCTCATCTTCATTTCCTGCAACGCCGATTCATCGCCGGGTTTCTCGATGAACCCGGTGATCCGGCGATCGACGCCGCTTTGCATGATCCCAAACTCCGAAACGTAACGCCGCGCTACTGGTTTGGTTGCCAGTGTAATATCAGCGCCTGATCGAATGTGCTGGTGCAGCAGCGCCCGAAAATCCATCCGGTAAAGTTGGTCGCCGCTTAGGATGAGGTAATAATCATACGGATGTTCCAGGAAGTAGCGCATGTTTTGGCGGACCGCGTCAGCGGTCCCCTGATACCATTGCGAGCCAGTAGGCGTTTGTTGAGCAGCGAGAATGTCCACAAAGCTGCGCGAAAAATTATCGAACTTGTAGCTGGCCTGAATGTGCCGATGTAGCGACATGCTGTTGAACTGGGTCAGCACATAGATCGAGCGCAGCCCAGAGTTGAGGCAATTGCTGATCGGAATATCGACGATGCGATATTTGCCTCCGAGCGGCACGGCGGGTTTGGCGCGATCTTTCGTCAGCGGAAACAAACGCGTACCGGCGCCGCCGCCCATAATGATCGCAAGTGTTCGCTGCAGTGTGCCTGGCGGGAGCGCCCCGTCCGCTTTCGGAATTGAATCTTTCGCAACTGAATCGCGCTGCGGCTGGGTTTGCATTGCTGTCACTCAATAATCTGGCGGCGGCTGTTTGCGGCAACTTTTTTTGCGTCGCGGGTACACGAACCCAGGTTAACGTTGTTTTTGTACGTTCGCGTGAATCACGGATAATAGTCTTTCTTTTTCTGATCGAGCGCTAAACACCTTTTGTAATCGTTGCGGGCGGCACGCCCACCGCTACAGTCCACAACATGTGTGGAATCGTTGGCTACGTTGGGCGCGGTAAGGCGACACCAATCTTACTCGACGGACTGCGCCGCCTTGAATATCGGGGCTACGACTCAGCCGGTCTGGCTGTTGTGGAGCGCGGGCACGTGGAGACACGCAAATGTGCGGGACGCATTGCGGCGCTCGCAAAATTAGTGCGGAAGGAACCTGTATCAGGTTCGCTGGGCGTCAGCCACACGCGTTGGGCCACGCACGGCAAGGTGAACGATCAAAATGCGCATCCGCATTTCGACGCGAGTGGCAAGCTGGCCCTGGTCCATAACGGGGTTATCGAAAATTACCAGGCGTTGAAAGATGAGCTCACCCGCAACGGCGATACGAAGTTTCGCTCTGAGACGGACACCGAAGTGCTCGCGCATCTAATTGGGAAAATCTACGACGACTCATGTGCCAGCACGGTGGATGCTCCCGGAAAGAGGGCCCGACTTTTTGATGCTGTTCGTACCGCCCTGCGGCAAGTGATCGGCACGTATGGCATTGCGTTGCTTCATGCCGATGTGCCGGATTTCATGATCGGCGCGCGTCGTGGAAGCCCGCTCGTTCTCGGAGTAGGCAGCGGCGAAAATTTTCTGGCCAGCGATGTCAGCGCAATTGTCGCTTACACCCGCGACGCGGTTTATTTGAACGATTTCGATGTAGTAGCGGCGGAGCCGGATAAATTCGAGATCGTTTCGCTCGCCGGAGACAGCAGCGAGCATCCTGTCAGCAAAGTCGAGTTTACAGCCGAAGACGTCGGGAAGGGTGATTATCCCCACTACATGCTCAAAGAAATTTTTGAGCAGGCAAACACGGTGCGTGACGCGATGCGCGGTCGTCTGAACGTTGAGGAATGCACGGCGAAGCTTGGCGGTTTGAACATGGCGCCTCCTGAATTACGCGATGTCGGGCGCATCGTTTTGACCGGCTGCGGGACTGCGCTGCATGCCGCCAGGGTCGGTGAATATCTGATCGAGCGACTGGCGAACATCCCCACCGAAATCGACTATGCCAGTGAGTTCCGCCACCGGAATACGCCGATGACTCCGGAAACGCTGGTCTTCGCGATCAGCCAGAGCGGCGAAACAGCGGACACACTTGGCGGGTTGCGTGAAAGCCGGCGCAAAGGCTTTCGAACCTTGGGAATTTGCAACAACGTCGCGAGCACCATCGCGCGTGAAAGCGACGGTGGAGTTTACATGCACGCTGGACCGGAGATTGGCGTGGCCGCGACCAAGTCCTTTACGTCGCAACTTGCTATTCTAACGCTCCTCGGATTGCTCTTTGGGCGAATGCGCAATCTTTCCGCGGCTGAAGGAAATCGGGTTATCGAAGCTCTGAAAGCGTTGCCCGGGCAAATCGACACGGTCCTTGACCTGAACGATGAGATCAAGGCGATTGCCAAACGACACGCCAGTGCAAATGGCTTTCTGTTCTTTGGGCGGCAGTTCAACTTTCCCATCGCTCTCGAAGGCGCTCTGAAAATGAAGGAGATCACCTATCTCTTTGCCGAAGGGCATCCGAGCGCTGAGCTCAAACACGGCGTCATCGCGCTGATTCGTTCCGATCTGCCCTCGGTGTTTATCGCGCCGGATGACTCGGTGTTTTCAAAAAACCTGAACAACATCGAGCAAGTCAAAGCTCGCAAGGGTCCGATTATCGCGCTGACAAGCGGAAATTGCGCGAAGCATCTCAAGGGAATTGCGAACGAAATAATTTCGCTGCCGGAAGCACCCGACTACGTGATGCCTATCCTGACTGTCATTCCACTTCAGCTTCTCGCCTACCATCTAGCCGTTGAACTAGGTCGTGATGTAGATAAGCCACGCAACCTCGCCAAGAGCGTGACCGTGGAGTGATCTTATTGTGGGGGGAGCGTGCACCGTGTGTGTTTAGCGCCAAAGACGCGGTGTCATGTTAGCCTGGGGCGGCGCCCCGGGAATCCGATCGTCCGGTAAGCCAAGCGCTGACAGCGCGCTTCAATCCCCTGGATGATTCTCAATCCCAAACATAGGGCCCGTCGAAATCAATGCGTGCTAATGATGGGAACGATATCGCAGAGATGAATCGCACTTTCAGCCCTGGCGCTTTTCGGGTGCCATGAACCGCGGGGCGCTGGCCCCAGGGCTGGTGGTGAGCTTGCGCCCTTGGCGCTAAACACACGCCGCGCGCTCCCTGGAAGCCTCGGCACGAAAGAGAAGAAGAGCTCTGGAAATTGCGGAAATTTGCAATACATTAGCCCCGCTCGGACATTCTTCCCCCAGGTGCAACACAACGAAGATTACGTGCTCAGAGTCCTCGAGGATGTGGGACTCGTCACGCGACATCAGATCGATGGTGCGCGTTCCCATCTAAACGGCGAGCCTGGCGTAGTCGATGTGTTGATCAACGAGGGAACTGTTTCCGACGCGGACGTCTCGCGGACGCTAGCCGCGCAGGCGCACATGGATTGGATTGACATCTCTTCCATGGTGATTCCACCGCAAGTCATCAGCCAGATCCGGGGAGAGGATGCGCGCCGCTTTAAAGTGATTCCGGTCGCGTTCGGCGAGACCGGCCTCGTGGTCGCAGTGGGCAATCCGCTGGACATCGACACAATGGACAGTCTGGGTTTTCTGCTACAGCGCGAGCTGGAACTGGTTTGCACCAGTCCAAAGAAGATTCGCGAGGCATTAATTAAATATTACGGCACGGCCGATGAAGCGGCGGATGTCCTGCAGAAAAAAATTGGAGAAGACATCGACCTGGGTTTGGAATTTGGCGATGGCGCCGAAGTGGCCACAGTCGATGAAGCCGATGCGCCAATTGTCCGCCTCGTCTCCATGTTGCTGGTCGAGGCACACCGTGCCGGCGCAAGCGATATTCATTTGGAACCGCTCGATAAGAAATTCCGCGTTCGGTTTCGGATTGATGGCGTGCTGCAGGAAATGCAAGCGCCGCCGAAGCGGCTGCAATCAGCCATTATTAGTCGGCTTAAGATCATGACCGGCTCGATGAGCATCGCGGAGAAACGTTTACCGCAGGATGGCCGCATCCAGGTGAAGATCAAAAAAAAGCCTCTCGATCTTCGCGTCTCAACCATTCCTACCAATCACGGCGAGAGCATGGTTATGCGTCTGCTGGACAAGTCCAGCTTGAAACTCGGTTTGCCGGAGCTTGGTTTTTTTTCCGACGACCAGGAAACTTTTGAGCGCATGATCAGATTGCCGGATGGAATTCTCCTCGTTACTGGACCTACCGGCTCTGGCAAGACGACCACGCTTTACGCCTGTCTCAATTACATCAACAAACCAGACCGCAAGATCATAACCGTGGAGGAACCGATCGAATACCAGATGACCGGGATTAATCAGGTGCAGGTAAATACTGAGATCGGCATGACATTTCCGGCCGCTTTGCGTTCTATCCTGCGGCAGGCGCCGAACATCATCATGATCGGTGAAATTCGCGATCTCGAGACTGCAAGCATCGCCACGAACGCCAGCCTGACCGGCCACCTTGTTTTCAGTACACTGCACACCAATGATGCGCCCTCCGCCGTAGCCCGACTAATTGATCTGGGCGTGCAGCCGTTTCTCGTCGCGTCCTCCGTCCGTGCGGTCATGGCGCAAAGGCTCGTCCGGCGGCTATGTAACAACTGCAAGCAACCGGGCGAACTCACCGACACCGAATTGCGCGCGCTGCAAATTGACCCTGGCCAGGTCTCTGAGTCCCAGGTAATGAAACCGATTGGATGCGAGGAGTGCCGTCACATTGGCTACAAGGGCCGAATGGGCATATTCGAAAATTTTGTGATCGACGACGAGGTGCGCCACCTGATCAACAAACGCAGCTCGACCTTTATCCTCCGGCAACGAGCCCGCGAACTTGGCATGCGGACCTTGCGCGAAGATGGCGTGCGCAAAGTGCTGGCAGGCCTCACTTCTGCAGAGGAAGTCATCTCCATCACCGTGGGCGACGTGAGCTAGTCGGTCTAACGATTCAACAATTTAACGTTTCAACAAATCCATGACTGAAAAACAGCTCGCCGAATTTTTTGTCGAGCAGCGTGTACTCCAGCCTTCGCAAGCAGAAGATGTGCTGAGCGAAGTGGAATTGAACGGAAAAACGGTCGCGCAGGCCATGTTGGATGGCGGGTTCATCGACGAGCCCGGGTTTTATCAAACGATTGCCAACGGTCTTGGCACCGACTTCATAGAACTGACCGAACGCGAGTTTGCGCCGGAACTTTTGCGCCTGATTCCCAGCGGGCTGGCCCGGTTGCACGGCGCTCTTCCAGTTGAACTGAATGGAAGCACCTTGCGAATTACGCTGACCGATCCGTTTGATCTCCACACGGCAGAGGACCTCCGTTTCGCGCTCGGCAAAGACATTCAGGTCGTGGTTTCGCCGCCCGATCAAATCGAAGAACTGATCAAGCAGTATTACGGCAGCGATACCACGAGCATGGAGGAAGTCCTCAAGCAGCTTGGCGAGGCTGGCGAGCTTCTGCAACTGCGCGAACAGGACGGCGAAGCTGCCGTCGAAGCGGAGGCGAACACGACACCCATTATTCGTTTTGTGGATCTTATTCTTTATCAGGCAATCCAGGACCGGGCGAGCGACATTCATTTCGAGCCGTTCGAAAACGAATTCAAAATCCGCTATCGCGTCGATGGCGCGCTTTACGAAATGTCGCCGCCACCGCGTCACCTTGCCCTGCCGGTGATTTCGCGGGTGAAGGTGATGGCAAATATGAACATTGCAGAGAGACGACTTCCTCAGGATGGCCGGATCCAGAAACACATCGCCGGACGCAGTGTTGATCTTCGAGTTTCAACGTTGCCAACCCAATTCGGCGAAAGCCTCGTGCTGCGCGTGCTCGATCGCAGCATTGTCAATCTCGACCTCGAAGCGTTGGGAATGCCTGATTACATTTATAATTTTCTGCTCGAAATGATCGAGCGGCCGAATGGCATCTTCATTGCGACCGGACCGACCGGCTCCGGAAAAACAACAACGCTTTACTCTTGTTTGCGCAAGATCAATACAATCGATTCGAAGCTGCTTACGGCAGAAGAGCCGGTCGAGTACGATCTGGAGGGAATCGTGCAAGTGCCGGTCAACGAAGGCATCGGTCTGACGTTTGCGCGATGCTTGCGGTCGTTCCTCCGCCAGGACCCGGATCGCATTATGGTAGGCGAGACACGCGACCTTGACACCGCGCAGATTGCCATTCAGGCGTCTCTGACCGGACATCTGGTCTTCACGACCTTGCACACCAATGACGCACCTGGGGCGATCACGCGTTTGATCGATATGGGCGTGGAACCATTCCTGATTTCCTCCACCCTGGAGGCAGTGCTCGGTCAGCGTTTGCTGCGCAGCATCTGTCGTCAATGCCGTGGCACTTATCAGCCGAGCGACACGTTACTTGCAGAGTTGGGGATTTCCCGGCGAGATATTGGCGACAAACAATTCTTTTACGGCAAAGGCTGCGACGCTTGTAACAACACCGGCTACAAAGGACGAAAGGGGATTTACGAGCTCCTGAAAGTCACCGATCCGCTTCGTGAATTAATCAATGAACGCGCGCCAACGGTCACCCTGAAACAAAAGGCGATCGAGCTTGGAATGGTCACGCTGCGCCAGGATGGCTTGCGCAGTATCTTCGCCGGCGACACTACCATCGAGGAAGTGCTGCGCTACACGTAAATGTATCGACGTCCTCGACAACTATTTTGCGTGTAGCTATCATACGCCCCCATGCCACGGTTTAACTACGTAGCTCTCGATGCTCGCGGACAGGAAGCGGCGGGCTTAGTTGAAGCCGCTTCTACCAATGCCGCAATCACTCAACTGCGTCAGGCAGGCTATTTCCCCACGAGCGTAGTCGAGGAGGCGATAAGCGGTCCTGACGGCAAGGAAGCTCTCCGGCGCGCAGCGACGATGGTGAGCACGACTAAACCGCGCGCCAAAAAAGGTATTGTTCTTTTCCAGCGCAAAAAAGTTAAGTCAAAGATTCTAATGATCTTTACTCGCCAATTGGCGACGCTGATTGATTCCGGCTTGCCATTGCTGAGGAGCTTGAACGTTCTGGCGAAACAGGAGCGGGACAAGGTGTTAAAAAATACGATTAACAAAGTCGCGGACTCTGTGCAAAGCGGTAGCACGTTTTCTGACGCGCTGGCCCTGCATCCGCGCATCTTTAACGAGTTGTTCGTCAACATGGTCAAGGCAGGCGAGGTGGGTGGCGTACTTGAACTTGTGCTCAACCGGCTTTCGGAATTTCAGGAGAAGGCTTCCAAGATTAAGAACAAAATCGTAGCGGCCATGGTCTATCCGGGCATCGTGATGACGATGGCCGTAGGCATCATGGGTTTTCTTCTCGTTTTCATTGTGCCGAAGTTCGAAACGATTTTCCACGACTTGCTCGGCGACAAACCGCTGCCGCCCGTCACCAGGTTTGTCATCGGGGCCAGTGACTTTGCGCAGCACCATGGCTTGGTTCTGCTGGGCATCGTGATTGCCGCGGTGGCTCTTTACAAGTTCGCCGGCCGCACGCGTGGCGGGCGATTCGCCATTGATACCTTCAAACTGCGCATGCCGCTTTTTGGAAATTTGAATCGCAAAACCGCGATCTCGCGTTTCGCGCGCACACTTGGAACCCTGGTGACCAGCGGCGTTCCGATTTTGCAGGCATTAAATATTACTCGCGACACCGCAGGTAATGCCTCCATTGCCGCTGCCATCTCGCGGGTGCATGACAGCGTGAAAGAAGGCGAATCGATCGTTCAACCACTCGAGGCCAGCCGCACTTTTCCTCCGATGGTGGTTAGCATGGTCGATGTCGGCGAGGAAACTGGTAAGCTCCCGGAAATGCTTTTGAAGATTGCTGATGTTTACGATGATGAAGTCGATAACGCGGTGGCGGCTCTGACGTCCATGCTTGAGCCAATCATGATTGTGTTCCTCGCCGTGATTGTCGGCACGATTGTGCTCGCTCTATTCACGCCACTCATAAGCATCATTACCGGCCTGCAACAGCAAACGTGACGCGTATAGCGGAATGACGAAGCTCGAATGACGAATGACGAAAGTTGTAGAGGCGTTTGTGCCAAACGCCTGACCAATGGGTTCGGCGCTTGGCACAAGCGCCACTACAATGCTTTCACTGTTATCGAGCTGATCGTTGTCGTTGGCGTTATCATCATTCTCACCGGATTGGTTCTGAGCACGGTTGGCTACGCGCGGAAGAAAGGCGCTCGCGCCCGTGCCGAAACCGAAATTGCAGCGATGTCTGCGGCCTGCGAAAGTTACAAGGCAGATAATGGAATTTATCCGCGCGACTCTAACACCGATGCTCTCAATGCGCAGACCGCCGGAGATCCAACGACTTCCCAGTATATGAACGCCAGCCTCGCTCTCTACAATTTGTTGTTTGGCGCGACAAATGGAAGTCGCACCCCAAACAGCGGAGCGCGATCTTATTTCGTCTTCAAGCCCAATATGCTCATCCCAGCGGATCAAACTCAGAACGTCCAGTACATTCAGGATCCCTTCGGCAACAGCTACGGTTACTCAACGATTCAAGCAGCGACAGGAGATAGCACAAAGGGTTACAATCCAACGTTTGATCTATGGAGCACCGCTAGCACAACCAGCGGGAGCACAACTGATAGAAATCAGTGGATCAAAAATTGGTAGCACCTGTAGCTTAGTCTCTGACCGCCAATTCGCGCGGCTGACAAATTCTCGGCACGCTCACAGAGCGCTGCTACCGAAGCAGCAATCGGCATCCGCAATCAGTTATTCCCGTCACCCTTCACTCGTGTGCACCACGACTTCCACGCGGCGATTGGGGCTTTGCTCTTCGATTGAGCCGCCTGGTGAAGCCCGGAATTTCGCTGCACCGTAGCCATGCGTTTCGATCTGCGCCGGATTAATGCGCATTACTTCGACAAGGTATCGTTTCACGCTGTCGGCACGGCGCTGGCTCAGGTCGAGATTGTATTCAAACGTGCCGAACGAATCGGTATAGCCTTCCACGGTAAACGTCGCTTTCGGATTGCGCTGGATAAGAGTGCCGAGCTTTTGCAGTTGACCAATCGCGCTGGATTGCAGCATGTCGCTGTCATATTCGAAAAGCTGGTCGTCAGGCAGGCGCAATTTTGTGCCTGATCCGAGCGGACCTTTTTGTGCCAGCAATTGATCCAAATCGCTAAAGCCGGGAGCGCGCCCTTTGTTTGGGCCGGCGCTATCGCCAGGCAATTTACTCGTGAACGTGTTTGGCCGCTTGATCGCCGTACTCGTGGCCAGCTCCGTTCCGCTCAGAGCAGGCTGTGGACGCCCTGATGTCGAGCTATTGTTGAGCAAAGATTGTTCATGCAGCGCGTTTGGATCGGTTGAGAGACTTTGCGCTGTCGAGCGCTCAATTTCATTGAGGACGGAATTGATCTCCGGTTGTTCCACTTTCGGTTGGTCGGGCAAAACGTCGCGCATATCGTCCGGAAGCGCCGCGGTCGCCTGAATATCCTGTAATAATTTGTCGAATGATTTCTTTTCGTCCGGCAACTGCACATCGGTGTTGTCAGGATTTGGTTTCGCCGCTGGATTTGTTTGATCGGCACTGCTCTTGTCGACGTTCGACTCCGTGATGCTCTTAACCTTGAACGTGGGCGTCTGCTCGCTGGGGACAAACGCGGCTTCCGCAGGCGCGAAACGCGTCCGGTAAAAATAAGCGCACAGCCCGAAGTGTATCGCCAGCGACACAACTAACCCGAACCAGATCCAACTCCGTTCCTTGCTACCCGTGAGCAGACCTTCAGTCCCTAACTGATCAAGGCCGTCAAATTCAGAGATTCTCATGCGGCTGGCAAGATATCACATTTGAACGCGCTAGCCACGGGACTGCTGCCCGCTTCGCCGTGTACGTTCGATGAATGCTCGAGCGGCATTTCGAATTTCATCGGCCACACGCGCCTCGGGCGACACAAACTTGGGCGTAAACCACGGAAAGAGTCCGATCAAATCGTGCGTGACCAGAATTTGTCCATCGCAATGCTCGCCTGAACCGATCCCGATCGTAGGAATACCGATCGCATTTGTGATCTGCTTCGCGACGTCGGCGAGCACAATCTCCAACACTACAGAAAATGCGCCGACTGCTTCCACCGCACGCGCATCGGAAAGAAGAGCTTCGGCTTCCGTTTGCGTGCGACCTTTGATTCTATAGCCACCTTCCTCACGCACACTTTGAGGCAGCATCCCGATGTGCGCCATAAACGGAATGCCTGCTTGCGTGATCGCTTCGATCTGTGAGAGATGGCTCACGCCTCCTTCGAGTTTCACCGCATGGGCGCCGGCATCAACAAGGTGCCGTGCCGTCGCTATTGCCTGCTCCGGCGTCTCGTAAGTGTGAATCGGCATATCGGCCACGAGCAGGGCCTGTTTCACCCCCCGAGCCACTGCGCGCGTGTGATGCAACATCTCGTCCAGCGTCACATCGGTCGTATCGTGGTACCCAAGCACGACCATGCCCAACGAGTCGCCCACAAGGATGATGTCGATGCCGCTTTCATCGAGCAAACGCGCCGTCGGATAATCGTAGGCAGTCAGAGCGGTGATTTTCTCCCCGCGCTGTTTCATTTTGCGAAAATCTTTCATCGAGCCTGCTCTGCTTGGAAGATCAGCCGCCGGTTTGAGAACGCAAGCTGAGTCAAAAAGCGGCGGAGCACCGCCGCACTCCAAAACGCAAGCGCCTGATGTGCGTCTGAAATCACGGCCACGTTTTGGAGTGCGGCAGTGTTCTGCCGCTTTAGATGTCCTGAAGTTTACCAGGCTTCCGCGAACCGAACCACCTCGCCAGATTGCTTAAGGTATTTGAGGAATTCCCTCACAGTTTTTTTCTGGCCGGGCAAAACTAAGTTCGACCGGATATCGGCCAGCGGTTGAAGCACAAACTTTCTCAAGTGCATCCGCGGGTGCGGCAGCTCTAATCGTTCATGTCTAATATTGCGGCTGCCGCAGTAGAGCAGGTCAATGTCGATCGGTCTCGAAACATTCTTTGGATGATCGCGCTTGCGGCCTAGCGCTTCCTCGATCCGAATCAGGTGCTCAAGCAAAGGCGTGAGTTCGCCTTCGTAGTCAAATTCAACGACGGCGTTCAGAAATTTTTCCGCGCCAGGTTCGCAGTCGATCGGTTCGGTTTCGTAAATTGCCGAAGAAAGAATGGGCGGCTTCACATTTGAAAGAGCCACAATTGCCTTTCGTGCGGCACGCAAATTGCCGAGGCGATCGCCGAGATTCGACCCAAGGGCGACTGCGGTTCTCACAGGTGTAGCCGCGATCCTTGATCAGGGCCGCCGGGGTCAACGACCCCGGCTACAGATTTACAGCCCCAGCACATCCTGCATTGAATAGAGGCCCGCGGGTCGTCCCATAATCCACTTCGCCGCGCGCAAGGCTCCACGCGCAAAAATTTCGCGACTCGCTGCACGATGCGTGAGTTCGAGGCGCTCTCCGGACCCGCTGAAAATTACCGTATGCTCGCCGACGACGTCACCTTCGCGAATGGATTGAATCGGTATTTCGTTATCGATTTTTTGCGTTGCTTTCAACACTTCAGCAAGAGTTTTGGCTGTGCCGCTGGGCGCGTCTTTTTTCATCTTGTGATGCGCCTCGATAATCGCTGCACTAAAATCGCCGCCGAACTGTTCCGCGGCTTTACGCGTCAGCCAGAAGAGCACATTGACTCCGACGCTAAAATTAGAGGCGAACACAATCGGCAAAGAGCCCGCTGCCCCTTCGACTGTTCGGCGTTGCTGTTGCGAATGCCCCGTCGTGCCAATGACA
>Ga0222622_10000158_pt1 | contig 23652 bp, 21 predicted proteins | sample PLM2_5_b1metaG_FD_177335 | JGI IMG/M metagenome (GOLD analysis project Ga0222622, IMG submission 177335) | Groundwater sediment microbial communities from an aquifer in East River, Colorado, USA - PLM2_5_b1 | ecosystem: Environmental > Terrestrial > Soil > Riparian zone | place: USA: East...
TGAAGATTTGGCCGGAAGCGCAGTTCGCTGCCGGGCCGCCGGTCGAGAACGGTTTCTATTACGATGTCGATCTGCCGCATCGGATTTCGCCTGATGATTTCGAGAAAATCGAGGCGGAGATGAAAAAGGAGATCAAAGCGAATCATCCTTTCGAACGGATGGAAGTTTCGCGCGATGAGGCGCTCGCGCTCGGAACGAAAGGGCGTCTTGCCGCATTAAGCGAACGATCCGAGCCAAGTAAATTCAAGCTGGACATCATCGAGAACATTCCGCCGGACGAGAAAATTTCGCTCTATCGCAGCGGTGACTTCATCGATCTCTGCGCCGGGCCACACGTGATGCGCACGGGAAACATCGGCGCATTTCGCCTAACGAACGTGGCCAGCGCTTATTACAAGGGCGACGAGAAAAATCCGCAGCTCCAACGCGTTTACGGGACGGCTTTCAAGACAAAAAAGGAACTCGACGACTATTTCGCGATGCTCGAAGAAGCGAAAAAGCGCGATCATCGCAAGCTCGGCCGGGAGCTCGAACTCTTTGTTTTCGATGACGACGTTGGACCAGGGTTGCCAATGTTTTTGCCACGCGGCGCAGTCATCGCCGAAGAATTGGAGAAGCTCGCCAAGGAAACTGAGTTTGCCGCTGGTTATCAACGAGTCCGCACTCCGCACATCGCGCGCGACAGCTTGTACAAAAAGAGTGGCCATCTCCCCTATTACGCGGATTCGATGTTCCCGCCGATGATTGTGGAAGCAGAGGGGCCGGCTAATCGGCTTCTGCAGCATTTCGACGTATTGCTACGAGATTTGGAATCACTTTTGTATATTTTGCTAAAAAATCGACTGCCAGATTTAACCTCGCCAGAAAAAGACGGCGTCGAAGAAGCTGAAGCCGCACTTCAGGTCCTTATCAGGTCGGTAAGAAACAGCTTGTTCAATGAAAAGAACCCAATTCCGGCGAGCGTCGCATTGGAACACGCGCGGCAATTCTGGGACAAAGCTATAGCGGCACTGGACTTCGGTAACGAAGAACTGAACGAACAGGTGACAAATTTTGCAAAGAAGCGGTTGCTGATGGCGATAATGCGATCAGCTGTTAAGCCAGACCGCTACTACCTCAAGGCGATGAATTGTCCGCATCATCACAAGTTGTTTGCGGCGGTGCCGCGCAGTTATCGCGATCTGCCGTTGCGGCTGGCCGAGTACGGGACGTGTTATCGCTATGAACAGAGCGGCGAACTCTTTGGGCTCATGCGCGTCCGCTCGCTACAGATGAACGATGCGCATCTCTACATGACGCCGGAGCAGTTCGAAGCGGAGTTCAACGCGGTCAACGAGATGTATCTGAATTATTTCAAACTATTCGGGATCGACAAATACTTGATGCGTTTCTCGACGCACGATCCGACAAAGCGCGGACAGAAATTCGTCGATGAACCGGAGCTTTGGAAAAAGACCGAGGAGATGACGCGCAACGTCTTAAAGAATTCTGGAATTAATTATGTCGAAGTGCCGAATGAGGCCGCGTTTTATGGCCCGAAGATCGACGTGCAAGCGTGGAGCGTGATCGGACGTGAGTTTTCCATCGCGACCAACCAGGTCGATTTCGCGCAACCGCGCAGCTTTGATCTTCGCTACAAAGACCGGGACAACATCGACAAGATCCCGATCTGCATTCATCGCGCCCCGCTCGGAACGCACGAACGTTTCATTGGTTTCCTGATCGAACATTACGCCGGTAATTTCCCGCTCTGGTTATCGCCCGAACAAGTGCGCATTCTCACCATCGGCGATGATCCAAAGTTAATGGAGTACGCACGATCAATCCTGAACGAACTGCGAGCTCAACAAGTCCGCGCGGAAATCGACGACAGTACCGACAAGATCAATGGCAAAATCCAGCGCGCCGAACAGATGAAAGTCCACACCATGTTCGTGATTGGAAAGCGCGACATGGAAGCCGACGCCGTGAGCGTCCGCGTCCACGGTAAGGGCAATCTCGGCGCAAAGCCGCGCGGTGAGGCCGTTGCGGAGATCTTGGAGTCGATTAAAGAGCGGCGCGCTTAATAGTTACTTTTGGATCGACAAAGGCTCCGAATTGGTGCGGAATGCTCATAACATTCGACCGCTAAACTCAAGGTCGAGGCAATTCGAAAGGAAACTTACGAAACGAGTCCTGATATTCGTTGCCATGCTCGTCGCCGGTTCGTTCATGGTCTTTGTTCACGGCGCCGTTGCCCGCGATCGCTACGACGACGGCAAGAGCGTAGCCGTGCAGACGGATGGAAAGATTGTGGTCGCAGGATACGCCACGGTTGGCCCGGCCGCTCAGATCGCGCTGGTGCGTTACAATGTGGATGGGAGCTTGGACAAAAGCTTCAACGGCACTGGCAAAGTCATTACGGCCGTCGGTGACGGTGATTGCAAAGGCGAAGGATTGGCATTGCAGAGCGATGGGAAAATTGTAGTGGCCGGTTATTCATTTAAGCCCGGCGGGAAAGACCGCGCCGAGTTCACTGTGCTGCGATACAACGCCGATGGCACACTCGACTCGGGCTTTGGCGAATCTGGCAAGGAAACAACTGAGATCGGACGCGACGCCGATGACGCAACTAGTGTAGCGCTGCAAAGCGATGGAAAAATTGTAGCTGCAGGCCGGACCTTCGCCCCCACCAACAATGATTTCGCGGTCGCGCGTTATGATCGCGACGGAAAGCTCGACCTTAGTTTCAACGCGACCGGCAAAGCAACCGCCGACTTCGGCAAGCGCGACTACGCCCACAGTGTAGCTGTCCAGAGTGACGGGAAAATCGTTGTTGCCGGTGATGCAGAGCACGGCGACGGCCGAATTTTTGCAGTCGCGCGCTTCAATGCGGATGGGACACCGGACATCAGCTTTAACAAGACCGGCAAACTAACTACGGATTTCGGCAGCGGGAATGCCGAGGCTCGAGGGGTAGCCGTGCAGAGCGACGGGAAAATCGTTGTCGCCGGTCTCGCGTCCACAGATGGCACTGAAAAATTCGCGCTGGTACGGTACAATCTGGACGGGACACTGGACACGAGTTTTGGCGGTACTGGCAAGGTCCTGACCCTCGTTGGCATCAGCGGCAGCAACGCCACTGCCATCGCACTGCAGGGCGATGGGAAAATTGTGGTCGTAGGTTATGCCGTCAATAACAGCGGCCGAGACCGCGACTTTGCGCTTGTCCGTTACAATGCCGACGGCAGTCTCGACACACGTTTCAACGGGAGCGGCAAAGTGACTACGGCCGTCAGTGACCACGATGGCCACTGTGAGGCCGTAGCGGTAGAGAAGGATGGCAAGATCGTAGCAGCGGGATGGGTCTCCAGTGGCGACAACAGCGATTTCGCCGTCGTGCGCTTCGGTGCCGACGGAAAGCTCGATATGAGCTTCAATGCCGCTGGCAGCGTCTTGACCGCTGTCGGGAGCAAGCCTCCTGAAGCGGAGGATACCACGCCGCGTGTATCCATGGCCGTAATTAACGATCCGGATGGGTATACCAACGTGAGAGATTACGATGGCAAAGTCATCGCGAAGGTGAAAGAGGGCGAACGCTTCATTGCCGCAAAGCCATGGAATCGGTCTGACGATTCTAAGTGGTCAGTTCGCCTGAAGTCAGGACTCACGGGCTTCATGGATAAAACCCGGATTCATCTGCTCCCGGACGAGCCGTTGATGAAGTTAAACTATGACGCCAGGAAAAAGGAGTGGCGAAAATTGCTGTCCAAGCGCGTCACAGAAAACGACGAAGCTGCATCACAAGCAAAAGGTCACGGCGTCGATTACAACAAAACTCTGGTGCGAGCGAGCGAAGGGAATCTCGAGGCGCTCGCGAAGTTTGTCTCTCTGGCTGAATTCATGGATGGAGCCGCAGCCGAGGCCTATTTCCCCGAAGCGTGGGAACTTTTTCACGTTGTGGGCGACAAGACTCTTGCGAAATTTGTGCACGGGTTGCCATTAGCTGATCAAATCGGTGTAAGAGGAACTCTGATGGGGGGAATGTCTGAAGAAGAATTCGCCAACGGGGCAGACGTGGATTATCTCCAAAGCTACTTTCCAGAGACGACGAAGATTCTCTTTAGAGGCGAGATCGTTGATTGGACTTCGCCGGATGGGCGCTACAGCATTCGCAAGACTTTTACGGACCCGCTTGACCTGACGGAATCAAAGGTCAGCCACGCGGAACTAATCGAGAAAGCGACCGGTCAGGTGGTGTGTGATCTGACTGACGCCGACATAGGCGTCGGCGGTGGCAGGGAGGGCAGTGTACTTTGGTCTCCGGATTCGAAGCGTTTTGCCTATGTGGCGTCCGATCTAAGTCACCCCGGAGGCATTTTCCGCACTCCGCAGCCTCCTCCGGAGAAGACGCAAACGACAGTGTATCAGCTGTCGGGCAACTCGTGTGTGAAAGTGGACCTGCCGTTGAACCAGCCGCCCGGCAAAGACAGCGACCGCGAAGTCATCGGCGCTGCCATGATCCACGATTTCGTAACTCCCACGCGTTGGGAGAACCCCAAGAGTCTGATTCTAGAAAAGCACGACTATTACGAAAAGCTTACCTCGTCGTCTGGAGAGATTCACCAGGTCGGGCGCCTCTACAACATCACGGTCTCTTTCAAGGAGGACGGAACGGCATCTACCTCGTGGAAGCTTCAAGCGGACCGCTGAGCTTTATCCCATCCGAATGCAAACGAATTTGTGGAGTTGCTTCCGCGAACAGCGGATTGTCGCGGTAACAAACAACGATCGCGATGGTCCACGCGCCAAAGAATGAAAAAATCTTGCCCAAGCTCCCATCAATGTTCAATCCTCTAAAGAAGGACACGTGAAGAACGCCAGATTCATAATTGGGTTTGCATTGAAAGCTGCAGCCCGGCTTGGCGCTTTATTCATTTGCGCCTCAGCGACGGCGAGCGATCTGCACCCGATTGTTGAAGTCCAGAGCGGTTATCTCTTTGGCGCGGCAAGCGACGGCAAGTGGCTTAAAGCCGAGGAGTCAGCAAGATCGGTCAAAGCCGATACGACTTACCAAATTTACAGCCTTACTGCCAAGCTCGGCGAAGCGACAGGAAGCGCTCCAAAATCGGTCGACGAACCCTGTCCAGACACAATGGAGGTCACGCTGTCAGAAAAACCGGAGGACGGCGTGATTGCTCTGGCCGCGCCATGGAATGCGTTGCCGCGAAAGCCACGCATGGCAGATACAACTCAGCAAGTTTACGTCGATGCGGTCCGGGATTTTTTAAAAACGAAAGGTATCGAGCAGCCGAAAGTGAAGATCGACAACATTCTTCGCGTCGATTTGGACGGCGACGGCGAAGATGAAGTCTTAATCAGCGCGACGAATTATTTCAAGAAGGACGACAGGGTGCCAATGCGATCGCCAGCCGCAAGTTATTCGATGGTGTTGTTGCGGCGCGTCGGTGCCGGAAAAGTGGAAACGCAACTCATCGCAGGCGAATTCCATCCCAAGGCTTATCCGAAGGCTGCACAAGAAGAGGGGCGCTTCGACGCGCCAAACGCGTACAAGGTGATCGCCATACTGGATCTGGACGGCGACGGCAAAATGGAAGTTGTGGTCGGCTCGAATTATTACGAAGGAGAAGAGATCACAATTTACCGTTGCGATCCGAAGAAGAGTGAAGCTTTACTTTCTGTTTCTTGTGGCGCGTAGCTATGCGGGTCGGTAAGAGATCATGACAATTCGATGACTCGAATAGGTCTGGCCTGTCTCTGTATTGGTGCTTTGCTCCCGCCCGTTTCGCTGCACGCAGACCCTACGCCAACCGCCTCTGCGACGCTGGAAGAGTTAAAGGCAGACTTTGAAAAACAAGACGCCGAACTAAACCAGGTTTACACGGAAACAATGGCGCGCCTGCCCGCAGAACAGCAGAAGGAGTTAAAGAAATCCGAGGTAGAATGGATCAAACATCGGGATCAAGAGGGCACAGACCCGGGACTCAATTGGCTCATTCTCTCCTTTAAAACCAGGGAGCGAATAAAAGACATTCGCGCGGATTTCCCGCTGGAAAATGGGCCTTATCCGCCGCCGGGTTACAGTGAAGCAAAAGACGAAGGCGCCGAATCTCCCAAGGGAGATTTTGTGATCAAGGTTTTTCGAGGAGAGAGCGCGGATTCTCGCAGGCAGGAGGCGTGGATTGTTTCGAAACAAGATCCTACACAACGCAAACGATTGCCAGGGAAGACCGTCGCGTTCTCCACGGAGCATTTCATTTCACCAGACGCGCGGTGGATTGTTCGGAGGCAGCACGACGGTAGCCAAGAAGACTCAGCCTATCTCTATCGCCGGAAAGATGGCCTTGTTTTCGAATCGATAACCGATCCGCTCAGTGAGCTGGCTTGGGAATTTTTCGAAAAAACTCCAGCTAACAAACGTAAGTATAAGATCGATACCAAGAATCTGACCCAATCGTTTATTCGCTTCGAATCCTGGAGCGGTGATGGGAAAAAGGTGCGACTTAGCCTCACCGGCCTCGAAAGCCACGAGTGGACCATTGACGACTGGCAATGCGATTACAGCATGGAAAAGAAAGCCTTTGAGCTTCCGGCGAGTCTGAGCGAGCACAACGCCAAGGCGGTAGAAGCCCTTGGACCAGAAGAAGTCATGGCAACAATCAACGGGTCGGATGCGTACACGGGGTCTGGTTACGCTCAAGGCGACGAGGTTCGCATCACCATAAAGCCCGGCGAACGCTTCATCGCCGCGCCACCCTATTCGGATTTTGCACAAAGGGGGGATACCTCGTGGCATGTTTATCTAAAATCGGGAATTGAGTGTTTAATCGATCGGAGCCGGATTCGTTTATTGCCGGAGGAGCCGTTGATGAAGTTGAACTACGACGCAAGCAAAAAGGAATGGCGAAAATTGCGGGCCAAGCCGGTTACGCAAAGCGATGAGGCGGCATGGGAAGCGAAACAGCATGGAGTCAATTATTATGATACTCTGCTCCGGGCGAGCGAAGGCGACCTAAAAGCGATCACACGGTTCAATTCCCTGAATGAGTTTATGGATGCTGGTGCCGGAGAGGAATACCATTCTACCTGGTGGAGGCTTTTTCACGTAGCGGGCGATGAAATTTTCGCCAATTACTACAAGAGTTGTCCTAAAAAAATCCGAGAATCCTACAGAAATTTTTTCAGCATAAGCGGGAGCGACATGACCGATCCGATTTCAAAACCGAAACCGTATCTCAAACAGAATTTTCCAAAGACATACGAAATCCTTTTCGGCAAGGGACAATGACGTTTCCGATAAAGCATTAACCTGAAGCTTGGGTTACGCTTATCAGAACGATCATTAAAGGCTGGAATCCAAATCCGACCACAATAAAACCGGCGGATTCTACCAAGTCTCAGCCGTGGATTCTCAGGGACGAACGATCTGGATTGTTGACGCGCACCGCGACGACGGAAAGCGTTTCGTTGTGCACGCGACTGAAAAGCTGACGGCGTTTCGGGAGCTGGAACGGGGAATTTGCATCCACCTACTGACTGTGGGAGCCGTCAATCTGGATTGGTGACGCAAACAACGCTTACAGAAGCTGTTTCCAACCGTCTCGGTAAGACGGATCGGCCTTGCGTAGCGTCGATCGGTGGACAGCCCCGCCACCCTCCCTTCCCACGCAGATTGGGAATGCGGTGCGCTGGCACAACATAAACCTCTGGAGAAACGGACGGATCATCGATGCGATTGAGAAACGAGACGAAAACAACGAAGTGCTTGAAATTGCGGCATCTAAGCCAAGCAGCTAATGGGGGCGGAGCGTTGTCTCGTTAGGTTTCACTCACTGATGATCATCGCCTATTTCACCAATCTCGTTCACCTGATTTGCCTTCCGCCATAAAGGATCGCGTAGGTCTTCGGAAAATGTAGTTTGATGTACGGCTTTGGGTTCGAAACGTAGCTTCCGCCCGAAACGGCAAAAAGCTCCGCGTACGCTTTTCGAACCTTCGAAGACTGACCGGCAAGTAGCTTGGCAAAAGTCTCATCGCCTGCGACATGAAGAAGCACCCACTTATACTCGGCATGACCTTCACCGGCCGCTCCATCCATGAACGGAGTAAGAGAATTAAATTGCGCGAATGCTTTTACATCGCCTTCACTCGCTTTAAGCAGAGTCTTATAATAGTTTGCCACGCCATGATCCTTTGCCGAAGAAGCAGGATCGTCGGGGATCTTGATCTGCTTAGACTCCAATTTTCGCCATTTTTCCTTATAGTCGGCGTAGTTCAGTTTTGTAGCCATCGTTGCTTCCTGGGCCATGGTAGTCGTCGAATAAACAAGCGCGAGCGTCGCAACGGAGGTAAGAAACAGTGTTTTCATGGGTTTATTTCCTTTCATTAGATCAATGTCGCGCCAATGACGATGATGCTGGCGAGCAGTCCGATCGCGTGTGCCGTAATCGGCATAACAATCGCTGCTGCAATTACGGTAAACCAAAGAACAGTTAACGCGACGAAAAGCTGACTGCGTTTGTTGAACTGGAAAGGGCGATTCACCAGTTCACGGTGGAATTGATCACGTAAAGTCATATTGTCGTTGCCATGTGGAGATGAAAAGAGGCAGAATGCCGTCCCGTCAATGAGACTGCCTTTCGCTTTCATCGCAATAGTCGCGTCTGCGATTGGCTGCGACTTTTCCAACGCGCAGGATTCCTCGATTTCTCCTGATAAGAAATGGAAATATGTCGGCGGGGAGAAACCTAGAATTCTAGAGGCAGGCACAAACCAGGTGGTAATTGCGCTTGAGCAAAACGAAGTTTCCCTTTCTGAAAAACAAATGGAAATTTGTAACTGCGAGGTTGTTTTTGAAGGCCGCGACATGGTGGTTTGGGCGCCGGATTCGAAGCGTTTTGGGTTCAACTATGATTTTCATGCCCGTGTTTACGGTACCGCTGGCAATGTGATTGAGACGCCCGTCCGCCGCGGATATACCTTTGAATCGGTCGCATTTTACGAGCTGCGCGGCGACAAATGGGTAGCACTGCAATCACCTGCAGGCGACCTATCAAAGGGCAGCCAACTGGTGCAATCGCTGAAACAGCACCTGCCCAAGAAGTTTAACCCACGGGATTGCGCCCCGGACCGTGACGTTTTGAAGCTTCACGAGTGGACTGACACAAGCACTGCAATCCTTTATGCGCCGTGTTATGGGCGCAAGTCGGATAAAGTGGAGACCGCGTTCCTGTTCACGCTAAAGTTTGACGCCGCTGGCAAGTGGAAGATTGTTAAAACGCATGAAATGTCAGCGAAAGAAGTCGAAAAGATAGAGAAGGGAGACTGAATTGTTCTGTAGTTTCGTCGCAATCGCAGCGTGCGCGATTAGTTACGGTTATTTGCTGCCAATGATTTGGCCATTGATGTTTTGCATGTGGCTGACAGCCGCCCTGCTTAACATTGCGTTTATGTTTTGGCGGATCGGATGAAGTATTGGGAAATCATCGCAGACAGACTTAGCAAAGCCGGTTGGAGCTTGGTCTGGGTCTCAGCCATTGATTCTCAGGGGCGAACGATTTGGATTGTTGATGCGCACCGAGATGATGGAAGGCGTTTCATCGTCCGCGCCGACGAAATACTCAGCGCGTTTGTTGAACTGAAGCGTGAGGTGCTAACGGTGACGTTTTATTTTGCATCCATTCACGCCGAGTGCGCGGACGGACTGTCGTAAAGCGCGCATCGCGACGGAAAGCGTTTCGCTGTGCACGCGACTGAAAAGCTGACTGCGTTTGTAGAACTAGAAGCCGCGATTCGCGCCGGGACCCAAATCCCTTGACTTTGCAGCGCGTTTAGGATTCATCGAAATATGAGTAGGAAGAAGAATAGAACAAATCGAACCCGAGGTTTCAGACTGAGGGTAGCGGTTATTGGCATCGCCGTTTTATTTTACTTCGGTCGCGTTCCTATTTGGGCACAGGGCGCGGGGGTAACCAGCAAAGCGGGAGACAACCCAACGCCATCAAATTATCAACTGCCGGCCGAGAGCCTGTTAGTTGAAGAACAACCGCTGGATGCAGCCGGGCATCCGGACAAGACTCTTGTTCTCTGGATGGTGAAGCCGGAAAAGCATCCGCACAAGCCGGATGATATCTATACCTGTCCTGATTATACCCGGGGTAGCCATTATACCGGCCCGACCAGAGTTTCACTGGCTGATCGCAAGACCGGAAAAATCATCAACACAATCGAGATCAAACAGGAGTACAACAACGGTGAAGATAGCTTTGATGTCCCGTACGCAATTCGAAAAGGCTACCAATATGCGGTGGAAGGCCATCCCAAGGCGAGCGAAGAAGCCAAGCCGCATCTTCTTTTGCTGAAAGATTACAACGGTGATGGCAAAGCCTTGGAGTTCGCCTTGTTCGATGCCGAGTTTTGCATGGGATTGGAAACGACGTTGATTGGCTACAGCGAACGGCAGGGAAAAGTAATTCAATATCCGATTCGCCTGACCGAGGAGGGCGAGCGTCGCGCGACAGAATCGCATTGGTGCGATTATCTTTTTAGCGAAAAACCGACGGCTCCTGGGAAGTGGAAGTACCAAGTTAACTATTCGGGGCGAGGTGGCGACCTAGAAAAGTACGATATTAGATATTCTCCTGAGAAAGAGGCGTTCGAAGGAACACACACCGCCGTTAGCGGGGATTAGTCTGGCTTGACCGCCCACCATTGCATATGGAGGTAACTCTTCTTGGGGAGGCGTTTTTTCTTTGCTTGCGCTTCTATAATGTTACCGGCCCGCTCGAAAAGCTCATCACCATCGCCAGGCGTGGTTAGTGCTACCCAGCGATCATCGCGCAGTTGGTAGAGCAAAGTGAGATGCTCTTTTCCCGCACCACAGCTATAAAATGCAAAGCGGTTTGAATCCAGCGCCCAAAGGAGGGCCGAGTGTTCCCCCAAGGCACCGAGGCTACATGCCTCTGAAAACTCCACTGCGACGTCGTTGGTGCCAGCCTTAACAAGTTTCGCTGTATCTCCATCGGAATATTCCCATTTCTTGTCTGGCGAGAGCGAACCCGGGTTCGGCGATGCCGTCGGCGCGGGAATCTCCGAGAAGAGGGATCTAAGACTGGAGAGCCAAAGCAAAGCTAAAACATAAGCGATCGCCGCAAATTTTGGACTCATCGATTTTAGATTCATCCGTCGTAAACGAGTTGCAGCCCTGGCTTCATTTTTTCAAGTGCACTGAGTCCATGATGTGGTCTTAATCGGTACGCTTAGCCTTTAGCTGTTTGATTCGCTGTTGCGTGAGTTCTGTCATGGTTTCATAGCGGATTGTGGGAGCCATTGACCCGCCACGCACCTGATCAGCGGCAAACGCGGATTCGGTGTCTCGAAACGCGAGCCATGCTCGCTGGCTTTGCTTTAGCTTTTCCTTGCCCTCGGTATCCGGAAGCTTCGCCAAAAGCGCGTCATAAGTCTTGTTAAGATCCGCATCCGCTCTCTCAAACTCCGCGCGCGCCTGCGCGTTCATGGCCGCCTGCGTCTGCGCATGAATCTCCGCGACCGGGATGAGAAGCCAAATAAGCAGAGTCGCGCACTGCGCTGTCCTAACTATGTTCTGTAAACGATTTTGGTTCACCGTTCGTTAGGTAGTCGGCGCATCTTCAGTATTTCGAGACGCGGACCGTTCGGGCCGTCACTCAGGCGTAAACGTTCGTTTACCTTAAAGATTGTTTTGCCCCTGCAGTCGCCAAAACGGCATTGCTCCGACGCCTCCAGATCGATAGTGCCATCGTTGCTCACTTTTTTGATTTGGAGCGAAAGCTCGCCAGCGCCATTCTCCGAATCGGAACGCTTTTTAGCAAACGCGTAAGTTTTCTTTCCGATCGCTTTGTCCAGATCGACTGCGCCGGCAAACTTTGGTCCTGGACTGATCTTCCCTGCCACGCACTCGGTGGAGCTCCATTTGTCGTCCCAGAGTTGCACAAACTTCAGCGAGTCGGGCGACCACCGAAGGATACATTGTCGCTGATTGTAACGGCGGTTTGTGCCAAAGTAATGGCAGCCCGTTTTGCCAAGAATTTTTTTCTCGGCGAGATCAATGATGTAATTGGGCACGTCGTAATCGTCTATCCCCGACTCGTAAAAGTAACCATCTTCATCATGCAATGCGTCCCAATCAGATTGCCCAGGCGGCAAGCCCATCGCAATGGCAAACCGGCCATCCGGCGAGGCCGTGCCGTGAATGACGCGAAATTTGTCTGAGTCGCCTTGAACGTTCGCGAACGGGTCGAAAAATTGAGGTGGACCGACTTTTCTCAGGGCGGGGGAAAGTTCGTGCGGCTCACCTAAACCAAATTCTTCTGCAACGCTATCGCTTTTGTTCTCCTTGGAAAGATCGACCTCCACATTCGGCACATGGACCGTGTCAGTCGGTTCGCCTGGCTTGAAACGTGCGCTCTTTCTCAACTCGCGAATAAGCTGGTCGAGGCCTTCCTCGGTTTCGCCAAGATATTTTCGCGATTCCTCCACTTGCATGCCGCCGTCGGGCAACGGCGTTTCCTTGCGCGTGAGCAAGAACAGTCCTCTCCAGCCAAAGTCACTACCCAAATCGTGCGGGAGGTATTCCGTGAGCTCGCGTCCAGAGGCATCGGTACGTTCGACAGCGGCCTTGATCAGGTCCTCGGCACCATTGTACCACTCCTGTCTAACTGTTGTCACGCCGCCAGACTCGTCTTTGCTGATATAACGAATCGAGCGTGCCAGTTGGTCTTCGACTTGACGGTAACGCTCCGCTAACATTTTCACCTGCTCGTCCACAGAACGCTCGCCTGATGCATTGTATGCGAGCGTGAGCATTCCAGTAACAACCGAGAGCCAAATTAGAATGTTTCTTTTCATACCCAAACGCGCGCTGCTAACGGCAACTCCCCCCGCTAGAAGATCGACTTTAGTTGCTATTTCTTCTTCAGTTTTCGTAACGCCTCCTTAGCTTCCTGCGCGTATGGGCCGTTCGGCTCCAGTTTCAAAGCGTCCTCGTAGTACCTTCGTGCGCTTGCCGGTTCATCTCGGCTTGACTCTGGGCGTTGGCATGGCTTGTCGGCAGTGCGACCGGTGCAGCGATTAATAGAGCAAGGCTAATTATGTATTGTTGCATGTTTGTGTTTTGTATTGGCAGCGCGGTTACCAGGACGGAAAACATTGTGCAAGCTCGCTGAGCGGCTAGTAGGCCTATACGCCTGAGCTCACCTGCGAGCGGTGCCCCAGCACCGCCAGCCAGGTAGAGCGACCTGTTGGGCATCGCAATTTCAATGCTCAGTTTCTCAGCAAACGATCAACAATCGATTGAGCCTGCTTCTTAAGGGAAGCGAAGAATTTTTGATTCTTTGCCTCTCTGTCGTAACAGCGCTGGTATGCCTCGAACCCTTGCTGCTCATACTGTTGAACTTCTTCATCGAACGCCTTTTCATTGTTCAAGCCGGAGGATCGATAAACCTCCATTGCGTCTGCCTTCTTCTTAGCAAACTTCTCCCACTCGTTTCTACACTGCGGAATTTCTGTGATCTCAGCTGCCGCTGGCGACTGGACTGCGAGTATTCGATTTCCCTTCGTAACGAATACAAAGACGTCTTTTGGAATGAGGGGGCCAATATCTTGAGCAGTTAGACCGAGAAACGCGCGAACATCAGATTTGCCGTTTGGGCTTTTGACCGGGATCTCTGCAAAGTACGTAACAGCCGCGCCCGACGTAAAGGCGCAAGCATAAAATTCAGCAGTCCTGGAAAGTTCAGCCAGGTCTTTAGGTAGCTCTGGCTGCTCAGCCAGATATTTCTTCAAAATGTTATCGGTTGTTACAAAAAGGTATTCTTGCTTGGCACTGAATCTAAGCCCATCGACCTGACCAAACCCCAAGTCGCCGTTTTGGAGAGTTTCAAGATTTATTTTGCCCTCTTTCGGAAAGCCTTCAACATTAACTGGCCCTACAATTGCCTTCAGTTGTTTCTCAAGTTCAGCAAGGGCATGCCTATCTTTTTCATCGAGGGCGTGCTGATCTTGTTCAGCGAGGCTATCAAGCGGGGTCGATGTTTTTTCAAACTCCCGGATGAAATTGTCACGAGTTTCAAAATACTTTTCCTCCGGGGAAGCAGCTACCAGAGTCATGGGCGCCGACAAACAGCCGACCAGCGCAAGGACAAGCAGACTAGTTTTTGTGTTCACTTAGTTTCTCCCGTAGTTCGTTAAACAATTTGAAATGTGCTTCGAACGGACCAGCCGAGGGAGTTCCCTGCGTGATGCGAAGATTAAACCTGAGATGATCGTCGAAGTCCTGAGATCCGAGAATTGCGTCGAACTCAATTCCGCAGAGGTCGCCCTCGGGACAGTCCCGCTCTACCTGCGCATTCTTGAGGAATAACTTGGTTAGTTCGGGACTGAAATATTTCGACAGCACAGCGCGATTGCTGAGGTTGAGTTCTTTGTGCTCCCAAGGCCGGTGAGCCTTGTAAAGCGCGCGAATCACCTCCTCTGGGCTGTCTCCCGCGGGGACCGCAGATGACGCAGCAACCGTGAGCAACGCAAGAACAATTGCTCTAGTCATTACCATTAATCATTACCTCCTTCTTTAAGATGATCATTTTAGTGTAAATTCGTCAATGGAGCTGAGGGGATCAGCGACATAGAAGGGAAAACCGCGACGGGTCGCGGCGAGCGATGGGGGAAGCGTATACGGAGCCGCACACTGCGCCATCCTAATGGTGTTCTGTAAAGGATTTTCGTTCATCTTTCCTTAGGCAACCGGCGCATGTTCACCCCTTCGATGCTGAGTCCCTTCGGCGTCTCGCGAAGGCGCAATCGCACGCTTACTCCGAAGTTCGTATCGCCTTTGCGATGCCCGCTCGGGATGTACTCGTCTGCCTTCATCTCGACTGCGCCATCGTTAGTCACCTTCTCATTGTAAAATGACAAGAATCCACCTTCTTCGCGATTGAAAGGTTTTTTGACGAAAGCATAAATCTTTGGCGAAAGAGCCTTCAGCAAATTAACTGCGCCGACGAATTTCGGACCGCTCGTGATTTTTCCCGCAACGCAATCATCGGACGCCCACTTGTTAGCCAACAACTGCACGAAAAAGCTGGAATCGGGCGACCACGTGACAACGCATTCGGGATGATTGTAGCGGCGACGCGTTCCAATCCAGCCCGCGCCGGTTTGTCCGAGGATTTTCTTTTGGGCAAGATCGACAACGTAATTGCGAATGTCTTCCGCACCGCCTTCGACGTAGTAGCTCCCGAACTCTTTGTCATACAGGGCATCCCAATCGATTTCTTCTCGCGCAAATCCCAACGCGATGGCAAATTGGCCGTCCGGCGACGCGCTTCCATGAATGACGCGATACTTGTCGCCGTCACCTTTCACATTGGCGAACGGATCAGACTCCGGCGCACCTTTTCTGAGCTCTTCGGCCATTTTCGTCGGCGCATTCAAAATTTCCCTCAGTTGATCCTCGCTCGGCTGATTCGCCTTCTTGGTAAGATCGACAGTTACATTTGGTGTATGCACGGTGTCCGTCGGTTCGCCCGGTTTGAATCGTGCGCTTTTGCGCAGCTCGCGAATAAGAACGCCGTTACCACCGCTTTTTTCTTCGCCAAAATATTTGCGCGATTCTTCCACTTGCACGCCGCCATCGGGCGCCGGCGTTTCCTTGCGCACGAGCATGAACATGCCGTCGTAGTCATTATCAAAATCGAGCGCGAAATATTCCGTCAGCTTGCGTTCATTGCCGTCGCGGCTTTCCACCGCAAGCTTGATTAAATCATCGGCACCGTTGAACCAAGCCTGCTCGCTGTCGCCCTTATCGTTTCGGCTGGCATAATGGACCGAGCGTGCAAGTTGGTCTTCGACTTGAGCATAACGCGCCGCTAACTTTTTCACCTGCTCCTCCACTGAGAGCGCGCCTGGCGCACTGCCCGCGAGCGCGAGAATTCCAACGGCAACCCAAAACCGAATGAGAATGTCTCTCTGAATCGTAAGCATGCGTTATTGCTTTTCGGTCTCGCTTTTGGGAGCGACGGCCATGGGTAGATAGGTAAAGGTCTTGAGCACTTGCTGGAGCGCGCCGGAATCTTTCTGATAGCTGGCGTGATCGCGCGAGGAGAGGACAATGTAAGCCACGGCGTGTGGGAGTTGCACATAACCCACGCGCTCCCATTGGGAGTAGGTCTTTGTTGCGGGATATTCGTTGATGAAGTAATCGCGGCCGTCGGCCGTCTTTCCGGTGGCGATTTTCTCTTTCGGTTTGCCGTGGACTTTTCCCATTTCCTTGATGGCCGTCGCGACGAAGGCGTTCACATCTTCAAATTTGGTCCCGGCAATCTTCGCATACATGATCGTTTTCGCGTCAGCCCACGATGAGCCTTTCGGGTACAGCACGCACGGCAATCCCTGATTTTTGCCTGACTCATTGTCCAGGACCCAGCCTTCGGGTGCACGGATGTCAAAAGCAGCTTTCGGACCGTAAACAATTCCACCGCGATAGGACTGCTGACCGAGTATGCTTGCAGAGAGCGCAGTGACCGCGAGTAACGCGAGAATGGATATTTTTGTTTTCATTTCAGCCGATTGGTTTGTGTCGTTTAATCATTACGTCTTCTGTCGAGAGGCTCATCGCGCCTCTGTTTCACTAGTGAGCAGCGCTTTGATCTTCTCCATATCGGGATGGGTGATGCCGGCGTCTTGGAGCTCTTTGAAATCCTCCAGCACGGCTTGGCTAAAGGCCCGTCCATCGTGGAGCTTGGCGTCTTTGTTTTCCAGATAGAGCGCTTTCGCCTTTTCGAATTGGTTATCGAACAAATAACCGTGGGCGAGATTGCCCTTGATCATCACTGCGTGATCCGGCGAGAGCTCCAGGGCTTTCAACGAAGCGGCGATCGACTCACGAGGCTTTCGATTGAAGAGCTGACACCAACCGAGAGATGAGTAGTAGACTCCGTTTTTCGGATCGAGTTCAATAGCCTTCTGTAGGTCCTTGATAGCGGCATCATACTGCTGCTTGTTAAAGTAGCAGCCGCCGCGGTTACGATAGCAACGGGCACATCGCGGATCCACCTCGATGGCGTGCGTGTAGTCGGCAATAGCCCCGTCAATGTCGCCTTTTCCCTGCTTTGTGTAGGCGCGGTTGTAGTAGGCGGCCGTCAGCTTCGGATCGAGCTCAATAGCGCGAGTGATGTCGGCGATCGCCCCAACCGCGTCGCCTTTAATGCCCTTGAAGCTGCCGCGGTTGTTGTAGGCGTTGGCGTATTTCGGATTAAGTTCGATAGCGCGAGTGCAGTCGGCGATGGCTCCGTCCAGATCGCCCTTGGCCTGCTTGGCAATGCCGCGGTCATCGTAGGCAACGGCGTATTTCGGATTGTTCGGGTTGATTTCGATCACGCGAGTGTAGTCGGCGATGGCTCCGTCCAGATCGCCCTTCTGTTTTTTGGCGAGGCCGCGGTTGTAGCAGGCTTCGGTAAATTTCGGATTGAATTCGATCGCGCGAGTGTAGTCGGCAATGGCCCCATCGACGTCTCCTTTGCCCCACTTGGCGACGCCGCGGTTGTAGTAGGCGTTGGGGTACTTCGGATCGACTTCAGCGGCGCGGGTGTAGTCGGCTATGGCTCCGTTGAGATCACCCTGAGTTTGCTTGGCAATGCCGCGCTCGTTGTAGGCAACAGCATCTTTCGGATTGATTTCGATGACGCGAGTGTAGTCGGCAATGGCCCCGTCGATGTCGCCTTTGCCCCCCTTGGCGAGGCCGCGATTGTAGTAGGCGTTGGCGTATTTCGGATCGAGTTCGACGGCGCGGGTGTAGTCAGCGATGGCCTCATTGAGATTGCCCTTGTCCTTCTTGGCAATGCCGCGGTTGGTGTAGGCGGCTACGTTTTTCGGATCGAGTTCGATAGCGCGAGTGCAGTCAGCGATGGCTCCTTCCACGTCGCCTTTAACGCCCTTGGCAAGGCCGCGGTTGGCGTAGGTCTTAGCGTATTTCGGATCAAGTTCGATGGCGCGAGTGTAGTCGGCTATGGCTCCATTTAGATCGCCCTGAGCTTGCTTGGCAATGCCGCGGTTGCCGTAGGCGCCCGCATCTTTCGGATCGAGTTCGATCGCGCGAGTGCAGTCAGCAATGGCCCCGTCCAGATCGCCCTTGTTCTTCCTGGCGAGGCCACGGTTAGTATAGGCCGTAGAATATTTCGGATAGAGTTCGATGGCGCGAGTGAAGTCGGCTATGGCGCCGTCGATGTCGCCTTTAACGCCTTTGGCAATGCCGCGTTCGTTGTAGGCGTTGGCCTCTTTCAAATTCGGCTGGCTGGCCTGCCTGTCTTCGGGCTTCTTCTTCAGTTTTCGTAACGCTTCCTTCGCTTCCTGCGCGTAGTCGCCCTTCGGATCCACCTTCAGTCCTTCCTCAAAATACTTTCGCGCGCCGGCGTTGTCTTTGAGCTCCAGACTGAAGCGGGCGAGATTGACCAAAATCATCTGCGATTTCGGATTGAGTGCGCGCGCTTTTTCGAACGACTCGATGGCTTTTTTCCATTCGCTCATGTCAGCGTAATAACCGCCGATGTCGATCCAGGCGTTGACATCCGACGGATATTGCTGCGACGCCAGCGTCGAAATCTGGAACCAGCGCTCAGCATCCTCGGCGTTCTCCTTTCTCTCATAATACAAACCGTACTCGTGCAGCTTCTCCGGAATGACTTTGTCCGCAGGCTCGCTTAGAGGCTCGCCTTTCAACCACTTGAGCTGCGTCGGGTGCTCGCGGGCATACGCGACCATCTTCTTCAACGTCGCCAACTCATTGTCGAAATCTCCCCTCTCCTGATACATGAACGCCAGCCCGCACCAGATATCGAGGTGATCGGGAAATTTCGTCGTCGCTTCCTCTAGAAGATCGGTCGCTCGCTTCATACTCCCTTCACCTTGCTCGAATGAAATGCTACCCGCTATCTTTCCTTTCTTATCGGTCAACGTAATGTCGCCCGGACCGGGTTTCTTCGGCGAGATGTTCGTCTGGCGTTGGTTAAAATAATAATTCGCGCTCGTGATCCACGCGTCGGGATCATCAGGCGCCTTCTCCCGCCATTCGGTGAGCAGCGGCTCGATCTGCCCCTCCGCATGCTGATCCACCAGCTGCCTGTAACGATGAGCGTATTCCTGGCCACTCGCCACCTCGGACTTCGGTTCGACGTAGACCAGGGTCTTCAGAACTTTCTCGAGTGCCCCGGAATCTCTCTGATAACTCGCATGATCGCGGGATGTGAGGACGATATAAGCGACTCCCTGCGGAAGTTGGACGTAGCCCACGCGTTCCCACTGAGAGTAAGTCTTTGTCGCAGGATATTCGTTAATGAAATAATCGTGGCCGTCCTTAGTTTTACCGGAAGCAATTTTCTGCTTCGGGGTGCCATGCTTTGCCTTCATTTCCTTGATCGCCATTGCCACGAATGCGTTTACGCCCTCAAACTCGGGGCTCGCAATGTTCGCGTACATCACCGTCTTCGCATCCGCCCACGATGAGCCCTTCGGGTAAAGAACGCACGGCATGCCCTGATTTATGCCGGCCTCGTTATCGACAACCCAACCTTCCGGCGCACTGATCTTAAACCCAGCTTTTGGGCCATGAACAGTTCCTGCGGGATACTTCTCCTGTGCAGGAACTCCCGTGGATAAAAACAACAGCGCTAAACAGACAATCAATGGGGATTTGATCATATCCCACGTTCTGCACTCTTTCGGCCCGGCGAACAAGGAAACAAATCTGGGCAAAGGTCCGCGGATTGACTTACAACGAATCACGTGGATCTGAGCGCGACCCTCAAAAGGCATTTCGGCTATGACGAGTTTCGGCCGTTGCAGGAGGAGATCATTCGCGATGCGCTGACCGGGCACGATGTGTTTGTGCTGATGCCAACCGGGGGCGGGAAATCGCTCTGTTTTCAATTGCCGGCTTTAATGCGCGATGGGGTGACGATTGTTGTGTCACCGCTCATCTCGCTGATGAAAGATCAAGTTGATGCGCTGCAAACCAGCGGGATTCCAGCAACGTTTTTGAATTCCACCCTGGACCGGGAAGACGCAAAGGCGCGCTGGCGTGGATTGCATCGCCGCGAGTATCGAATGCTGTACGTCGCGCCTGAACGATTGATGCTGGAAACCTTTTTAGAGCGCGCCCTCAACTGGGACATCGCCCAGATCGCCATCGACGAAGCGCATTGTATCAGCGAATGGGGACACGATTTCCGGCCGGAATATCGCGAGCTAAAGAAACTGCGGCAGCATTTCCCTGACACGCCCGTCATAGCGCTGACCGCGACCGCAACTGAACGAGTGCGGGCTGACATCATCAGGCAACTGCAACTGCGCGACCCACGCTGTTACGTCGCCAGCTTTAACCGGCCGAATCTGACTTACCGCGTGATTCCAAAAACGTCGGCCTACGAACAACTTCTGGAACTCATTCGCGCCCGGCCCAACGAGAGCGGGATTGTTTATTGCGCCAGCAGAAAAAGCACCGACTCGCTGGCGCGAAATCTTAGCGAGGAGGGCATCAGCGCAAAGCCTTATCACGCGGGGCTAACATCCTCCGAGCGGACAAAACACCAGGAATCATTTTTGCGCGACGACGTCCGAGTCGTTACGGCGACCATCGCGTTCGGGATGGGCATCAATAAACCGAACGTTCGGTTCGTCGTGCATTACGATCTGCCGAAAAATCTTGAGAGCTACTACCAGGAAACCGGCCGGGCCGGGCGCGACGGGTTGCCCAGCGAATGCGTGCTGTTATTCAGTCCGGGCGATGTTGCAAAGCAAATCCATTTCATCGACGAAAAAAGTGAAAGCGAAGCGCGGATTGCGAGGGCGCAGCTTCAGCAGATGGTGCATTACGCCGAGACACGAGAATGCCGGCGTGCGACGCTCCTGCGCTACTTCGGCGAGCAATATTCCAAACGGTCATGCGAAGGCTGCGACAATTGCCTCACACCTCGCGAGACGTTCGACGGCACCATTGCAGCCCAGAAATTTCTTTCCTGCGTCCATCGCGTCCAGGCGAAAAGCGGTTTCGCATTTGGATTGAACCACGTTGTCGATGTTCTGCGTGGCGCAGACACGGAGGCGATGAGGCAACGAGGTCACAATGAATTGTCCACGTACGGCATTGGCCGCGACCTAAAACGCGAAGCCTGGCAGGCGATCGGACGCGAATTGCTGCGCCTCGGTCTCGTGGAATGTGCGCCTGGAAAGTTCGCAACGCTGGCGCTGACACGTAGCGGCCAAGACGCTTTGCGTCAGCGCACGCTGATCACCCTCACGAAGCAGATCGAAGTTGTCCCGCGGTCGCAGGATCAAAAGGCTCGCGCCGGCATGATTGAATGCGACGAAGTGTTATTTGAGCGTTTGCGCGGCCTGCGTCGCAAACTCGCCGACGAACGCGACGTGCCGGCTTACGTCATTTTCTCCGACGTATCGCTCCGCGAAATGGCGAGAAATTATCCGACAAACGCAGCCAAGTTTCGTCGCATTGCCGGAGTGGGCGAGCAGAAGCTGAAAGATTTCGCGGAGCCGTTCCTTAGCGAGATTAAAAATTATCTCGCGACGAATCCGCGGCGGACGTTTTCTGAAAACGCCGATTCGCCGTTCCCGCGACGCAGACCCCGCTTAAATGACAGTCAATCCGAAACGCTGCGGCGATTTCAAAAAGGTGAATCGGTCGATGAAATCGCGCGGACCCGCGGTTTTGTGCGCAGCACCATTTACAGCCACCTACTGGCTGCCATCGAATGCGGTAGAATCCTCCCGGAATCGCGTGATCGATTCTTTACGCCTGCGCAAGAAAATGAAATCGCCGCCGCATTCGGGCAAATCAGTGATGGAAAGCTTGTCGATGTGAGCGCGCTTCTTGGTAACAAATACGACATTGGGCTGCTGCGGGTCTTCCGCGCATTTGCCGCTCGCGAAGCAATCGTAAGTTGAAGGGCAACCAAGGGCCGACGGCTGCCGCGTCATTCATTAACATTGTCGAGGCCGGCGAATTTCCAGCCGGTTTTCGTCAACTCAAACAGGAACCGTATAGGCGCGTTTTCCATGTCGTCTGGAGTTTCTTTAAAAGGGCAATAGATCTCATACTGTCGATCGGATTCCTTGTGCGGTTCAGCGCTTCCAAAACATGGGGCGGCATTGGCCTCGCCTTTCAAGATTTCGTTATACCGGCCGCAAGAGATCCTCCCTCGCGTGGGAAAGAAGCGATCATCAAAGGCGTGGTGCGAAACGCTCTCGGCACGATCGGCCGTGCTCATTCAAGTCGAGTAATAACGTGCCGGCCTTAGCTCGAGTTATCATTGTGCGCGAACACCGACGAGCTTGACTGTCTTTCCTTTACTAGCAGGTAGGAGAGTGAAATCGACCTTAGCGCCGCCGCCTGACCAGTATTTTTCGACTACAGCATCGGCAACGGCCGAAAATTTGTTATCGCCGACTTCCTTCACATCCGAGAACGCTACATTCAAATCCTTCTTGGTGTACTGGAACCCGCGAGGAAAGGATTGCGCGACAAGATTGCGAACCGCATCGCCGAGTGGTCTGTTCAGATCCAATTCAGATGTGGCGCGGCCGTTACTGAGCATCACTGCGCAAAAGGTCACGGAATCCCAGCGCCAGGTATGATTGATCAGGACCAAGTCGCTCTGTGGCGACCACACCACTTGAAGATCATGACGATTCGGTTTTCGATCGGCTATCGTCCAGTAATCTGGTTCGGCCTCTCGCCCATGAGTCCAACCCGGCAGCCGCGGGCAATCCAGTTTGCGGATGATTGTCCCAGCACGAAGATCGATCACGTAATTTTCAACGGCGTCGCCGACAACATTGACGCTTTCAAACAATTCATCCAATTGTTTGTCTTCTTCGGAGCTAGCTTCCGTTCCAGCCGGATGTTGCTCTTGGAACCGAGATACCTTCGCCCAAATCTCCGGATGTTTCGGTAAGCCCCAGGCAATCGCATAACGGCCGTCCGGCGATTTCGTGTCCGGAAAGACAAGAAAGGGCTGGGTGGACTTCGAAGCATCTGACTGCGGCGGGACGCTAGCCTGCGCGCTCACCGGCGACTGCGTCTGCGCGTGAAGAGCTGCAAAAGGCATAACAAGTGAGACAATACTGATTGTGACGACCTGCATCAGACGTTGTCCGCTTGTTCTGGCGAATGGGCGGGCAGTTGTGTCGAAACCTCTGGTGTTACTCCGCATCATTCATTGATGTTGTCGAGGCCGACAAATTTCCAGCCGCTCTTTGTCGATTCAAAGATAAAGCGAATTGGCGCATTTTCCCAGTCGTCTGGAGTCCCCTTAAAAGGGCAGTAAATCCCACACCGGCCGGCGGATTCTTTTTCCGGCTTGGCGCCTTTAAAACATTGCGCGGCATTGGCCTCGCCCTTGAAAATCTCGTCATAACGGCGCAAGAAATTGTCCTTGTTCTTTACGGCTTTTTGCAAATAGGGCATCGAGAGTGGGAATTTCGTCATCTCCGCGACCGTCGCTTTATCGCCAGCCATGACGGCGGACTTAAATTTCTTCCAGAACGCGGAAAAGTCGGACGACTGCGCAAACGCGTTTGGAAATGACAACAGAATCAAAACCCCAGCTA
>Ga0222622_10000159_pt1 | contig 23573 bp, 25 predicted proteins | sample PLM2_5_b1metaG_FD_177335 | JGI IMG/M metagenome (GOLD analysis project Ga0222622, IMG submission 177335) | Groundwater sediment microbial communities from an aquifer in East River, Colorado, USA - PLM2_5_b1 | ecosystem: Environmental > Terrestrial > Soil > Riparian zone | place: USA: East...
CGGCGGCCTTCGCATCACGATTCCGGGTTCAAGCGTTCTTCGCATGGACGTTGCGCACGGCCTGGCTGACGGGCGAACAGCGTTCTCGATGGGGTGGGCACGATAGGTCGCGCAGAGCACGCAGTGAGCTCGCGCAGAGGACGCAGTCATCTCACGCAGAGGACGCGGTGATCTCACGCAGAGACGCGGAGATCTCACGCAGAGACGCGGAGATTTCACGCAGAGTGCGCTGAGAACGCCGAGGAACGCCGTGCCAACCAGGTCCCCGCACATCTGTTCGCTGCGAGGGACCTGGTTGGCGCGGCGTTTTTCTCTGCGCACTCAGCGTCCTCGGCGCGAGATCTCTGCGTCCTCCGCGCGAGATCTCTGCGATCTCCGCGCGAGATGACTGCGATCTCCGCGCGAGACTACAACGGGCGCCCGATGCGGTCCTGCAGCTTGTCGCGGTAGCCGCGGCTGAGGGTCAGGCGCGCGCCGCTCGTCAGAAACACCACGTACTCGCCGTTGAACCAGGGCTGGAGCTCACGAACCCGCTCGATATTGACGATGTGCGACCGGTGGATCCTGAAAAAGACGCTCGGATCCAATCGCGCTTCGAGCGAGTTCATCGTCTCGCGGAACACGTGGGTTTCGGCGCCGATGTGAAGCTTGACGTAGTTGCCCGCCGCCTCGATCCACTCGATATCCGCGGCGCGCAGGAAGAACACCCGGCCGCCGGATTTGATTACGAAGCGCTCGAGGGGTTGCGGGCCGGGTTTCAGATCGGTGACCAGCGCGAGCAGCCGCCGCTCCAGATCGCCATTGGGATTGCGGTCGATTCGCTCGCGCGCGCGCGTCACGGCGTCGCGGAATCGATCGCGGTCGAATGGCTTGAGCAGGTAATCGAGCGCATGCACGTCAAACGCGCGGAGCGCGTAGCGATCGAACGCGGTGACGAAAATCACGAATGGCATCCGCGCCGCGCCGACCGTTTCAATGACGTCGAATCCCGAACCGCCGGGCATTTGCACGTCGAGGAATACCAGTTCGGGGCGGAGCTTTTCGATGGCCGCGATCGTGGCGGGGGCGTCGGCGCACTCGGCGACGATTTCAATCCACGGTTCCTGGGCGAGCAGCATCCGCAGCCGCGCGCGGCCGAGCGGCTCGTCGTCGGCGATCAGAACTCGCGTCTTGGCCGGTGTCTCGTCACTCATGCCACGACTTGTACCCGCGCCTCATCGGTGCCGGCGGCGATGCGCTGAAATGGCAATTGCATCTCGACAATGAGTCCGGGCTTCGACTCCAGGAAATTGAGCGCCTGATTGGCCCCGTAGAGACATTCGAGCCGATCGCGCGTGTTCGAAAGGCCGACACCGCCGTCCAGCCGCGCGCGGGTGCCGCCGGTCAGTCCGACTCCGTTATCTCGCACCGTCAACAACAGGCGGTCGCCATCGCGTCGCGCGCCGACGGAGACGACGCCGGGTCGGGTCTGCGGCGCCACGCCGTGTTTGATGGCGTTCTCGACCAGCGGCTGCAAGATCAGACGAGGCACCTCGGCGTCCAGCGTGTCTGGGTCGATCTCATAACCCACCGTCAGCCGGTCCTGAAAACGTGTCTGCTCGATCTCGAGATACTTCTGCAGAAACTCGAGCTCTTCGTGCAGCGACACGCATGCGGCTTCGGACCGCGAGAAGGTGATGCGCAGCAGATCGCTCAGGCGACTGATCATCCGATCGGCGGATTCGGGCTGCGTATGCACGAGTGTTGAGATCGCGTGCAGGGTGTTGAAAAGAAAATGCGGATGCAGTTCCGCCTCGAGCGTCTTGAGGCGAGCCTGGGCGAGACGCGTTTCCAGATGTGCGGCACGAATGGCGCGGGTGCGCGATTCCCGGTAATAACCAATCGCATAGCTGGCGCCAGCAATGGCCGAGTACGTCATCAGCGCCCAATCGAGATTTTGTAGATACAAGCGCTGGATGATTGAGGGCCACGATGGATACGTAAATAGCCGGCCGCGCCACAGCACTGTGCGGGCCGCAATCATGGCGCCTTCATGCACAATCGAAAAGGAGAACGCTCCGACTACGTGAAGGGCAATCGTCCGTTGCCAGCCAAGCGTGTCGGGCGAGAACCGGTTCGCAATCTTGAAGATCGTTGAGGTCAGCGTCGCAGGAACGTACCAATACCAGAGATTCAGCGCCAGCGTGCGCCAGATGTCGAATGCCATCGGATCGCTGACGTTGAGAACGTTCATGCGATACGACTGGAGAGTTGAGAAGACGCCAAGCAGAGTAGCCGCGCCAAATACGAAACGGGCGGGGGGCGTCCAGGCTTTCTGCATCTCGCCAATGACTATCGTAGGCGCATGAGGTCCACGTCAAGCTTGGATTCTCTTGCGGCGTCTAGTCACGCCAAAACGGCAATTCGTCCCTAAAAATATGGCGTTCGTCACTGATTCAGGCGGGTCCCCGAACGGTTAATTCACGGCCAAAACCATCAGTGTCGCATCGTCCTGAAAACTTCTTCCGGCATAGCTCGAGACGGCGGCGGACAATCGCCCCTGCAGCGTCAACGCGTCGCACGCGCGGTGGTCGCGAGCCAGCGCAATCAGCGCCTCTTCTCCGAATTCGACGTGCGGTGTGGCGTCGGGGTCGCCGCCCGCAGGTCGCACCTCGGTAATGCCATCGGTGAACAGAATCAGTCGATCTCCGGGTGTCAGCGGAATCTCGCGCTGTTCGTACGATGCGTTCGCGAAAGGACCAAGGACCGGCCCCCCTGTTGTAAGTCGTTCGATCGATCCGTCAGCATGCACCAGGATTGGTGGATAGTGGCCGGCGTTGGCGTGCGTGAGTGTGCGCCGTTCGGTGTCGACCGTGCAGTAGAAGAAGCTGATGAAGCGCCCTTCCGCGATGTTGCCGCACAGGATCCGGTTCACCTGCTGACAGAGTTCTCCCGCGGTCGTCGTCTCAGTCGCAAACGCGCGAACCGCGGCCTGCAGGTTCGACATCAGCAGCGCGGCCGGGATGCCTTTACCGACGACGTCAGCGATGGAGAGCGCAAGGCGAGAAGAACCGAAAGCAATGGCGTCGAAACAGTCGCCGCCGACACCGGCCGCCGGTTGCCACGATGCGGCGAGCTCGCATCCTTCGATCTGCGGGAGCGTCGCCGGCAGCAGCTTGCGCTGAATGCGGCGCGCTTCGTCGAGGGCGCGGGCCTCGAGGGCCTCCGCCTGACGGCGCGCGCGGCCTTTGTCGATTTCCGTTCGCAGCGTGTTGAGAAGCTGCGCGTTGTCCCACGGTTTCTGCACGAAGTCACACACGCCCCGCCGCATCGTCTCCACCGCCAGGTCCACCGAGCCCCAGCCCGTCATGACAACGACCGGCAACAACCGATCGTGTTGCTGCACGCGCGCGAGCAGATCGATGCCTTCGCGGCCCGATGTCGTATCGCCGGTGTAATTGAGGTCCATTAACAGGAGGTCGTAGGGACCATTCGCGACGGCGTCGACGACGGCTTCCGGCGACGTGACAGCATCCATCGCGATGCCTGCTCCTTTGAGCAGGAGATGCAGCGCGTCGAGCAAATCACGTTGATCGTCCGCGATCAAAATGCGCGGCGGAACGGCGCACGCGGTGGTCATGATGGCGGTGCAAAATACCAAGTCCATGCCACGGCAACTGTTTGCAGTAAAGGCTGAGAAATCGCCGGAAACACTCAAAGACTCCAACGGCGGCGGCGGCGCCCATGTTCGCTTTCGCACACCACCGTCCCACAAGTGATCGCGGGCAGCGAGCACCCGGTTCGTGACCGCAGGGTGCGTCGTGGCGCCGCATCCTACCCAAGACCACGTTCGGGCGTGACCGCATTCGCCCTAAAGTACCTGCCGGCTCAACCGATAATCCGACTGCATGATTTGGTTTTTCGAGCGGCAGGAGGCGCGGCTGCACTATGAGATTCGGCGACAGAGCGACGGGCCGGCCTACGAACTGGTAATTACCTTTCCTGACGGCCGTCAGGAAATCGAGCGGTACGCTGATTCCAATGCGGTGATGCGACGATCGATACGCCTCGAACGCGCCCTCACGGACGCCGGGTGGGAGTCCCCTCCTGTCGGCGCACGCGGCCGGACAAGCCCCTAATTACGGCGCGGGCGGGAAATCCCGGCGCGCCGCAGTTTGATTTCCCCATCGAACGATTCGAGTTCCACTTCGGCGCTGCCGTTGCCAAGCGTGTACGACACACGCTTGCCGCGGCGGACCTGTGAGGGATCCGGACCTTTGACCGGCACGGACGGCGAGAACTCACCGTTGTAGGTGCGCACATTGAACGTGGCATTCGCGTTCTCGGGGACCGCCAGTTCGATGTCGCCATTATGATTCGTGAACGAGTAGTGGCCGCGGTCAGCAAGCGTGCCCTCGTAGACGACGTCGCCGTTGACCGTGGCGATCTCGACGCTGGCCGAGTCCATCCGCGTCATCGTCACTCCTCCGTTAGTCGTATCGGCGAGGACGTCGCCGCTCGCGCCCGTGATTTTGATGTCTTCGTTCACTGAGCTCACGTCGAGTTTGCCGCGGGCACCGTCCACCTGGATTCCTCCCTCGATGGTTTTCACCACCGCGGATCCCACGTTCTTCAGAACGATGTCCCCGCGCACGGTTTCGATCGACAGCTCGCCCAGGATGCCTTCGACCGACACGAAGTCGTACTGTCCCTCGATCTTGACGGGCATCCACGAGGGCGCGCTGATGTCGTAGTCCACCGACCCCGCGTGGCCGTTCACGGATTCAGCGTCAACCGTGATCGCATTCGCACCCGCTCGCACGTTGACCTTGGTACGGCCGCTGTGTCGTGCCTGTACGCGCACCGAATCTTTATCCCACGCGTGCACTACGACCTCGCCGGCCGTGTTGTCGATGATGAGGCGCGTGCCCCGTGCCGCGGGGACGGTCTGATCGGTCTGTGGCGCGCGGCCCTGGCGTGCGTCCGCCGGCGCCTGTGCGAGCAAGGCCGACACGAATGCTGCCGTGAGCGTTCCAACCATGATTCTCGTTACGTTCCCTTCGTCGCCAGCGCCGTCGCGCGGCGGAGCAGGAGGAGTTTCCGCTGCCGCGCCTCTGCGAGGTGCGTGTTCAAATAGAGATTCGATGGATCGGCGGCAAGCGCGCGATGGCACTGGTCGATCGCGCGATCGATGCTGGCAAGGTTCTGTTCGAGGACGCGGACGGTTTCCGGGTCCAGCGTCTTGCGCCCCTCGTCGAGCGTGCGTTCGAGCTCGGCAACCGCCGCGTCATAATTCCGATCGGCGAAGTTTGCCGGTTGCACCAATGGCTCCTCGGCGCGCAACGGTGTGACATCCGCCCGGGGATCGCCAGACCTGGCCATCCACACGAGACCGCCCGACAGCACCATGAGAGTCAGGCCTGCAGCCGCAACCTGGGGAACAGTAAACGTCAGCCGCTTCGAGATCGCTCGACGAAACGGCGAGATGACCTCGCGGCTTCTTTCGGCTGAAGCCGGAAGCCACGGGGCCAAACTCGCGATCCGAGACGCTCGACCAGCAATTCGAGACTCGATGCCCGGCCACAGATCGTCTGCTGGGGCCGAGTCACGCAATCGTCCGGCGGCAGACACTACCTCGCGCAGTTCGTCGAGCGTCAATCGGCAGCTCTCACAGTGGGCGAGGTGTGCGTCAATCGAAAGCCGCTCGGCGTCTGAGAGCTCGTCATCGAGGTAGTCCGACAGCCGGCTTGTGAAGGCGTCAGTGTTCATACGCGGAATCCTTCCGTCCCAGATGTCGCCGCAGCATCATCCGCGCGCGGTGCAGCTGCGCCTTGGACGTTCCGACCGAGATGTCGAGGAGCGATGCGATCTCGTGATGCTTATGTCCCTCGACATCGTGCAGCACGAAGATCTCTCGCGCCCCGTCAGGCAGCTTGGCGAGCGCTGTTTCGAAATCCATGGACAGGTCGCGGGAGCGGAGCGGCGCGGCAATCGTGTCGAAGATGTCGTCTCCTTCACGGATACGTTGCCTGCGAAGCGTCTCGGCACGAAAACGTTCGATGACGACATTCACCGCCAGGCGATGGAGCCATGTCGTAAACGCCGAGTCGCCGCGAAACGTGCCGAGCTTCTGCCAGACGCGAACGAAGACGTCCTGCGTCACCTCGTCGGTGTCGCGGCCGCCCGTCATCCGGCGGACCAGACTGTGCACGCGGGGCAGGTGCGCCTGATACACGCGTTCGAATGCCGACACGTCGCCCGCCGCGGCTAATGCCACGTCGTCAGTCATGTCGGTGGTGCTCACTGCCGGGGCGCACCGGAGCGCTAATGCTTCCAAGCTCCTTTCCTGCACCTGCTTGGACGGATTCTGCTGCCCGGAAGGTTGGAAGCGTTTATCGGAGGATATCGTAAGGATCGATGGGAGTGCCCTCCCACCAGTGCTTGTCGCTCGTCAGCTTGAAGACGGCGAAATGGAGGTGCGGGGTGTTTTTTGGAGCATTTCCGGAGGTTCCGACGTAGCCGATGACCTGCCCCTTCTTGACCGTGTCGCCCTCGCGCAACCCGTCTGCGTATCGCTCGAGGTGGGCATAGTAATAGCAGTATCGTTCGCTCGGATCGAACTGGTAGATCGTCGTCCCGCCGGCTTTGCTTTCGAAGAGGCGTGCAATTTTGCCGTCCTCGACGGCCTTCACCGGCGTGTTTCTCGGCGCCAGAATGTCGAGCGCCTGATGAGCGCGCTCGCCGCTTCGGCGATCCTCGAACGATCGCACGAGCTGATCGGGTCTCACTCCTTCGACCGGCATTTCCAAATCGCGGCGGGCCAGATCTTCAGGCGGCGCTGCGGCTACGCTCGCCTCCCTGCCGGTCGTCGCGACCGGGGCCGCTGGCGCCGGCCGGCGCGCCTCGAGAACTGGTGCATCCACATCTGCCAGGCCATCGTTGACCGCGACCCGCGACGCTGGCTGAACGCCCGCGACCTGCCCGTACTTTGTGATGAGCACGGCCACCAGCGCAGCCCCGACGATGAAGCCGCAGGCGGTCCCGAGGGCAAAGATCCGACCTGTTCGTTTGAAATCGCGGTCAGCCACGCTCGCGCTCCAACTATTCCTTGAAGATGACCGGCGTCCCGGGCTTGACGAGTGATGCGACGCGCAACGCATCCCAATTCGTCAGCCTCACGCACCCGTGCGATTGGGTGCGCCCGATGGAGGCTGGTTCCGGCGTTCCGTGCAACCCGTAGTGATCCTTCGAAAGGTCGATCCAGACGACGCCCACGGGATTGTTCGGACCGGGTTGAATCGTCGCCTTGGTGTGTGTCGGCTCCGCATCCCAGAACAATTCAGGGTTGTAGTGAAACTTCGGATTGAAATAGAGGCCCGTGACCTTCCACTCGCCAATCGGAAGTGGATCGTGAGCGCTGCCGGTCGTGACCGGCGCATAGAACACCACTCGTCCGGTGGCATCTGTCACCGTCAGCGCAGAGGTGCTCTTCGCCACGGTGACCGTGACCTCGCCCTTGTCCGTCGAATCGGGCTGACTGCCCGATGTGCCAGTCGGCTGCGGCGCCGTCGATGATTGGCCGCGCTGCCCGGTGGGGCGCGGTGGCAGGATGGCCATCGAGTCAACCGGCAACGACATTGGTTCCACGTTTGGAACCTGTATCTCCAGATCGGGGGCGAAGTTCGCGCCAGGATTCAGCTGCTGCAGGAACGCGGGAGTTGTGTGAAAGCGTTCGGCGAGCGCTTCGACGACGGACGTGTACCCCAGCGCGGGCAGTTTCGCGTTTTCCATCATGTCGTCAGCGAGCTGCGGAATGAACGGACCCTGCGCATCCTGTGCCGTGATGCGGTACGTGGTGATCGGTGACCCAGTGGCGGGAGGCTGCATGCCGCTCGCCGTGAACAGCTCGAGGGCCTTGCGCGTGTTCGCGCCCATTCGCCCGTCAATCGGGCCGGGGGAGAACCCCGCGCGATCGAGCATGACCTGCGTGAGAAGCGCGTCGCCACCTTGGCTTGCCTGGACACTCCGCGGCGATGCCGGCTGCGTGTTTTCCTGCGCCGCCGGCGCTGGCTTTCCATTTGCCGGAACGCCGGCGCTTTGCGCGAGCACTGCAAGAACTGAAGTGATGAGGAAGAATGTCATTTATCCCTTTCACGCCTGATCGGCGGAGATACCTGCCATGCGGCGATCGGATCGCACGCGTCGCTCGTCGGGCGGCATACGCATGTCGATCTGGATCACCCGGAAGGGCCGCTCGGGAAACAGTTCGTTCATGAGCGTCATCGACACGTTGAACACCGGCGCGCCCTTGACCGTGCGACCCTCGGGACGGCCGTGATGCGCGTGTCCATGAAAAACAGCGGTTACGGGGTAGCGCGCGAGCGGTTCTTCAAGCCGGCTGCATCCAAGGAACGGAAAAATCTCGAGCGGTTCGCCTTCGACGGTTTCTTGTATCGGCGAGTAATGCAGGACGGCGATCTTTTTTTCCGTGCGCAGTCGCGCCAGCGCAGACTCGAGCTTGAGCGCTTCGCCCACCGCTTCATGGACGAACTTCTTGATGATGTCTTCGCCCCACGGCCCGAGCGCACGACGCCCGAATCCGCCGGCGAAGCCCTTGATGCCCGCAAAACCGATGCCCAGGATCTCGGTGCTGTCGCCGTCGAGAACTGCGACACCGGCATCAGTCAAGATCGTTCGCATCTCGTCCTGCTGCGAGGATTCGAAATCGTGGTTGCCGAGCACGGACACGATCGGGATTTTCAGCGCGCTCAATTCACGCGCGAGCCCTCGTGCTTCTTCGGCGAGACCGAAATCAGTCAGGTCGCCGCAGATCACGAGCACGTCGGCGTGTTGATTGACTTGTGTGAACAGCGCCTGCAGCGACCCAGGCACCGTGGCGCGGCCGTAATGGAGATCGCCAATGGCCGCGACGCGCACGAGGTCGGGTTGTCCGGGCATATCCCTCCTGATGAGGAGGGAGCAAGATGTATACCCGCGGCTAGCCGCGCGTACTTACGACCGCGAGGTCGTCTGCTCGATCTGCGTATCCAGCGCAGCTATGGCTTCTTCGAGCATTCGCCGGTGTGCGGGAACCACCGCGCGGCTGAGGTCCCGCTGCATGCGAATGCGCGTGAGTTCCAACCCGCGCCGCTGCTCTTCCGCAACTCTGGCCTCCGGCGTTACCTCGGCCTTTCGCGGGCCGGAAGACCGGCGCAACGCTTCCTCCTGCTGGGCTTCCACCGACTTTGATTCGAATCCTCTCGCCATAGTTGATTGTAAAACAGCCGGATCCCGGATCGCTGTGCGGGATTCGTTGTGCGGGATCCGTTCTGCGGGGATCCGTTGTGCGCGATCCGACAACCGACAGGAATCTTCCGCCTGAGCGCGGAAGCCACGAGGCTCCATGTAGCTTCCGGCTTTAGCCGGAAGACTGGTCGTACCTCGGACCGCGGATCTCGGATCGCGGATCCCGGATCCCGGGCCGCGCATCCCGGATCCCGGAACTTATAATGATCAATACATGTCTATTCTGCCGATGGGGCACACGAAAAAGCGGCTACTGGTGTGCCTGCTGGCCGCTTTGGCCACCGCGTGCAATGCCGGTGCGATCGGGTGCAGCTTTGGCGCCGGGAACGAACGTGCATCTTCGCAGCCGGTCGCGTCCGAACCGCCGCCGGCGAAGACGAACGACGGCCGACCGAAAATCGTGGTGCTGGGCGACAGCCTGACCGCTGGTCTCGGCCTTGCGGAGACGCAGTCGTATCCGCATCGGCTCCAGGAGAAGATCGATGCTGCCGGGTTCCATTTCGACGTGGTCAACGGAGGAGTGTCTGGCGACACCTCGGCCGGCGGGCTGCGACGTCTCGATTGGGTGCTCCAGGAAGACGTCCGGGTGCTCATCGTTGCGCTCGGCGCAAACGATGGCTTGCGCGGATTGTCGGTGGCCGAGATGAAACAGAATCTTGCGCAGATCATCGAGAAGGCGCAAGCCAGACATGTCGCCGTCGTCCTTGCCGGCATGGAGGCGCCGCCGAACTACGGTGCCGAGTATGCGGCCTCGTTTCGCCGGGCCTACCGCGACCTGGCGAGCCACTACCACGTGCTGTTCGTGCCGTTCCTGCTCGACAAGGTCGCAGGGCAGGCGGCACTCAACCAGGCCGACGGTATTCATCCCAATCCAGAAGGAGCGGCAATCGTGGCGGACACGATCTGGAACGTGCTGAAGCCTCTCTTGGACCAGATCTCGGTCACATGATTGAACTGCACGGCGTCTCGAAATCGGTGCCCAGCGGCACCGGCACTCTCACCATTCTTCATCCGCTCGATCTCGTCGTTCCGGCAAAAGAGGTGGTGGCGATCACCGGCGCGTCGGGCAGCGGCAAGTCAACGCTGCTCGGCCTGATCGCCGGCCTCGATGCGCCGACGACCGGACGCATCATCATCGACGGCGTGGACATCACCGCTCTCGACGAAGATGCACTGGCGCGGATGCGCGGCAGGCGGATTGGTTTTGTCTTTCAGTTCTTTCATCTGCTGCCGTCGCTGACCGCGCTCGAGAACATTCTGGTGCCGATGGAGATCGCCGGCCTGCCTGGCGCAAGAGCCCGCGCGCTGTCGCTGCTTGGCGAAGTTGGCCTTTCCGAGCGAGGGCATCACTACCCCTCTCAGCTCTCCGGCGGTGAACAGCAGCGCATCGCCATCGCCCGCGCGCTCGCCAACGATCCGCCGCTGCTTCTCGCCGACGAGCCCACCGGCAATCTGGACAGCTCCACCGGCCGCCAGATTATCGATCTCCTCCTCGACGTGCATCGATTGCGCGGGACGACGCTGGTGCTGGTGACGCATGATCCGGAGCTGGCCCGCGTCGCCCACATGGCGATCGCCCTTCGCGACGGGCGCGTGATTTCGCAGGTGTCGGGCACAGGATTGGCCGGGCGAACCCCGGAAGAGGCCGCGTCATCGAACGCCGTGCGCAGGCCGGATAACGAATCGCTGGTGCCCGGTTCGCGATCATGAGCTTCGTGCTGAAGATGGTCGCGCGTGAGCTCCGCGCCTCATGGCGCCGCCTGCTGTTCTTCTTCATTTGCGTGGCGATCGGTGTGGCGGCGATCGTGACGCTGCGCTCGATCATCCAGAGCATCCGGTCCGGACTGGTCCGAGAAGCCAGGGGCACCCTGGCCGCAGACGTCCTCGTTCAAAGCAACCGCGCGTGGACCCCTGAGGTTCGCACCGACCTCGATCGCATCCTCTCGACCGCTCCGATCGAGGCGCGCAGCGACTCAATCGAAACGGCGACCATGGTTCGCGCGGAAGCGGGACAGGCGATTGCGCGAATGGTGGAATTGAAGGGTGTTCAGGACGGATATCCGTTTTACGGCACGCTCGCACTGCAGAACGGGCAGGCGTATTCGCACGGGCTCGTCGCGCACGGCGGCGCGCTGGTGCGGCCGGAACTGCTGGCGCAAATCGGCGTCGCCGTCGGCGATCGGATCCTGATTGGCGGCCGCCCGTTTACGATTCGCGGCGTCATCGATCAGGAACCGGGTCGTCGAGTGGGTGGGTTCACGCTGGGCTCGAGAGTGCTCGTGGATCTCGCCGATCTGCAGCAGACTGGGCTGCTGTCTTTCGGCAGCCGGGCGACCTATCAGATCCTGCTGAAGGTGCGGCAGGACGGTATCGATCGCCTCACCCGACAGGTGAGCGACGCGTTCAGAAACCGCTTCGTTTCAGCGCGCTCGTATCGATCGACCGAGGATCAAATCGGCGAAAGCCTTCAGCGCGCCGAGAATTTCCTCTCTCTCGTCGGCTTCATCATCGTCGTTCTTGGCGGCATCGGCGTCTGGAGCGTCACCCGGGTGTTCGTGCGGCAGAAGATCCGCAGCGTCGCGATTCTGAAATGTGTCGGCGCCTCGACGCCGCAGGTGCTTGCCACCTACACCCTGCAGGTCGCACTGCTCGCCGCGGCAGGAAGCCTGATCGGCGTCGCGCTGGCAGCGGCCGCCATTCGCGCGATCCCTGCCGCTCTGGTCGAATCCTTCGGCGGGCTGCCGTACGGCCTCACGACATCGGCGGTCTTTCAAGGCCTTGCCGTCGGGTTACTCGTCTCCGTCCTTTTTGCGCTCGTTCCTCTCCTCGATATTCGCCGGATCAAACCACTGCTGCTGATCCGCGGCATCGACGCCATGGGCGGGAACACGGTGGCGACGCGGCCGGTCGGATGGCGAGAACGGTTCACGAGCATTGACTGGCTGCAGATCGCGGTCGGCGGAAGCGTCGCGGCCGCGCTCGTCCTCGTCGCGTCCTGGCAGGCGGGATCGTGGCGCGCCGGCGCCGCCGTCACGGTCGGATTTGCTGTCGTATCGCTCGTGCTTTACGGCGCCGCGTTTCTCCTGGTCCGCCTGGTCGTGCCGCTCGCCGCCGCGCCGTGGTTCCCGTTGCGCCATGCGGTCATCAGCCTGCGGCGTCCTGGGAATCAAACGCGAGTGATCCTGCTCGCCGTCGGACTCGGAAGCTTCTTCGTCCTCGGTGTGCGGGCGTTGCAGAGCAACCTGATCGCCGAATTTTCGGTCGGCATGGACCGTGGTGGTGCTGACATGTTCATCATCGACGTTCAGCGCGATCAGGCGGAAGGGGTCGAAGCGTTATTGCGGTCGCGGCAGGATCCTGGCGCGGCGCAGGCGCGTCTGGTGCCAGTACTCCGAGCTCGCGTTACGGCAGTACGAGGGCGCGAGGTGAACCTCGAAAACTTCAGCGATGTTCGCGGACGCGGCTCGCTCGCGCGCGAGTATGTGATCACGTATCGTGACCACCTCGAACCAAACGAGCACCTGACCCAGGGCACGTTCTGGAGCGCTGACGTCAATGGCGGCACCGCGGCACGCCCGGAAGTGTCGGTCGAGGAAGGCATTCACGAGCGCTTCAATATCAATGTTGGTGACGAGATGCGTTTCGATGTCCTCGGCCGGCAGGTGCTCGCACGGGTGACGAGCATTCGACACGTCGAATGGGGCGACGCTCGAACCGGCGGGTTCATGTTCGTGTTCAACCCGAGCACCTTCGCTGGTGCGCCGCATACGTTCATCGGCTTCGTCAAGGGTCCGGAAGATCCAACCACCCGCGCGCGCCTGCAATACGATCTCGTCGCACGCTATCCCAACGTGACGGCGATCGATGGTCGCGAGATCATCGGGCGCATTCAGAAGGTGATCGACAACGCGGTGCTTGGCATTTCAGTCGTCGGGGGGATTGCGTTACTGAGCGGAGTGCTCATTCTGATCGGCGCCGTGGCGATGACCAGGTTCCAACGCGTCTACGAGGCGGCAATTCTGCGGACGCTTGGCGCCGGAACGCGGCTGCTCACGGTCACACTGGCGCTCGAGTACGGCGCGCTTGGTCTCCTTGCTGGAACGATCGGCGCGGCCGGTGCCCTCGGGCTGAGTTGGGGTGTGACGCGGCACGTTTTCGACATTCCATGGCGGCCTGCTCCAGGGCTGCTGACGGCTGGAGCGCTGCTCACCACCGCGCTGGTCTGCGTGATCGGCGTGCTCGCGAGCGCCGAAGTGCTGAGGAAAAAGCCGCTCTCGACGCTAAGAGCGGAGTGAGGCTGGAAGCTGGAAGCTGGAAGCTGGGAGCTGAACATGATCACTCACGAAATCATCGGCGACGACATGCAGGCCGTCATCATCACTGTCCCTGCTGGAGAAGAGGTCCGCGCGGAGGCCGGCGCGATGATGTTCATGACCGATTCGATCGAGATGGACGCGCGAATGGAGGGAGGGCTGCTCGGAGGCCTGAAGAGAAAACTGCTGGCCGGAGAAAGCTTCTTCATCACTCACTTCCGGGCGACCGGCCAGGTCGGCAGGGTGGCGTTTGCCGGACCCTACCCGGGCAAGATCATCGCGCTCGACCTGTCTTCCGAACAGCTGCTGTGCCAGAAGGATTCATTTCTGTGTGCGGTTGGCGATCTCGATCTCAGCATCGCGTTCACGCGCAAGATCGGGGCGGGCTTTTTCGGCGGCGAAGGGTTCATCCTCCAGAAGTTCGAGGGAACCGGCCGCCTCTTCATTCATAGCGGCGGCACGATTGTGCCGATGCAGCTCGCCGCGGGTGAGCGGCTCAAGGTTGACACGGGATGCCTGGTGGCCCTCGACGCATCGGTTGATTACGACATCATCCGGGTCGGCGGGATCAAGACCAGCCTGTTTGGCGGCGAAGGGCTGTTCTTCGCGGCGCTCACCGGCCCGGGACGCGTGTGGCTGCAGACCCTGCCGTTCTCGAGGCTGGCCGATCGGATCCATGACGCCTATCGGGGTGATCGCGAAGACGTGAAGCGGGACTTCGGCGGCGCGCTCGGCAAGATTGGCGACATTATCGGCGGAAGCTGAGACAGACACCGCGCGTTGCGCGCGGAAGGTCGGGGTTGGTAAGATGAGGTTTTGCGAGTGGTCGCCGGAAGCCTGTGGAGGCACCGCCGCGGAGACAAAGGCCAGCATGGACTACGCTCCCTACAAGGACGCGCTCCTGCGCAAACGCGGAGAGATTCTCTCGACGGGCGGCGGCGTCAAACCGTTGCCGGCGACGATTGAAGTCAACTCGCGGCAGGGGGATCTGGCCGACCAGGCCAGCGGCAACAACGAAGTGCACATCCAGCTCAAACTGAAGCAGACCGACGCGAAGATTCTTCAGGCGATCGAGGAAGCGCTGTATCGGATGGAGAAGGGCACCTACGGTATTTGCCGCGATTGCGGAGAAGAGATTGCGCCGGCCAGGCTGAACGCCATTCCCTGGACGCGTGTCTGCATTACCTGTAAGGAAAAACAGAGCTCGTGAAAGCGACCGAACTGCTCGCCCTGCTGCGCGACTTCTACCGCGACAAGCTGACCATGCGGCAGCGCCATGTTGCGGTGGCCAAGCACGTGCCCCACTACGATTTCAACAACACCTACCAGTACGTGATCGCGCGCGAGGACATGCAGCTCGGCTGGCTGCGCGACGCGATCACCGACATGGGCGGCACGCTCGAGGAGCTGCCTGAACCGACGATCGAGGGGTCGGGGAAGGACGCCTCACTCCAGGCGAGATTGATTGGCGAGGATCGGGCCGAGGCGCAGCGCTTCGTCGATACCTGGCGCACGCGTATCGAGGCGATGCCCAACGCGCGGCATCGGAGCCTGTTGCGCGTGATCCTGGGGGAAACCCTCGAGCACATGCGATTCTTCGATCAGGCGGTCGCTGGCCGGTCGGATTTGCTCGGGCGGCGCGCCGACGGCGCCGGCACTGGTGGCGGCGTCCTTGGCGTCAGGTGGATAGAGCGGTAAAGGCCGCCGCAATGCTCAATGTTCAATGCTCAATGTTCAATGAGGCGTCATTGTCACATTCAACATTGGACATTCACATTGAACATTGAGCATTGAACATTGACGAAAGTCGTCATCGCCCTCGGCTCCAACCTGGGCGACCGGCAGGCGGCTCTCGATTTCGCCGTCACACGACTCGCGCCTCTCGTCTCCAATCTCACGCTCTCATCGGTCATCGAGACTGAGCCCGCTGGGGAAGGCCTGCAGGATCAACCGCTCTACCTCAACGCCGTTGCCGTCGGCCACACCGCTCTGACCGCACGCGAACTACTCGACGCACTGCTCGCGATCGAGAAAGCCTGCGGCCGGGAACGTCCGTACCCCGGAGCACCCCGCACGCTCGACCTCGATTTGATACTCCTTGGCGCGACAATCCGGAATGGCACCGGTCTCCAGGTGCCGCATCCACGCTTTCGCGAACGCACATTTGTTCTCGGTCCGCTGGCCGAGATCGCGCCCGACATGATCGATCCCGTTACGGGACTGACCGTCGCGCAACTACTGCGGAAGCTGCTGCAGGATGAGAGTCGGTAGGAGGAACGAGAGTGGCCGGAGAGCGAGCGCCCTCCGGCCCTGAGGACTACGTGGACTACGTAGATTTCTTGTAAGTCGTGGTCGACGGCCCGCGGCCGCCGGTGCGATCAATTGTCAGCACGCCATTGGCGAGCGACCAAGTCTGCGTCTGCTCACCGTTATCCGACTTGGTGGTGATGACGAGCTTGCTGCCATCCCACTTCGCGGTGGCGGTCGCCTGCCCCTGACCCATGGTGATCGTGCTCGGCGTTCCGTCGAGCTTGTAGGTCTGGGTTGTCGCCGGCCCGCCGTTGCGGCCCTGACGCTCGATGCTGAGTTCGGTTGCCGTCTGCTTGACGGTCATCGGTCCACCGAACCCGCGACCACCGCCGCCGCCACCACCGCCCGGCGCGCCGGCCGGAGCGCCGCCGCCGGCAGCCGCGCCAGCTGGTGGCTCTGGTGCCCAGGTTCCGGAGAAGTCCGGCTTCGCCTGCGCGAACGAGAGGGTGGCGACCGACAGCGCCACGATGGCCATCATTCCGATCCTTGCCCGCTTCATACCTCTGCTCCTTTGAAAAAAGGCTGACGAATTGCAACTCCGACGCCGACTGATGAGAGATCCGAAGGAACCTGCGAGAAATACCCCTGTGGCGAGACGCGTGCGGCACCAACCTGTCATTCGAACCGAAGCGCCTCGATCGGGTCAAGCCCAGCCGCTTTTCTGGCCGGGTAAAACCCAAAAAATACGCCCGTCGCGGCGGCGAAACCAAATGCCATCCCGATAGCGTTGGCTGGAATCGATGTCGGCCACTTGAGGAAGTTCTCCGCGGCGGCCGAGAGACCATATCCCATGGCGATCCCGAGCAACCCGCCGAACAGGCTGAGGACGACGGCCTCTACCAGGAACTGCATCAGGACGTCTTTGCCCCTCGCGCCGATCGCCATGCGCAATCCGATCTCGCGCGTGCGTTCGGTGACCGACACCAGCATGATGTTCATGATGCCGATGCCGCCGACCAGCAGCGACACGCCGGCAATTGCCGCGAGCAGCGTGGTCATGGTCTTGGTCGTCTCGGTGCGAACGCTGGCCATTTCTTCCTGTGTACGCACCGAGAAGTCGTCAGGATCGCTGCCCATCAACTTGTGGCGCGTGCGCAGCATCTCGGAAATGGCTGCCGATACGGGCGCCGTTTCCGGGGTCTCGGCCGACACCGTGATGTTGTTGATGTGCTGAATCCCCTGGAGCTTCTTCTGGACCGTCGTATACGGTGCGTATACCGCATCGTCCTGATCCTGGAATCCATTGGATCCCTTCGGTGCCAGCACTCCGAGCACTTTGAACGGCTGATTCTTGACCCGAATGATCTGGCCGGTCGGATCGACGTCTGGCCCGAACAGATTGTCGGAGACGGTTTGTCCGAGCACGCAGACCTTCTGCGCGGTTGCGACATCCTGCGGAGTAAAGAAACTGCCGTATTTCTGCGGCCAGTTCTTGATCAGAGGAAACTCGACATCGGTGCCCTGAATCTGACTGGACCAGTTCTGGTTGCCGGCGATCAACTGTGCGCGCGAGTTGACGCCCGCGGCCACGTACTGGACGCCCGGCACCGAGCGAAGTGCCTGCGCATCATCGGGCGTCAACGTCGTGGACATCCCCCCGCCCTGACGCACGCCACCTTGCGTGAAGTTGCCGGCGTTGATGCTGATCATGTTGGTGCCGGCGGCCTTCACCTGGTCTTCGATGGTCGACTGTGCGCCTTTGCCGATTGCCACCATCGTGATTACCGCGCCGACGCCGATGATCATGCCGAGCATGGTGAGCATCGTCCGCATTTTGTTGCGGTTCAGCGCCTTGAGCGCGATCAGCAACGTCATGATTATCGACATGTCGTTCTCCTAGACCACGCCGCCCATGTGTTCGACGGGCTTTTCGTCTGCCGGCACCGGAATGTCCGGCTCCGGCGGCGGCAGCGCCGCCAGCTCCTTCGCCGCGTCCCGCCGATTGGTGATCTTCTGATCGATCTGGATACGGCCGTCCCGGAATCGCACCAGCCGCGTGCCGTATTCGGCGATGTCCATTTCGTGCGTGATGAGCAGCACGGTGATTCCGCGTTCGATGTTGAGCTTTTGGAAAATGTCCATGACCTCGATCGAGGTCCGCGTATCGAGGTTGCCCGTCGGCTCGTCGGCGAGAAGAATGGTCGGCCGGGTCACCAGGGCGCGCGCGATTGCCACGCGCTGCTGCTGTCCACCGGATAGCTGGTTCGGGAAGTGATGGTACCGTTCGCCGAGACCGACCGCGGACAGCGCTTCCATGGCCCGCTTGTGCCGTTCGGCGGTCTTCAGCTTCTCGGCGCCGTTATACAGCATGGGCAACTCGACGTTGTCGAGCGCGGTCGTGCGCGACAGCAGGTTGAAACCCTGAAAGACGAAGCCAATCTTCCGGTTTCTGATCAGCGCGAGCTCGTCCTTCGACATGCGTGACACGTCTTTGCCGTCGAGTATGTAGGTCCCGCTCGTCGGCCGATCGAGACACCCCAGGATGTGCATCAGCGTCGACTTGCCGGACCCTGACGGACCAGTGACCGCGACGAATTCGCCAGCCTCGACGTCGAGGTCGGCGCCTCGAAGCGCGCGCACGGTGACTTCACCGACGTGATACGTCTTGACGAGGTCTCGGATCGAAATAACAGGCATCGCTCTACCTTCCGCCGCGGCCACCGCCACCGCCGCCGGGCCCGCCTGGCCCGCCCGGTCCGCGGCCGCGCTGCGGCCCGAGTAGCGGGTTATTGGCGTTGTTGGCGCCTGGCGCGGTCGTTCCGGTGTCGATGACGACGTTGGTCACGATCTCATCGCCCTCTTTCAGCGCAGGATTCGCGTCTATGACTTCGATGTTCGTGCTGTCCGAGACGCCGAGGCGCAGCCGCACCTGCTTCAACTGCTTGTTCTCCCACAGCCACGCCTGCCCGCGCGTTTCGACGGTGGGCAGCGCTCCGAACAGGGAATCGATCGTGGTCGCGGTGCCGGGCGAGGAGGGTGTGTTCGCGGGGCGTCCCGATCGATTCGAGCCGCTCGCGTTAGCATTCTGCGCCGAAGCTTGCGGAGCGTTGCCGCCGCCCGCGTTCATGCCGCCGCGTCCGCCCCCTTGCCCCCCCTGACCATTCGCGCCCATTCGACCGCTCGGGTCTCCACCGCGGCCGCCGCCGAATCCCCCTTGGGCCTGCCGCTGCGCCATGCGCTCCTGGAACGCGGCGCGTTCCTCGGGCGTCATCGCCGCCATCCGCTCTTCATTTCGCTTGCGGCGCTCCTCCCGCTGTTCGGGAGTCATGTTTTCGAACCCGCCGCGTCCACCACCGCCATTGAAGCCGCCGCGACCGTCGCCAGCCGCATTGCCGCCCTGCGTATTACCGCCAGTGGGTGCGTTACCGCCGCCTGCTGGCGGGGCGCCGCCGGTCATTCGATCGCCGCCGCCCCGCGTCTCGGCGGCCGATGCATTGCGCTGTCGCTGACCTTGTCCGGCTGGCGCTGCGTTGGCCGTCTGCGAGGGAGCGCTGCCTGGCGTTCCGGAGACCGCCGCAGCGGGAGCGCCGCCAGTGGTGGGCGCCGCGCCGGCCGGCGCCTGTCCGTTTCCTCCGAAGCCGCCCTGGCCTGCGCCGAACCCACCTTGACCTGCTCCAGTTCCGCCGGCATTGCGGCCGCGTCCGCCGAATCCGCCGCGCCCGAAATCAGGCGGAGGCTCCTGCTTCAGCGCCGCGAAGGTTTCGGCCGTCGGTCGGAATCGCGTGGCTGCCGCGGGTACGCGCAAGACATTCGACTTTCGCGCGATCTCGATGCTGACGTTTGCCGTCATCCCGGGCTTCAGCTTGAACTGCGGATTCGGAACCTCGATCACGGTCTGGTAAGTCACCACGTTCTGCACCGTGGTCGGCTGCAGGCGGACCTGTTTCACAGCGCCGGTAAACGCTTCGTTCGGGAACGCATCAACACGGAATGTGACTCGCTGGCCGGGGCGCATGGTGCCCACGTCTGCTTCGTCGATATTCGCGTTCACCTGCATTTTCGTCAGGTCAGCCGCGAGGATGTACAGCAGCGGCGCGTTCATACCGGCATTAACCGTCTGGCCGCGTTCGACGTTGCGCTGAATGACGATGCCGTCGATGGGGGCCGTGATCACGGTGTGCTCGCGATTGACCTCCGCCGTGTGCAGCTGCGACTGTGCCTGGACCAACGCCGCTTCCGACGACTTGATCTGCGCCGCCGTCGACTGCACGTTCACTTGCGCCGTTTCCAGTTCGGTCTGCGGGAGGAGATTCTTGGCCGACAGCGCTTTCGCACGATCGAGCTTCTGCTGAGCGTCGGCGAGCGTGACCTTCAGGCGGTCGAGGTCAGCTTGCGATCGCGTGACGTTGGCTCGCTGCTGCTCGATTTGTGTATCGAGAATCGTCGGGTCCAGCCGCGCGATGACCTGTCCCTTTTTGACAATGTCGTTGAAGTCGGCGTACAGCTCCTCGATGATGCCGCCGACCTGCGTGCCGACCTGGACCGTCGTGACCGCTTCAAGCGTGCCGGTGGCCTGCACCGCCTGCACGACGTCGCCGCGGGTGACCTGCGCCGTGCGCACCTCGGGCTCCTTGGTGGTCTTGCGCATGTAGTACCAGCCGCCCGCACTGCCGGCGACCGCGAGGATGAAGACGATAAGTAAGAGTTTTTTCATGTCTGCGTCTGGTCGCTTCGAGTGCGTGGGCAGCCCGGAGCGCCGTCCTTTCCAGCCTTCTCGAAGAGCGTGTACACCGTCGATAGGAATACGTGCTACTGGCCGCCGCCGGTAGCGGCACCACCGCCGCCGCCGACGGCCGCGCCAACGCCCCGCGTGCCGACGCGCTGGACGGTGTCGAAGTTCACGATGGCCTTGCGATAGTTGAGGAGCGAGCGGAGTTCGGCATTCCTGGCATCCGCAAAGTCGCGTTGTGCCTGGACGACTTCATAGTTGGTGGCCATTCCGACGTCGGCCTTGCTCTGTGCCGCTTCCAGACGCTTCAACGCGAGTTCGCGCGCCGCAACTGTCGCCTGCACGCTCTCGAGGTTGCTCTGCACGGTCAGGCCCGCATTCATGACGTCTGTCGCGATCTGCAATTCGAGCGCTTTGACATTGACTTCGGTCTGCTGGAGCGACAGTTTCGAACGGGCCACCGTCGCTTCCTGTGCGCTAGCGCCGAGCGGGAATGCGAAGTTGACGCCGAGCGTCCAGACCGGCGCATCCAATCCGGCGATGTTTCGAAGTGCGTCGAAATATCCGGACGGGATCGTCGTGGTTGACGGACTACCCGTGAGGGGGTCGATCGATCCGTTTCGTTGAATGATCGGACCACCCAACCCATTGAGGCCGTAGTTCGCTGTCAGGTTCAGCTGCGGTCTCGTTGCGTCGACCTGGTTCTGCAAATTGATGTCACTGATTTTCAGCGTGTTCTTCGACTGTTGCAGATCGGTGCGATCCGCCAGTGCGCGCACCACGGCCGCTTCGATGTTGATCGGTTCGGGATTGGCCGACGGGCGATCGACCGGATTGAGTGAAGCGGTCCACAGCGGGTCTTCGGTGCCGCTGACGATCAAGCGCTTCAGCGCGAGTTCCGAGGTGCGAACCGTGGCCTGGGACTGCACGAGCGTGTTACGACGGGACGCCGCTTCCGCCTGCGCCGAGACCACGTCGATCGGGGCGAGCGTGCCGATCTCGACGCGCGACTGATTGTCTTGGACGAGACGATTGGCCAGGTCGAGCGAATTCTGCGCCGCCTCGACCGCCTGGATCGCGTACACCAGGTCCCAGTACGCGTTGCGCACGTTGGCTGCGGTCGTCGCCGACGTCGCGGTGAGCGTGATTTCGTCGTTCTGCTGTGTCAGGCGATTGGTTTTCAGCGCTGCACGCGTCGCATCGATCTTGAACCCGCGCAACAGCGGCTGGGTCAGGCTCCCGGCCAGACCTGTCGAGAGCTGTGGGTTTCGCGTGTTCACCGTGCTCGGGCTATTGAGGCGGCTGTTGGTCCAGTTCAGGGTGTAGTTGCCGCCGCCTCTCCAGAGATTCTGAGCGATCCCGGCTGACCAGTTGGTGGTCGTGCTCGTTGTCGGCTGGGTGATGCCCTGGGTGATCTGCTGCGGCAGCCGGGTGTTGCTGTTGGTGCTCGTCGCGGACGTGAGATTCACCCGGTAGCTGGCCTCGAGCCCCGCGATGGAGAAGTCGGTCAGGCGCGGAGTGATCCGCGCGACCGCGATGTCGATGTTCTTGTCCATCGCCTTCTGCACCGCCTCCTCGATCCCGACATCGACGCGCGTGCCGGGGGTGCGGAATGGCGCGTTGGTCTGCGGCACGGGGGCGAGCGGCGACTGGGCCGCGGGCTGTCCCTGTTGCGCCTGGGCCTGAGCCATCAGGGCGCGAACGTGCTCGAGAGAGGGTTCCTGCGCGGCGGCAGGAAACGTGGACGCGAAAACGACGCCGGCAGCTGCCAGCACACGAACGGTCTTACTCACGACAAGCCTCCAGATTGTGGTGCGATCGAGATGGCCGCCTACCGGCGACCGTTGGGATCATTCTTTCGACGCTCGGCCTCGCGTTGGGCGAACATGGCGTCCAGTTTGGTGCGCTGGTCCGGCGTCAACAGGCGGTGCATACGGTACAACATCACGGTCCGTTTGGTCGTGAGGTTTGCGCGCGCCTGTTCCGCTTGTCCCACCTGCTTCGCCACGACGGCAATATCTGCCGTGCCTTCCTTCATCAGTTTTGCGACCGCATCGTCGAGCTTGTCCAGTTCTTCCTTCGCCGCGCGAAGCGCCGGGACAGTGTCCTGAAAAATGTCGTCGATGTCTTTCGACTGCTTGTCCGAAATTCCGAGCTCGGCCCGAGTATCGGGGGCCTTCCACCAGGGCATCCGGTGCTCGTCCCTGCCGCGGCCGTCCGCACCTCGCCCTTCCGTTCCTCGGCTGTCCGTCCCACGAGCAGGAGGAGCCTGCTGGTCGGGCTTCGGCGCTGCATTCTGCTCGCACAGCGACGCCGCCGATGCGGGCATGGCACAGACGAGCGCGGCGGCGAAAATCCAAACTGTTCGGCTTGCCATACTTCCGACTTTCTCCGGGATGGTTTACGACTGTATTACGACTTGGCCTGGCCAGCCGTTTACCCTGAATTGCGAATCGCGGTGCTCCGTTTCCGCTGCCTGTCACACTTAAGTCACTGATTCACGAGGACATCGGCGATGGCGGTGTCCTTGCAACAGGCTTCGCCAGCCGCAGGGCCGGCGGACGGGAGCATCGTCGTGCGGATGGCAATGATTGCGTGGTTGACTCTCGCGTTGTTTCTGGTCGGCCTCGGCGCCGTGCGCGCCTTCGATCGCGATGAAACGGCGCTCACCGTTCAGATCTCTTCCGCCGATCACGAGCAGGAGGAAGGCTATTTCTCGTTAGGCAACGACGCCACGGTCCTCGCCAAACCTGGCAGCGATCTCTATCGCTTCCTCACGCGGCAGCGCGGCCACAAAGTAAGGGTGGTCTTTCAGGAATCAACCGGGCCGGAACTCTCACGGCTGGAGCGGTAGAACCCGCAAGTGTCACTGACAGAACCGCTCGAGCTTCCTGATTACCTCGCCAACGATATTGTTCGGCGTCGATGCTCCGGCCGTCAGCCCGACCGTCACCTGGCCGGAGGATGGCAGCCATCCTCGCGCGATCTCCTCGATC